>Ga0123352_10014746_pt1 | contig 12449 bp, 8 predicted proteins | sample TergutLab28metaG_FD_89700 | JGI IMG/M metagenome (GOLD analysis project Ga0123352, IMG submission 89700) | Labiotermes labralis P1 segment gut microbial communities from Petit-Saut dam, French Guiana - Lab288 P1 | ecosystem: Host-associated > Arthropoda: Insects > Digestive system > Gut ... | reverse complement strand
TCGAAACATGTAGAGAGTGAATGACGACTACCCATGAAAATAAAGGATAGTCTACAAGTGACATCGTGTTGGTTATTTTAAAGAATTACAATGATGCACGGAACAATGAATGTAAAAAAAAAGTCACCATGTTATCCTACGTCGGTCCCAGTGGCCTCCCGGTCTAAGGGGTAGGTCTGCAGCCGCTCGCCTGCTGAGATTGTGGGTTCGAATCCCACAGGGTGCATGGACATTGTCTGTTGTTAGTTTTGTGTGTGTTGTCAAGTAGATGTCTTTGCGACGAGCTCATCACTCGTCCAGAGGATTCCTACCGACTGTGGTGCGTCGTTGTGTGTGATCTGGGAACCTCGTGAATGAGGAGGCCCGGGCCCACTGGGGAGGGGGGGGGGCTGTCGCGCCAAGAACAAACAAACATATGATACTACAATGCGTTTTCTTGTTTCAGCATTTAGACTCGCCTAGCAATGACTCACCAAAAAGCATGGAACACTCTTCTTGTTGAGAAGTTCAGATTGTCAAGAGTCTCCAGTCCTGGAAGTCTGAATTTCATTTCGCAACAGCCGATATTGCACTAATTCGGCGGACACTCCCCAAATCCATTATTTTACAACATATTTTAATATTATCTTCCCACCAACACCTGCTTTTCATATCAATCTCTTCCATTCAGATTTCCCCACCGAAATCCGTAAGCATTCCTCGTCTCTTCCACTGGACAGACATGGCTCCACGAATGACAACCACTAAAACACTGTTCTGTGACGCAGGCCGTCCGCAGACAGTCTGCAGATCATTCAGCTTTTATTGACCAAAGGCCATTTAAACGTAGCCTTAAGAAATCAAAACAAACTCAAATATCCACCCAAGACGTTTTACAAAAGTTTATAAATTGCAATATTTGTTTCACGGAAGTTTCAAGCAAAATGAAACGATAGATTAAAATTTAAGCCACAATTTTTCTATTTAGTCGTAGTCACTTTTTGTACAGGCAATTTTTACCTACCCTGTCATGTCATCAAAAGAGGGAGGGGCACAGACAGTATCCTGAATTAAACCCCAGAAACGCCTAAGTTCACAGTAACACAAATGCACTGACTGATGGCAAAGTTTTTGCTTGTATTTCCTACATCCTCATAACAGGAAAACAGTCTCTTGATCGATTTAACATGGATTATTTTCAGGCCTCTCCAGTGACTTGATGTCAGAAGTTATGGATTAACAGCTCATCTGACAAAAAGTAACAATCAAAAACTTTTGAAAATTCCGGATTCTGCTTTTACGGAAGATAGGCGAAATAGACTGACACATTTATCGAATGCCATGCTAACACGTTCGACTGCGCAACCATGAAATTCAATTCCGCGTCCGTTGAAAGTTGTTCCTAATGGCTGCTTTCAGGCATTCTTCCAAAACATTTTTGCACTTCTCAGCAATAACTATAGCTTACCACGCACAAGCTTCTACTTACTAGCTCTTTTGCCCATTATGCCGCCCCGAATATCCAGAATTTCTGGAAATTTAACTCTTTTCTTAACAGTCAAGCTAAAGACTTACAATACCGGAGGGACCTACATGCCGAGAAGCATCACATTCATGGATGCTGTACTTTTATTTATAGTCATCAGTGAATATTACTGATCCCAGTGCACACTTGTCTAATTTTGGCGCTTCGTCTTCGCAGCAGTCAATAACAGGAGCTTTTCACGAAGCTACAAAAATTGATGATATAACCCACAAAGTCACCGTCGCTCAGCGCTTTAAGTAAAAACAAGAACAGTATGATCTTAGGAAAAGGTATGTAGTCAAACACAACTTAATCACTGAGGTGTATTTAATGACTGTGATGTAAACAACTACATGTTTCGGGCTGTATTGGCCATCATCAGGTTGTCTAGGGAACTTAAGGGCTAGCTATATGCGCGCGCGTGGTGATAATACACTTCCTAGACAGTATGATCTTACCACTGACTTCACAAGTCAACTGAATTTGCCTGACGGTCAGAGAGACACATATTTCAACAGTGTCCTGACGGTCAGTATTGAACCTCTTCGTTCTCTTCCGCGGATTTCTTAAGCCTTCCTCTAACTTGTAATCCTTAAAAAGTAGGTACAATGAAGATCTACTACAGACGTTATTTTCTACGATATTTAGGTTTCATAATTTTCTCTTATATCAAGAAACAAATGAAATTTAATTTCCAGCCGTTAGTTGCTCTTGTTGAGCCACGTTGCTACATCATACAAACTAGGAACTGCATAGCTACTGCCAGTCCCTACTATACAGGAGCCTCTTTTTACAGCAAAGATGAAGCAGTAAAAACAAAATTCAATACGATACAACAGTTTTAACAATACACGTTAAACTAAACATTCTGTAAGTTTAATATACTGCTACAAACTTCTATGGTATTGTATATGAATTACATTGATCTGGGTGGGTGACGTCTTCAATCTGGTCAGCACTGTAGTTAAATTTCACTTGCTTCTCACCTGTTCTTTCCTTCAGGCGTTCTTGTATTTGGGCTTCACAAACAATGAAGTTTCTCTCATCTCACATGCAGTTCTCTGATGGTTTATTCCCTAACTTTAGGAAGCCATATGAAGCAGTCTGCCGATCCCAGTGGCCGAGCGGTCTACGGCGTGAGTCTGCAGGCACTCGTTTGCTGGGATTGTGGAATCGAATCTCGCCGGGGGCATGGACATTTGTCTCTAATGAGTGTTGTGTGTTGTCAAGCAGAAATCTACGCGTCGGACTGAATACTCGTCCAGAGGAGTCTTACCGATTGTGTCGTGTCTGAGTGCGATCATGAACCCTAGAAAATGAGGAGGCCTTAGCCCTCTAGGGCTTTTGGGCCATGGTAAAAATAAAGATGAAGCAGTCTGAGACATTCGGCCACGATCTGAACTGCCGAGTATTGCATGATATGTGGAAAAACGCCTGCGATATCGTGCATCGGAGAAAACGCATTACGAAGACTTCGTGGGGTATTTTAAAGGTGGTGGAGTTGCCTGCTAATTCCTAGGTGAAATGTTCGTTGTAACCGATATTGAGACGAGAGTACAAAGCGCTTTGTATGACACAACAGTAATTCCCCCAACAGAATTCCAAGTTGTACGATGAACTGTTATAAAGGTCTGCTGGCTGGCTCATCTAGTGTCAGGTGAAGCACAACGATACCAGCACGCTGTAATCAGCATTTCACACTGCAGCAGACTTATGTAGCAAACATATCTGACAGCGGTTAAGCCGACAGTTGAGTAATGGACTGGTAATGCCATTTATTCACATACAGCACGCACATCAAATTCTGATTTTACGAATTAGTTCCATTTAGACTGTAAACCCAAGGGGCGGGAGAAAAGAGGGTTACAGTAAAGTGCATTTGCTACTAATTCGTCGCCAAACAACAACAAAATTCTCGGTTTTGGGGGATAGTACGGGATGTTGGTAAAATGAAAGAGGAGGAAATAGCTGAAAATTTAAATGATTTGGTTCAGCACTATTTGTATGAAGTGAGAGAACATTACTATAACATATCCAATCTCATTCTCACTGAACCTCGATGACGAGAGAGAGAGAGAGAGAGAGAGAGAGAGAAGAGAGTGAAAATAAAATGCAACACATTATACTGAGTTTCAAAACATTTTGCGGACTAAAATTTTCAAGTCATTTGGCTGCTACTAGTAATATCACCACAAAATAAAGGTTATCGAATGAAAAGTTATGAAACACAAAACGCCACCCCTACCAGCTATAACATCCGAAACCATTCATACAGAAGTATCTGTATTATCAGTTCGGGGGCGCTTCAAACCCAACTGATTTCTCACCAATATTGCATGGAAACCAAAACCACTTCAAACAAAATAAAATTACATTGGCAACTTTTGGGACCCATATTAATAATTAGTTAAAAGACTGCAGTAAAATTTAAAAAGTGGGAGATAAACCCATACATTTTAACATTTTAGAAATTAATAAATTTTAAAACTGTAACATATCAATATGTATAATAACAAAATATTCTATATCAAATTCAGTTTCAATTAGTTATCCTTCTCAGCCACAAAGCAGCCTTAAGAGAATACCACACTGTACTGCAAGCGTGTACGCTTTTTTAAAACCTAAATGAACTGGCCGAAATTGACTAAATTTCGTTTAAAGATTTTGCCATTTGCGGCCAAACCAAACTTGTAATTTCCTTTAATTAACATTAATAATTCAGGCAAAATAACGCATTTTGAAGCGATAGTGGCAATCTCATCGAAATGAAGTGCTGAGCTACAAGAAATTATGTTGATTATGGTAACGAATCTTGAAAATATATGGAAATGTAGTAATGGTAATGCGCTAGCAGGATGTGACAGAACAACAGGGCGACCGTGAGAAAATTTTCTTACGGTTGTCTGCTTCATTTTAATGCATAATGAAACAATGAGGTTAGAAATATTGTTTACGTATGAATATGTAAGCATTCTTACAAGTTACACTTTTGGCAGTATGAAGAAGGTGTAAAACTTGAAGATAATATGCAATAAATTTAAAATAATCAGAAATTAATGAAAATATCATAGATATAACCAATAACGAAATATTAATCTGATGTTTATTGGACCGTGCATCATTGTGATAACTGAAGAATCATGAAACAAACTCGATGCAACTTGATATTTTATTGTACTTCTCATAGGCTCAACATGTTTCAAGCATTACTATGCCCATCATCAGAAGCTCGCGACTGTGATGTTGTTTATCACATTGGTCATTGCAGTTAGGCTGGAGTAGTGTCCGGCCTGCAGCCCGGACACTACTCCAGCCTAACCGCACCTAACCTCCAACATACAGCAAACCAAGAACGAGACGACCAATGTGGTAATCAATATCACAGTCGCGAGCTCCAGATGATGGGCATAGTAATGCCCGAATCATGTTGAGCCTATAAGAAGTACAATAAAATATCAAGTTGCATCAAGTTGGTTTTTTGATTCTTCAGTTAAGGAAATAGTAATTTACATCCTAAGATAATCATGATGATATTGGCAATGGTCGTGATAGTTTCCTTCCTACTACTGGCTACATTAAAACTTGAGAAAATAATAAAATTTCAACAAGAAATATTACATTCTATGACAAAGCATGCAGAACCCCCCAACATACAGATATATTAACGAAATGGAATTTATGTTACAGAATTGCCTGTATACACTTACACGTCTTTCGTAAACAATGCAATAAAAGCACAGGATTTGCAGGACTGAAAATTTATGCATAACGAATTTAGACTTAGGAATTCGGATTTAAAAACCAACGTTAAAAATTGAATGGCATATATCATTACACTTTTGCGAATTATACTTTGTTATGCAGTGCAGAATCTTTAATGCTACATGCTTATGGTATGACGTCAGGGAAAACATCTGCTTTTATTGAACGGTGGACATATATTTCTACACCGAGATAATACCTGCAACTATGTGTTATAATTTATAACCATACGATGATGTGATCTAATTGGTGTAGTTGCATATTGCCATAATGAGATATAATTCCTCTAATGTTATCACGAAAAGGATAATTTGACAGCGTCACGAACATAACCTCAAGAGATACGTCATATAGGTATACATCAATGCGAATATGAGCAGAATGTCGCTACGCATTTATGCTACTAACGTCTGTGAGATAGTCAAAAGGCAATTAAATTCGTCACTACCTGCTATAATCTTCTTGAAGAGCTGTGGGTTTCACCCCAGTCTAGAATACACGAGGATGTAAATAAGAATATAGAATTATTAGAACCAGAAATTTTAAAGCTTGCTAAAGGATATCCTAAAATTGGACTCCTTTGTTCCTACAAAACAACAGTAAATTGAGGGCCACTGAATGCTTTTTGAATACTTATTATAAGGCTCTGAACGCAGGTGCTAATCGATTTTGCTCTACCTAAATTACAGTTTTTACAGTGACACGCATGAAAACGACTGCTAGTTAGAAAGATGCTGTGACACCACTTCTAAAACACAATGATGTTGTTGTGTTAAATTCATCGAGCCACTTCACAGTTTATTCCGTATTCTCCACGGTGCTTTCAATATTATGAAAAGAATGTGTTGTTCCAGGGGCTTTTATTTTCTGAAGTCCAACTCACCCGAATCAAAAATTTCTGCTTCTTTGTAACCGTTTTAAAGTCCAGTGGCTAATACACGTACATCGCTTGAAAAATTCATAAAGTAATCATTTCGCAAAAAAATCCATTATGTAATATGTTCTAATATCACAAAAGATACGGATTTATTCTTCGAATAACTTACTGAGTTAAACATTTGTTTGTTTATCTCCGTATTTAACCAAATTGATACACAAAATTTGTTTCACAATAAGTTTTATTTCATGCCTCTACATGTTTCGAGCACATTTGCTCATCATCACGAGGTCAAAAGTGCACTACACAGCCTATGATATCATCACACCTATAGGTGGCCGTCTCGTGCACCGCACGGCACCCGTGCACGCGACGGCCACCTATAGGTGTGATGATACCAGAGGCTGTATAATGCAATTTTGACCTCCTGATGATGAGCACATGTGCTCGAAACATGTAGAGGCATGAAATAAAACTTATTGTGAAACAAATTTTGTGTATCAATTTGGTTAAATACTGAGATAAATATACTGAGATGCACGGTCAGCAAAACGTCAAAATGTGTTTGTTTGTTTGTAAGGTAGTTACTGCATAAACAAACTGTTTAGTTGCAAGATTACCGAATTAAGCAATGTCTGTTTGCAATGTGTAGTAAATGAATTAAACAAATTCTTTGTAAGGTGTGTAGTTACCGAATTAATCGAACTGTTTTATTTGTAAGGCCGTTACTGAATTAAACAAAATGTTTCTTCGTTGATGAATTCTCATATATAATTTAGAATGTCTATTCTCAAATTATTAATGCATTTCGTTCTTGGATCATCATGCCCATTGACAGCTGCACATAAGAACTACCGCAGATTATTTCTAACTTTCCCTCATAGTAAAAACAATGCATTACATTGCAATTTGTTGAATTTCTCTGTGTGTGTTTGTGTGTAGGCCCTGGTGAAATTACTCCATTTTCCTCTCATTTCAGTATAAGAGAAGGTAAGCTAATTCTGCCCCGATACATTTCACTGATCAATTTATGTCCTTTCATTTCTTCACGGAGAACTAAATAAATAACTAAGGCTGACGATAAGCAGTTTATGAACATGGTTGCATATTGGCCATTCCTCAACTTGTTTTCGTACTAAAAACCGCACAGTATACAATTCTGCTTCTGTCACCAATCTACTGTTAATGCTGAACATGGATTTGCTTATGACAGAAAATGTGACGAAGCATGTGAGGGTAATATAAAAAACAACGAAGATCTATCTGCATCTTTGACATTTCTTTGTAGTGTGTAAACAATTACAGTAACAAACACAACACTTTTGTTGAAAAGTGCTTTATAAGCGGATATAACGGAAAAAAACGTAAGTTATAAAAAAAGAAGACGCAAATCTAAGGGCAATGTGGTGGATTGAACTCTGAATAACGCTGGTGCAGACTTGGTAAGACAGACATAAGGGAGTAGATTTTAATATATTCGGCCAACAAGTCCACAATATATTTGTTAAAAATATTGTGTCTTATAGCACTGCTACATGTTTCAATATTTACACATCTTCTTTAGGAAGTGTAGTATTATGAACGCTAAAGTTATGTATATATATATATATACATACGTACATACGAGTACATACATACATACATACGTACGTACGTACATACATACATACGTACACACATACATATATAAATACATACATACGTACGTACGTACATACATACATATATACATATATACACACATACATACATACATACATACATAAATACATACATACATACATACATACATACATACATGCATGCATGCATGCATGCATTCATACATACAAAAAGTTAAATGCCAACAGTTATGCAAGTGGTTGTTACAATGAAATATAGGTTAAGACATTAAAACGTCATATTTCAGGTTGCTTACAATTTTTAAAATGTTGACTTTAATACAGATAATTTATATGTTTTTTTTTTTACGTTTTGCTGACCGTGCACCTCAGTATATTTATCTCAGTAATTAACCAACTTGATGCACAAAATTTTTGTTTCACAATAAGTTTATTTCATGCCTCTAGATGATTCGAGCACATGTGCTCATTATCAAGAGGTCAAAATTGCATTACACAGCCTCTGGTATCATAACACATACAGGTGGCCGTCTCGTGCACAGGTGCACGAGACGGCCACCTATAGGTGTGAAGTTACCAGAGGCTGTGTAACGCAATTTTGACCTCCTGAAGATGAGCACATATCCTCGAATCATGTAAAAGCATGAAGTAAACTTACTGTGAAACAAAAAATTTGTACATCAAGTTGGTTAATTACTGAGATAAATTTATATGTTATTATGTAGTTGGTGACTGTATACACAATCAATTGTATATGAGATTCTATTCCCGTGGATCCCATCCCTGTTTGTGGAGCTTACTCTGTGAATGTTTGGCGGGAATGATGTGTAAATATCGAAACATGTAGCAGTGCTATAAGAAACAGGTATTGCTAACAGTTACATTGTGCACTTGTTGGACTAACACAGTATAATCTATAGAATGCACGGTACCTACCATCAAGTGTCAAACAGCTTATTTAGACTTTTATAAAAATAAGCAAAAGCAGGCTGGAGAAACATGATTAACTGAATGAAGACTTACTACTTTCTGACGAAGTTACATTCCACATTTAGGCCAAATGGAATGTACGGACACACCAGTGTCGGAGTTACAGTCCACCCTCTGGATAAACAGTACATTAAAAGAAATTTTTGAAATGCATGTCATATGAAAATTTACAGGCATGCAAGTTCAAAAACCGATAAACATTCAGCCTACTTCAGCAAGCTACGAATTTGCGCTTCCCCACGGATTGAGAGGCGTTACAATTTTCCACTAAGGTGTCGCATTCACAAGTTTCGGTACATGTTTTACTTCAGTCACATTACGATCTTTGAAGGAGTAAATAGCTACAGAGTGCCCCAGTTTTGAGCCTTCTACTTCGCCCTGCACAAGTAAAATTATTTCAGGGACTTTTAGGTGGAGCAGAGCAAGAAGAATAATTTCCAAAGAAGCTTGTTGCCACCTCAAAATTCTACGAGCCAGTCGGGTGACAGGAAGCCATGCTAAGGCGTCGCAAATGTTAGTCACAAACGTATAAGCTTTAGTCGCGCTGTACTTGTGTAGACTTTGTGTAAATAACATATTTCTTTCCCCAAAAGTTACGTAAATGCGTCAGTTAGAAGATAGAATATCCAAAGCTACAATTACATTACAGCCCACATTTGAACATCTGAAGTACTGATTTGGTTTAGACTCCTTCTCGAGCTGAGTTAAATAATGGAAATATACTTCTTCAGTATACTTGGTCTTGCTTCAACGCGTTGCACCCCATAAATATTTACATGTTTCATAAAAGTATTCTTTGTGGCTAGCCTCTGTTGTCGGTTAGGATTTAGATTTGACGAAAACTTGGTCTTACCTTGCACTGGAGCGTAGATGTTGAGGTACAGGCAATCCTCGCTCTGATTCTTCAAATACGGCAGCAACCTCTTGAGGTACTCCACTCTTCCCTTGGGCATTCTCTCTAAGGCGGCAGTCTCGTTGGTGATGTCTGGCAGTTTCTGGGGGCAGACGGGGCCCAGAGTATCTGCTATCCTCACGCCATCCCACGGCGATGGGGTACGCGTAGGACTGAATCTGTTCGATCTCACAGGAGGAGTCGCATAAGGAATGCCTAAGAAAACCTCCACAGGTTTCAAGTGGCGTTGGTTCTCCATTGGTAAAATTAGACCCTGAAGTTTACCGTAACGTGTTTGTACTATCCGTGTACTCATTATCGGTGTGTTACCACCAGCACTGTTACCACCAGAACCACCACTATTGGCACTTGCAGTATTTAAACCAGCACCATGAACATTCAAAACGTGAAACACGATTACCAACTGCAGAACTTGAATCCAATATCGGAGCAATACTGATCGTGTAGAAGCACGGTGAGAGTAAGTAAATGCACCCATGTTGGGTTCAGAATGAAGGGAATACACAAGTATACCTCGATATGAAATAAAACAATTAACACACTCTCTTCGTAAATAGTATATATGTTACACTTCCCAGAGTCTTTCTGTTTAGTACCTCCCCTACATCATCCCTCTAACAACAGCTAGCTGCAACAAACCATAAAATCTTGAAAACTCTCAAGAAACCCATCAACACTTTGAAAAATATTTGGTATTAACTCGTAATAATTACTCACATAATTGTCAATAATTAATAATTTCTTTTTACAACATTTGGGTGCCATGTTATTTTCATATACAGAGCTAGCACGATCTCCGTTCACAACACCGACGAATTTACGTCTAACTTCCAGTCGACATTTTACACTAATTGTTGCAGTCTCCGATGCATGTCCCACGGGTGACATGAAATTTCGTTATCAGTCAAGTCTTTCCTCACCGCCTTCCTTCGGTTTCCCATATTCAGTACGGCAACATTTGACAGGTGTAACATGAAATGGTGGCGCTCGAGTAGAAATAAGTGGATGACTGAAGCAGTGTTCAATACTCGTTCAGTAAAAATAACTGAAAAACTTAACACAAATGGGTGCATGTGGCACCACTAGCACGTTGTAAATAATAACTACAAGTGTTTTTTCCTTCCATCACGTAGAGGATGTTCCATCAACGATACAGTAGTTCAGTTTCTGTCATCCCTTTCCTTTCTATAGACAACACACGGAGAATATATTGAAACTGTATCATTTGTTAAGAGTCGCCACATAGACTGGTAGAAGCCGCTGTGTAGATCTGCCATGGTGTATCTGAAATGAAAAGAATTGGAGACAAATATTAATATCGGATATCTGTGTTGCAGCTATACAACGTCTGTCACTGAGCGTGCTACCTCAAACATCAGAAATTCACTCAGGCAGTCTGTGTGTGAAATAAGCTTGCAAGAGACGGATACGGGAAGCTGTCAGATCTGTGCCGTTAACGTTTGTCAAAGGCGAGGTCTGAATTTCAAGGGTGGTGAGAAGTTATTGATCGGAACTTACAGGCTTAGAAAAATAGTTTTCTTTTAGTTTATGCTACATTGTGCCGAAACAAAATGGCAATAAATCAATATGTTCTGTGAGAGGTAAAGTGAGAGTTGATTCAAAATGGACATAGTTTCATTTCTTAACCTTCTATTCTATATTTATGAGGATTCAGTCGCCTTTCAAAATATCTTCATGTGTGTGTGTGTGTCACGACCAGTCTTTCTGCTTATCTGTGTGTTCTCACCGACGTCTTTTGAAGCAACTGAAATATTTCCATACAAACGAATACGAACTTCATACCTTTCGAAAACTTGCACTCGCGGACTTTATATTCTATTACAATATATATATATATAGTGTCAACACAGCATGTTAACAAATTTTTGTGGCATATTAATAACGTGTCTTTATATTTAATGTCGACTAAGATATTTAAATATATATATATAACATATATAAATCCGTGTATATATATATATATATATATACTTTGTATATCAGTAATCCGTTAGGTTGGGTATGAAAAATAGACATATGTTGGAGTAAATGTAGGGGGTAAAGTTCACTGTAGAGCAGGTCACGGAAGCCCAAACGGTCAGTACATGTATAGCTCTAGATCTTCTTTAAAGTCGTCGACGCTAGATGGAGGTGGGTGGACAACGCCACGTCCGGTCGCTTTACTCCCGGGAAAGAACCAATATACATTGTATAGTTAGGTGGGTGGGTCCAAGGGCTGGTCTGGACGGGTGCGGAAAATCTCTCCCCTACCGGAATTCGATCTCTGGACCGCCCATCCCGTAGCAAGACGCTATACCAACTACGCTATCCCGATCCACATATGTTGGAATGATCTCCCAGATGTGAGTAAATGAAATCTGCTATGCAATGTGTAGGAAATAAATGCATTCGTTTTTAAATTACCTTCTTCTGCAACAACTCCCGTAACCCAGAGATAAATACAAATCATCTACTTAAATTAAATTAGTGTGGTAAGAGAATTCTTGAAATATTCACGTCTTGTGTAGGTCACACGTTTATAGTAAAAAAGCAGTCCCATTACAGGCCTGGACAGGCCCAGAGGGTTCCAGGAAGTTAAGGTTCCCAGATTTCGTAACAACGGCACAGGATGGTGGTAGATTGTCAGCCTTAGGCAACGGCCGCCTTTGCCCCCAGGAAATACTCCTGGTACTCATTTCTGTTAGAGGCTGAGTCGACCCAAGGGCCATAGTGCGATCGGAAGGATTTTATGTCAATGAAAAATCCACTGACACAAGCTGG
>Ga0123352_10014745_pt1 | contig 12450 bp, 10 predicted proteins | sample TergutLab28metaG_FD_89700 | JGI IMG/M metagenome (GOLD analysis project Ga0123352, IMG submission 89700) | Labiotermes labralis P1 segment gut microbial communities from Petit-Saut dam, French Guiana - Lab288 P1 | ecosystem: Host-associated > Arthropoda: Insects > Digestive system > Gut ... | reverse complement strand
GCGTTGTATTTTTTTTTTGTACTTTAGATGCCGGACTGCTGGCTAGAAGTCAGTACTCGGAAGGTCCTGCGACCGGCCACCTCGATACAAGTTTTTCTTGGTTTCCCTGTGTCTATAAGTAAATGCTGAGATGGTTCCCAGATTCCAAGTTGCCACTACATGCTTCTCCTGTAGCCCTCCCGACATAAATCTAGTAGTAACCAATTTAATGTTTTGTTTACATGTAAAATAACCACTGCCACCGGGTAACAACCCAATTGCAGTAAATAAATAATAATAATAATAATAAATCTAATCTATGTCTATTGTTAACCTCTGCAGTAGCGCAGGCATAGGCAGCTTACTGAGTTAACCAAATGTAATGCAATAAGCTAAAGAACAGATAGTGAAAAATTTTATTTGCCGGATAAATGAAGGGCCCTGTATCAGACTCTCCAGTTGTGAAACCTGGGAACGTGAAAATTGGCACAAGACTAGAAGACGGAATTTGACAGAAGAGCTGGCGTAGTTGATTCTGTAGCCTTCATACCAGACAGACATATAGAGTTCTATGCAGTCCTACATCACAATCACTGGCCAACGTGTAAGTGAGCCTGGGTGCTTGTGCAGAATGTTGTAAACATTCGCCAAATGCTCTACTAATTTGTACACCCCTAATACATAGCATGTATTCAAAGTAACGTATCTTTTAGCTACTCCCTAAGCAAGAATTTGAAATACTTTATCTCCACCAGACATTGCTCTATGCAAAGTATGTGGCATGTGTAGTTGCTACAGCTATATAAATGTAACAAAAACAAAGCATTTTATTTCATATTTTTAAAATATCTTTACTCAAAATAATTTATTTTATATTTCACGACTCACACATCCCAAAATAACTGAAATCAGTGATTACTATTTACTTAATATTTGAAAACAAGAATGATGTTATCCTTATAATTTAAGTTCCACTATAACACTCTATTCACAGATGAAAAACTGAACTAAGCAGCCAAAGTGTATCTTCACTCAGTATTACCAGTTCATTCATTAATATTCAGCCCTAGAGGCCGGTCCGGTAGGAACCAAAGCCCGGTTATGGAACCGATATGGCTTTTGGCACACTGCATCCTATGCAAGTTCTTGGGGGTAGTTTGTCATTGCTTTCCCCCACCTTTATACGTCCTCACCTTCGTCACCACGTGCCTCTTCGTCCGCAGTGACAAGAGAGATCCTAGCAGCGAAAGGTGGAACTGTGGGCGAGAAAGATGTCCGGTAGTAATTTTGCCTAAATTCCGACTTCCACGTAAATTTATGAATCTTTTACATGCCGCAAATCTACGAAATGGGAACGGCGGTTTTACTTCCCCTCTGAAGGAAGGCGTGCTGAAGATTTTTTCGCCCTAAAAATCCGACGGCTTCGGCAGGGTTTGAACCCGCGAACTTGGGTACCAACGGTCAGCACGCTACCTCTAGACCACCGAAGGAGCTCTGTGTTGAATATGGTCTCGAAACATGCAATGGTACTAGAAATACAGCCTATCTGTGCTGAATAAATGCTCGAAACATTTATTGCGCCAACCAAAGAAACTCGTGTATTGGCGCTCCACCTAAATCTGTCCCGAATAAGGGCTCGAAACAAAACTCGCGCCTACTGAAGAAATTCGTGTACTGACGCTCGACCTACCGCCTATAAGTGCTGAATGTGGGCTCCAAACATATTTAACGACAGTTTTTTTTGTAACATGGAGGGACTCTCATTTCCTAACGCAATAGCAAGTTTCCATTTTTGCACCATAATTAAACCAAATAAGTTGGCAATGACGTCATACGTAAACAAAGATGGCGGCTGGGGTCAATCACCTGTCTGAAGTGAAGTCATATGAAAATATGCATGGTGACTAAGCGCAATAAGACCGAAACTTGACTGGGTTAAGTCATTGTAATTTGTTTACATTCCGTGGCTAAAGGCGACTTCAAACCCCAACGTGAAATCGTTATAGCCTCCAACGATGGAAAGTAAACATAAATTCACGTGATGTAAACAAACCCATGTGACTATAACGAGTTCAAGTTGCGCTTTGACGCCGCCTCCAGACATGGAATGTAATCAAATTCACATGTCAACCCACTGAAGCTAGGTGTCAGTGCACATAGCCGCCATATTTGATTTCATATGGCGTCTTTGATGCCAATAGCCATCTTTTAACATATGAAGTTATGGTCACGTTACATTGTATTTCCTGTGCGAACGCGGCCGCCTTACTACTACAGAGCGCGATTTTAGCTGCAAAGATACTATATCCTACTGGTAAAGTGCCCTGCGATATTGACCGATTGTGACCAATCTTATACCAATTGTAGATCTTGAGCAGTGAGTGATAGGTGTGGATTGTAAGAAAGATCTGTTTGTGTAGAAGACGAGATACAGCAGCGAAGATACTAACTTCTTCTAGTGAACTGCTCTTGGATATTGTCCGAATGCAACCAGTCTTATAAAAATTGCAGTGCTTGAGCAGTGAATGATAGGTGTGGAATTTCAGAAAGATTCATTTGAGTATAAGGCTAGATACAACGGCGAAGGTACTTTGTTCTTCAAGTAAAGTTCCCTTCGTTATTGACGAATCGCAACGAAACTTAACACTTTTGCACGACATGAGCAGTGAATGATATGTTTGAATTTTCAGACTGATCCACGTAATAAAAGCGAGTGACAACGGCTAAAGTACATTCTTCTTCATGCTAAGTGACGTTCTTCTTTTTTTATCGATCGCAACAATGTTTATACAAACTGCAGAGCATGCGCTGCCAGTTATGTGTGGAGTTTCAGGGAGATCCATGGAATATCAGGTATATAATGGTGTTGGCTTGTACGGCCCGTACGAAAACGTACTGCGTATAACTGACCGAGCTGGAATTCAGTGGTCTCTGTTTTCCTGCTAGTAATTGGTGATTTTGCACTTGGATAAATAATGCTGTTATCCGTGGTATGGGGGTTCTTACCCACTGGTCACGCAGATCGTTCCAGTACGTCACTCTGAATCCACGGATAGCAACATAGTCGAACGGTAGCTACATGCAGTTCCTTAAAATGGCGGGTAATGGGAAAGAAGATTCAGTTTCATATGATAGTGACACACGATTGTCGTGCAAGTATGGCCAAAAGTGCTACCAGAAAAATGCAATACATCATCAAAAGTACAAGCACCCGACAAAGAGGACCGTCGAAGTAAGTTACACGGCATGTTAGAGTAGTGATGCATCGGTCTTTTTATTATTCGGTATCAAAAAAACTGAATTGAAAATCGAATGTTTGTATTATTTTAGGATATGTTGTGTGATAAAATACCGCGTTATTAATTGACATCACCGAACCGTTTACTATACTAAACACAGGAATCGTCGAGTGGGAGTTTAGTGTGTAATGATGGCAGTACTGAGTAGTGAGATTGGAATATTAATATGTACATGAATTTGTACCCTTCATGTAGTCTAGTAAAGTTCTCTTGGAAGTATATTTAGTACGTAGAATTCTACAGTAAATGACTTAAAATAAAACGCTAGGAACAATGCAGAATCATGTGTGAATGAAATACGGAAATATCGAGACGAATGGGCCACATGCTTCCCCTCCGTCCTAATGGATTGCTTTTTCTAAGGTTTTGAGTAAGCATGAACTCAAATAATAACCTTGACTTCTAAACAGAAACGCTCCAGTGGATTACCTTTTCTAAGGCTTTGTGCAGGCCCCCCTTCCAACGCCAACCATAAGACCTGAGTGTGGTCTCTATGCACACAAACTCAAACTGTAAGCATGACTGTTACACAGAACCATTTTAGTGGATACTTCTGTCTGTGATTTAATACACACTAACCCAAGCTGTAACCTTAACCACTTAAGTGCCATAGCAGATTACATTTTTTTGCTGGCATATGTTCTTAACCAACTTCAGCTTCTTCGATGAAAATTTTGTATGGTGAGAATAGTATAATATGAAGAATTAAGGCATGTGTGATGATTATGCTTGCATATTCACCTAACAATATTACTTTTGAAAGTGACTAAATGGTATGTAGAATGTTCTGTCAAGTTTTTCATGCATTTCCGGTAGTAACCAGTTCTATATGACAAGAAAAAATGATGAGGGCATTTGTCTGGACTAGATACAGTTTTTGTAATGCTGCTTCAATTTGACTGCATTTAAGGTTGCCCCTGCATGCATGTCCACTCATTTCATTTTTAAGCTTTGAACTTGACCAGTTCAAGTTCATGATTTCTTATTCCAACTGAGTGGCCAAGAAAATTTGCTTGCAGTCTCAGTTATATGAATCTAAAAATGTTGAAGTGACATGTGTGACTCTTTCTAAAACTGAGTCATTAGAGTGTATTACATATTTTATATATTAGTGTTATTGAAATGCACTGCATATTTACTGGAAGAATCTGGCAAGCTTTCCTATCTTCTCTGCTCTTTTCTTTCCTGAATTACCCCTCCTCTATTGTTTGTTGAGTATTTAGATATATTAAAATAAATAAACTTTTGTAATGTGAGTTTTGGGGTTTTTGTGTGAGTGTAGCTGAGAACTCCATTTTGAAATGTGATGCTCCTTCACTGGGTAATCAGATCTTGACATTTTGAGGCAACACAGTGATGCAGCATCATATCCAAGAAGAGTAGATTTCTTAGACCTTTGTCAGTCAGCAGACAAAGTGTCATCTTAGGCAGATGACCAGTACAATCATCTGTTTTTGTGAATAATGTTGCCTCATACTTTATTTATGTGATGAATTTCTTGTATGTGTTTGGCAATTATTAGAATTTTATGCAACTGTTTTGAAATACAGTGTTTTCTGACTGTGTTTTGTTGCTGATACACAAGATCATTATGTTTAGGTCACTTTAGTATGTAAGATTTAATTTACCTGACTTACATACACACTTGCGTAGTAATGCACAGATATGGACCATGTTTATTTATGTACACTTCCGAATTTCTAATTGTGAAATTTGTGGTTTGTGAGAGGATGTTAAATTTTGGTTGTGAAATTTAACTGCGTTGTTGACTTTGCAGTTGAGTTAAGATTATGATGTACTGTAATGAGTATGCAAGTCTATCCTGAGTAGCTGCAGTAATAACAAGTAGCTAGATGAGTAGAAAATCAAACATTCTTAGCCATCGTGGCCAGTGTTTCTTAATTTGAAACTGTATGGGGAATATAATCAAAAACATAAAGATTAAGATACACAGTACGATCATTTTGCCTTTTGTTTTGTATGGGTGTGCAACATTGTCTGTCACATCGAGGGATGAACATAGGCTGAAGGTGTTTGAGAATACAGTGCTGAGGAAACTATTTGGTCCTAAGAGGGACAAATGGAGAGAGTGGAGAAAACTACATAAAACTAAGGAGCCTAATGATCTGTACTCCTCACCAAATATTATTTGGGTGATCAAATCAAGAAGAATGAGATGGGTGGCACATGTAGCACATACGAGAGAGAGGAGAGATGCATACAGGGTTTTGGTGGGGAAACCTGAGGGAAAGAGAGCACTTGGAAGACCCAGGGAGGATAATATTAAGATGGATCTTCAGGCAGTAGGATGGTGGACATGGACTGGATTGAGCGTGCTCAAAATAGGGACAGGTGGTGGGCACTTGTAAATGTGATAATGAACTTTCGGGTTCCATAAAATGCGGGGAATTTCTTGACAAGCTGAGAACCAATTAGCTTCTCAAGAAGGACCCTGCTCCATGGAAGAAGGAAGTAATGATGAATATAATAATTGAGATATGTGTTAAAAATATACAGGTTTGAAAAAGGAAAGTCCATACCTAGTGCAGCAGGTATGGGTAAACCATACAAATAGAAGGGTTATCAAGATAAGATGACAACATGATGGACATGCCTTTTAACTTGTTAAATTCTATTAATCTGACACCCACAGGACTGGAGAGGTTCCGGGTTGCACTGGTTGCCATCAGTTTCCTCCCTGAAATAATTTTGGTAGATTTTTGTTGGAAATAGGTTTACAAACGTGTAACTGTAAATAAAATTGTTTATATCATCCTCTGTTTTGATGATACCAGTTGATATTTCAGTTGAATGGCAAAAAAATGAAATTTGGGACTGAGACAATTTTTTTTATGCTGTTCATTATTGTTACTTATTTAAGTCACTTAAATACCTAGAATAATATTGTCTCAAACGATATTTCAAACTGAAAAGGCTTCCTTGCAGCTGTTTGGCGTCCCTGCAATTTGCAGTGTGGGAATTGTCACACTGCAAACAAAAGGGATGCTGAACACACTGACATTTTTAACAATGACAAAACAGAGGCTCAGCTACTTAGGTCTTGGCTTAAGTAGTGGAATCTTTTTGAGAGCGGTGTAATAATATCATTTTATGGGAAGAGACAGTCAGACATAGCAATGTATTTCTCAATGTGGTACTGCAATAACATCAAGCATTAAGGGAGGAATTGCAACTGGAACACACCTCTGGACAGTGGAGGCTTTTCATTGATTCATCTAAGGTCAGTTCGAGGGCAGTGTTACTCCTCAGTGGAAATAAGCTCCCTTCTATCCCACTGATTCATACAGTTCACATGAAAGAAACATACAAGAACCTTGAGGTTTAGCTGCAAAAAATGCGGTATGAAGAGCACTGATGGAATATATGTTCTGACCTAAAAGTTATAGCAATGCTGACTGTGCTGCAAGGCAGGTACACTAAATTCTGCTGCTTTTAATGTAAATTGGACAGCCGAGTGAGGGACTGCCACTAAAGAATAAAAAAATGGCCTGTCCTTTCAGAAACAACAACAGGTCAGAAGAACGTGGGACATCCTGCTTTAAGGGGTAAGTCAAAGTCCTATTTGACTCCTTTGCATATCAAGCTCAGTTTGATAAAAATATCTGTGAAAGTGATAAAGAAAGCAAAGGGTTTGCCTATTTAAGGCAAAACTTTCCCAACATAAATGAGGCCAAGATGAGAGAAGGAATTTTCATTGGTCCACAAATTCGTCAACTATTCGAAGACCAAGACTTCAGCACCAGATTACATTCTACAGAAGAAAAGCCTGGAAGGCATTTGAAAGCATCTGCAGCAGCTTTCTAGGTTATGAAAAAGCAGAAAATTACAATGAAATTGTGCAGGAACTAATTTCATTATACAGTGTTAGGGGGTGTAACATGTCATTGAAACTTCATTTTTTTGCATTCCCACGTGGATTTTTTTTCTTCCCCCCTGAAAACATGGGAGCCATCTCTGATGAACATGGAAAAAGGTTCCATCATATTTTTCCCAAACTGAAATGAGGTATAGTGGAAAATGGAGTCCAAATATTTTGGCTGACTGATGCTTAGTCTTATAAGGGAGACACCAGCTGGTGAAAATGAGAGGCAGAAGAAGACAGAGTGAGTATTCAGTGAATTTTTTCTAGTTAGGATACCGTATAGAGAGACATTGTTTGTTATTCGGTACTGTATATTGTAATTAGAAACCAATATGTTACTTTTTTATTACAAAATTTGTTTTTCTAATTAATCCCCTCTCCCTTGACTTTGGTGGGTGGTAGGGCAATTTACTTGTCATATTCGGATTCAGATATGTCAAAACAATGTGGTGTGTTTTCCACAGCAGCATTTTTCTGCCTCAGAAGATTGTAGAATTTGTTGCAGTATGTTTTTATATTGGTTTTTGTCTTTTTTTTCGTACCTAGATGACTATTGCATATTTGCTAACACTTTTTTTTAAACTCTTTGATCACGTGATTCAAATTTTCCTTTTTTCTCTGTTATATTTCCTAAGTACTCCTTTTCATAATCTGTGTCTTCATCTGCTGAAGCTGACAGTCATTTCTTGGCACAATTTATGCTACCCTGTATACATCTCCCACTGGGTTGTTTTTTAATTTGTGTTTCCGATTTATAGCTTCTTGTTCCATATATTTCTTCTATAATAACCATTGCTGTTGCATAAATGAGGTGTTTTATCTTACATGTTAGTATGATTTAAATCTTAATTTTCTAGTATTTTTGCCACTGCCACATATCAGTTTTCTTTATTTCTTTTGTAAACATATTTTATAGTTTCTATGGTCTTGGTGTTTTGCCAGTTTGTTTGTGCCATCTGATAATGAGTGCTTGTAATTTTTTCTTTAAATTTTCTGATATTCCTTTGTTATTGATTCTCTATACCTTGTGTTGTTGGTGCTGAATTCTGCTTCAGCTCATCATTGCTCAAAATACACAATTGTTCCAACTGTTCTTTCTTACTTTTTTTTAAGTTATTTGTCTGACTTTCTTGCAGTTCCTTCTTTATTTCTTCAATCTGTAGCTGTGTAATCTTTTTGTTGTGCATAGGATAGTTCTTATGGTTTATGAGTTTCTTAGCATTCATGTTCATTCTAAGGTCTGGATTTCTTTGTTGTCATACTTCACACACCTTCTTGTAATAAACAGTGCAATACTTTTTTATTTTCACACTGAAAGCATTAATCAGGACACCTTGGTACAATATACTAATTCTATGCATGAAAACTTCAATTTAACCCAACTCAGGAATCTAATGACTGCATTAATTGTTTAGATTTAACAATTATCAGAGGAATCTTCAACCAGGAAATTGACATTTACAGAAAACCCACGACAACAGACACCACAATTCATTTTTTATCTAACCACCCTAATGAGCACAAATCGGCAGCATACAGATATTACATCGAGAGGATGCTCAGTCTCCTGCTTAATGCCGAACGCCAAAAAAGAGAATGGCTAACAATCCTCCGCATAGCACAGCACAACAGTTTTCCACCTACGATATTACAAAAACTAAGACGCCAGATAAAGTAAAAGACAAAACACACAGCACCACACACAAACATGAAAATGGGCAACATTCACCTTCATTTCCCTGCACATAGGCAGGATTACGAACTTATTCAGAAACACAAATGTAAAAGTAGCATTCAGATGCCACAGTACCATAGGCAACCTTATCAGACCTCCAAAGAACCACGACTTTCCACCCCGCAATAAATGGGGAATTTATCAGCTAACATGTAATACCTGCAACCTGTCATATGTAGGCCCCACAAGACGCAGCCTGAAAATACACTTCCAGTAGCACATCAGATACATTAGGAGCAATAATCCCCAATCGGTGTTTGTCCAACATATTCTGCAAAATCAGCATGAATATGGCCAGATGAACAGTACAATGACTTTGCTAAAACCTCTCAGTAGCCCAAGTATGCTCATTCCCTACAAACAATACTGCATCCAAACCCTCCACCAAGAAGGCAAGCTAATTCTGGAACAATACCCAGGCAAATTAAACCCACTATTTCAAACGGCCATTAACCCCCACTCCCCACACACTACATGAAAAGACGAGTCATGCTATAACCTGCAGCCCAGACACTACTCCAGCCTACCCGCACCTAACTTTCAACGTACAGCAACCAAGATATGTACAATTTCAGATTCACAATTCAATTAACACTAACAACACATCGAATTACTAATCCACTACCTTAAAAAAACTCACCACACACAAGGGAACACTACAGTCACCACACACAAAGGATCACAACTATTAAAATTAGTAGAAACATGTTATCAATTACAACCGAGCAACAAAGAACTTCACACTAAGACCATAATTTTACATTAACACTACGTCTTCCATCTTTACAGAAAGAGACGACCAACGTGGTAATCAACATTACAGTCGTGAGCTCCTGATGATGGGCATAGGTGTGCCTGAAACATGTTGAGCCTATAAGAAGTACAATAAAATAATAAGTAGCATCTAGTTGGTTTTTATTCTTCAGTTAGTGCACTATTTTGTACAATGCATGTAGCACCATATAACTTTACTTATTTCTTCCCATGTTGAAGGCATTCTTTGTTTTACTTCTGTGTTTTTGGGCGTACTTTGGGCTTGGTGATTTTGTCTATGAGTGGATCGTCCACTTGGGTTGCCTCATTGCTGTAACCATCCTCAGCCTTAGGGATACTCAGTTCTTCGTAACTCCTGATCTTCCCATTCCTGTTTTCCAGTAATAGCTGTTGCTTGTTTGTGTTATTTGAATTTTGTTGATTATCCTTTCTTTTCATCACTATCCCACAAGTAGCAAAGGGATGTAGCATAAATTGTAACAAAACACCATTGCCACAATAAGGCTGTGTGAACTGGGTTTAGCAGGTCCGCTGTTTATGGCTTCTAACCTTCTACCTCAGATGCTTCTGGAGTCCTGCGGTACAGTTGTTTACACCTTAGACTTGTTTTTAATTTTTTTTTTTTTACTCCTCCAGATCCACTGTCTTTAGTTGAACAGGCGTACCTCTGGTCAGACATAGTTATTTACTATGAGAGGACTGTCTTATGTGAGGGAAGTGAATGGCTTATTCTTCAAGTTGTACTATTGCTCACCTAGGTTGGTGAGAACCTGTGCTGTCAGCTCCTTAAAATGGTTCTACCTCTCTCATAACTCTTGAGCCATTGTCATCATCATCCACGTTCCTTAACCACAGCATTTTAGCTGGTTCTCAGATGAATACAGGTTTCACTGACCAAGCACTTTTTATCCACTGTTCTGTCAAAAAGTTTGTGACTGTATGGCATGTATTTTTACTGCTTGATGTGTTAGAATATATAAACCAGGGCGAAGAAGAAGCAGTTCTAAACTTTCATGTGACTTGTTTGGAATAACACCCTTTGTGGATATTACTAATGGTATTAAATAGGCCATTTTCAATTGCCATATTCTGATAGCTCTGTATTCAGGTCTGTATACTTCTGGAGCTTCTCAGTGATGGTACTGTGAAGGTTGTGACTGTTAGAAATTGATGCATGTATTAAGTATGCTTCATTGATGGTTTTGTCTAGCATAATTGTGTCTGAACCATTATTATGGTTGTTATGTTCAGTTATTATTTACCTGTCATAGCACAGTTTACAGTTGGAGTTCTATAACATGAATTGTGGCTCATGTTTATAATATGGCATTGGTGCTCCCTTTGTTAGTCCACATTTGATAGCCAATTTTTGACAGACAGTGTTGGCTAATTGATTGTGATGATGGATGTAATTGCGTTGAGCTAGTGCATGATGGGCACCAGTTATATGTGGAATGGTTGCTGATTTCTCTTGGCATTTTCTGCAGATATCATTAATAATGTTCAGAGCCTTCAAAGTATGCTTCTTATAATTATTGGTAGTAGTGACCTCGTTCTGGATGGTTATCATACATACAGTTGCATCTGGAAAGAGTTTGCCAACCTTTAGCCATATCCTGTCTGCTGTTTTATAGACATCTGATGTTTCAAGGACAAAAGTGGAACACGTTGTGCTGTTAGGTTGGTGGTCCATATCAGTAACATTACACTTTCAAATCAATATATGCTGCATACTTTCATGTAGTTATAAAATATAGAATAATTTTTGTGACAACTCTTCCAACAGTGGGAAGACCTTCACTTTACTAAAGAAAATCATCAGAATTATGGCTGGTGCACAACCCAGAACTTTGCGAAGAAGTCTTAAAGAACTGGAGATTCTGCTTGGTCCATGCCAATATATACTTTCATTACTGAACTTCATTGTCAGTAATCAAGAAAATTTTCAAAGAAATTAATCTGTACACAATATTAATACAAGGAATGAGCACCATCTTCATAGAACAAATGTCAACCCATCTTCTTTTCGAAAAGTGCGGTCTATGGTGACATTAAAATTTTCAACATTTTACCATGTAGTCTGACAGTCCCTAAGAATGAAAAGGCAAAATTTAATGTAGCATTAAGGAAATACTTAAATATGCACTCCATTTACACCGTGGATAAATTTTTTGTGTGTTAAGTTGATCTCTAATGCTGTTTGGTATATGTGTATAGTATTTTACACTGTAAAAACTGTGTTTATGTATGGATTTATGACTTGTTCCACATTCTGTTATCTTTGTGGCACACAAAATGACCCAGGGAATGTCTGTATATATGCATGGATGTTTTATGTATGCATGCATGTAGGCAAGTATAGGCATGTCTTCTGCCTAGGGTTTTGCTCCTGGACATTCATATTTTTTCTTATGTCATTCTGATGTTTTCATATTGTTGTAGTGGAGGATCATGTAAGTTGCTGTTGCTGTTGCTGTTGGTGCTGCTGCTGCTGTTGTTGTTGATGTTATAATATTACGTATTCCAATCATGTTATGTATATAAAGTTGTCATTTAAAATTTGTTATTCTAAAAAAAACTATTTGTGAACTATTTAGAAGCATATTTTTTAAGATTAGAATTGGAGTTATTTGCTGATATTTGTGTATTATTACATAAAATTCTGTTTTCTTACCATGTTTTCTCTTCAGCCTGTTTCTGTCTGTCTCTTCTCTTCCCCCCCCCCCCCCCAGTGGAGGATCTAATTTTTTTATGGCTTATATATATGTATTTACTTGTCT
>Ga0123352_10014744_pt1 | contig 12450 bp, 8 predicted proteins | sample TergutLab28metaG_FD_89700 | JGI IMG/M metagenome (GOLD analysis project Ga0123352, IMG submission 89700) | Labiotermes labralis P1 segment gut microbial communities from Petit-Saut dam, French Guiana - Lab288 P1 | ecosystem: Host-associated > Arthropoda: Insects > Digestive system > Gut ... | reverse complement strand
GGTGGGAAGGGGATTATTTAGTGAAAATAAAGATTGTTTTACTTTGTGGGGAACAGCAACATTACCACCCCCCCCCCCCCCCCCCCTCCATCATTTGTGTGCCTTGCCAAACCAGGAGAATGTTTTGTAATTCAGTGCCATTTGCCATTTGATAATGGTTACTCTCACACACAGTAGACACACGGGTACAGAGAAAGAGAGAGAGAGATCACAAATATCTGAAATGACCAACTTCAGTATACATAAAAAATCATATTCATTTTCACTTTCAATGGATAACCTGAAAGAAATTTCAGGATCATTTACATGTCATAAAACATAAAAAATTCAACATTGTTTTTCACCTCCCGTGTTTGCATCTTGTTCAAATCACTATTTCTTTTGAGTGACTCCACAAATGGAACTGTATTGGGATGAGGTGTGGGAAACTTGGTGAATCATAGAGCCATGAATAATTGATATTCATGCTTCGTGTACATGCACAAGTTGGCATGAACATGTTCATACATTGATGGGAAATTAATATGTCTGAACCCCAGATAGTCAAGCCATTAGATGCAAGTCCGTGGGATCTTAATGATTGGAAAAGCCTTAGAAATATGTTCTAGCATTATTGACTAAATGTTAGGAAACACCTCGTTTACTCCCTTTATGTGTGTGTGTGTGTGTGTGTGTGTGTGTGTGTGTGTGTGTGTGTGTGATGTATGAGAGGGTTACATGCATACATATGTTAATGTGTATGTTTTAAATGTTAGTCACATAATTGACATACTGTATACACAATAATATTTTCTGGTCTGCTACTAAAGAAGAGGCATCTCAAGTATTCAGTTGTCTTCTGTGTTACAGGATGGTCCATTTCTATGGGATGAGGGCCAACAAGGACTAATTTTGAGTTCATACTACTGGGGCTACTTGATAAGTCAGATTCCTGGTGGCAGAATCTCGGAGATATTCAGTGCAAAATGGGCTATGCTTACAGCAGTTTCACTGAATAGTATTGGCACACTTTTAACACCAGTGGTTGCACCAATTGGACCTCTCCTCATGTTCTTGAGATTTGTTGAAGGCCTTGGTGGAGTAAATATAAGACTTATGTATTATTTACATTAGTTAGTCTCAACATTTATTTTTTAGCTTGCATTACTATTGTAATCACAATAAAATTAATACTGTGCAACTGCTTACTGCATTGGCTTGTACACAGTCTGTCCTTTTTATGATGTCCCTGAGCACAGCAGCTGTCATAGGATGTCCTGATAATTATATGTGATGACATTGCTGTACTCAAAGACACAAATGAAGGAACAGTTGTACCTGAAGGTAAAGAAATAATGTAGGATTGTTCTGTGCCCTAATGGTGAGTGACTGTCAGGTAAGGAACTGCAAATATGTGGATTTCATGTGTATTGTAGAAAAAATCATTTCCAATATAGATGGAAATAATTTACAGGATTTATGTCCTGTAGAGTGACATTTATCTTGTATTATGTGATATAGTGTGAATCCATTGTCATAGTACTGATATTTCATATGTCATAAATCACAAAACTTGTATACTCCAAGTGAGTGCAAAACAGTAGTTTTGCAGCTGTTAGTTATGGTCAGATTATGTGGTAGCACAAAACTTACAAATGAAGTTTCAGCAACAGAAGTTAATATTCATTTTAATGAAATAGAGTATGTTGATACTGAGAAAGATGGTATGAACAATTTATACAGATTCAACAGATGTGTACAACAACCTCTTACTTTCTAATACCTTTTACCTCTTCTAATGCCTTTTCCAGTGTTCTCAACATTTAAAACACCCATATTATGTAACAGATAAAGTGGTTGCATAAAGGAGATGTATTATGTAATACACTGAAGTTCCAGTTCAAGTGTTTTCAGTAAGCAAAATATGAAAAAGCCTGTCTTAATAACAACTGTTTTGTATGTTTCATTTCATTAGGTACTTAATATTTTTATTTAATTTCTTTTGATTGTGCTGGCCTTGCTGTAATCATGTTTTGATTGTTAACAACTGGAGAAATGTATGTTAACTTTGTTGGATACTTTATGAATCTGAATTCGTAAAATAAGGACAAGGATTTCTGTCCAGATATCATGAAGGCTCTTGCCTACTGCATAAACTTTTGTCAATACTGGTCCATGACTTCATCAATATTATTTAGTTAGACTCTGTGTGTTACATTTTTTCCAATGTAGGTTTCCAAAATAACTGCTATGGACAAGACAAACTTGTGGCTAATATTTTAATATACAATGCTTGTAGAATAAAAAATGTGTATTTTCCTTTGCACAAATGAAAGCTATGTTTTCCCTGAATGGGATAAGAATTGTCTGTATCAGTTTTTTTTTCTGGGGATCTTAATAATGATGTTTTTGTGGGCTTACTCCAGATGATGGTTTTTTTTTAAAACAAAACTCATAATGCTTACTTCCCAGTTTACATGTATGGATGTCCACAGTGTTGATATTATTAGTTGCAAGAAAGACAGTGTTGTTGTTGTTGTCTCCAATGGCATTAATTTCATACTATTTGTGAAAACCTGGTTTAAAGCCATAATGGAGTAATACAGAGAGAGCTTGGTGCCCTCATAAGCTGACTTCTTCTTTCAAGGAAAGAAACTGAGTTAAGATACACTGAATATGTTGAGTGTGATGTTGTGTATAACTTCATAATTGCTATGGGTTCATAATCACATCAGAGTAAACTGAAAAAGAGATAAATCTAAGTTTAATGCTGACAGTCATTAGCAAGAGTCTTGTAATATTTTCGGTTGCATACATTATGCGCAGATCAGGAAATTAAGTGGATCTGCATATTACATCATATCATATCATTTATTTTCCTTCTGTAGATCCATACAGGATTACAAAATCCATATAGATAAGGAAATAGTCACATTTTTTAGGAATCAAAGGTGAAACCAACACAAAAATGTACAACAATCATATGGTGTAATAAAATATTTGATGTTTCAGCACAATACAAATTATTCAGAATGATAAAATATAGTAAAATAGTGGCGTGCACAAGTAAATTTCAATGTGTGGAATACGAATAAATGCTCAGTTCTAGTAACTAAAAGGTGCAACCATTGTTCAGTTATTTTCTCTTGAGTTTGGCACTTGACACCCAGAGTAACAAAGAGAGAAACAAGACTGTAAAAGTTGGCACACTACATACAGCGTTCTGACATTATAGTGTAAAAAACCGCCCAAGTAACTGCATATTTTATATCTATAGATTAAAATTGCAACATTGTGTTACTAAGAGATATGTTAACCCATCATGATTAATGGTAATGTACACTGATAACATCACTTTGCCTTAAAATGTAGTTCTCTCTTTCAGGGGTGTTCATTCCCAGCCCTGAGTGTCTTACTTTCAAAATGGGCACCTACTGAAGAACGAAATACTATGACAACTATTGTGTATACAGGTGAGATTTGAACATTTATTTTAAAAAGTAATTTTTTTTAAAATTTGAATGACTTGTCATGTCATTACATCAAGCTCTATTCTTCGATGTTCTTCTAGAACATTGGTGAAGAAAACAGTGTCAACACAAGTGCAATGTGAGACCTATATATTTGGGCACATTAATTGTCACACCCTGTACCTGTTGTATGCAACAAACCCTAATAATTTCATACTAACATAAATCTCGTTCATTTTGGTACTGAACATTTAAAATTACCTTGCACTTGTGATCATTCTCTACCATGTGTATCCTTGCCAGAGATAATTAAAAATATGTTTGGATTGCAATTCCAAGTAGAATTCAGTGATTAAAATACTATGCCCAGTACTTTTTGGAACCACCTGACGTGTCTGACATAGTGTGTGTGTGTGTGTATGTGTGTGTGTGTAAGTGTGTGTGTGTGTGTGTGTTTCAGTTTGTGAATGACACTCTGCTGTTATGTGACTGGATAAATTAGAACAGTTTGTGTAACTGATCTGTGTTTCACTGTACCCAAGAATCAGGCTCTGCATTAGATACAGCGAGTTAAATAATACTCTTAATTACACAATAACATAACTTTATTAAATATGAACTGGAAGAGTTACAAATTCAAGTACATGTTCGCAGAATTTTCTTTTAGAAAAAATCCCTATAATGGTTTTCACAGTCATTCACAAATTTTTTTGTACCTAGTAATGCACAGTGGGCCGGGTAGTGTAGTCGGGGCTGGACGGTCCAGCGATCGAATCCCGGTGGGGGCGAGATTTTCCACACCTGTCTAGACCAGCTCTGGGGCCCACCCAGCCTCCTGTACAATGGGTACCGGGTCTTTCCAGGGGGTAAAGAGTGGCCGGGGCGTGACATTGCCCCTCACCCCCTTCTAGTGTCATAGTCAAGAAAGAGTAGAGCTATACCTCTACTCCCCTTATGGGCTGTATGGCCTGTACAGAGCCTCAGTGCCTGTACAAGGGTGCACTTTACCTTTTACTTTTTTTAGTAATGCACAGGTGTCTTTTGCAGATATACAACATAGGCGGAGAGTAGGGGTACAGTAACAAATATCAACTTTGGTTTTAACAAATTAAATTTTAGTCACTACTGTACCTTGTTGACTACCTTGCATGACCATTTTATATCTTCCACCATATTCCTTTTGTATAAGTGGTTAGTAAACCAGTTTCACTGAAGCTACAAAATTCAGCATTTTATCTTGCTTTATGACATCCTGTTTTGCTTTCTATAATAAATCAAAGCAAACATTATACCCTAAAACACAACTTTTATTAGTACATATATCTTGTACACAGTTAATGTAGCAACATATTTTGGCTTTGTTTACACACCACCACAAGGCCAACCTTTATAAAAATGTTAAAATAAAAACATGATATCTCACACCTCACAATTTTCTCTTTACATTATTTTCAGAAGTATGTTTTTTTGTATCTTTACACTTCATTGAATTATATAAAATTTAATATTTAAAACTTTAAATCTAGTATCTTCTTTTGTTGTTAAATTATATATTTTTTTATATCTTTCAATTAGAAAATATAATTGAAAAATAAGGGAAGATACTGGGTATTGAAGTTTTAATGCTTAAATTTTATATGATTTAATGGTGCATAATAACACGATGAAACCATAAGCCTAAAAACAAGGTACACAATAAACTGTAAGTAGTGAAATCTAACATCAGTTCTTATTGACATAATATGAGGTTACATTTATATTTTTACATTCTTATAAATGTTGGACTTATAATGGCTTGTTAACAAAACCAACAAAAGTTGCTTGATGAAGTGTCAACAAGAAGTGCTTACTAATAGAAATAGTGTTTGGCAGTATAAAAGTTTTCTTGTGATTTAAAGTCGAAGGTTAATCTTTCATGCTTTATAACACAACACTAATATTACTTAAATTTCAATTGCCTGAAACAAAGTACAGTTTTCTAGACAGTGTTTCCATGAAGTGAACTAGCATTATGGATCAGCCTTACTTATTTGAAGAATCTAATAAGGCTGAAAAATACTGCACACTAGATGCATGCTGTGTTCGCGCCATGTGCGTGTGTATTTACTGCACAGTGTAGACTAGATGCTGCTGTGCTTGTGTATTCATATGTGCTACTCTTCACAAAAATTACATTACAAAGCAATTTTTGACCTCACCCACAACAGAATCATCTGAATGGGTGATCACAAAGACCTTAATGTATTTGATGTTTCATTTAGTACTGTGCCCAAAATTTTATTCTGAGCTGTTTTGTAAAATATATTGAAAGTATGTCTCAATTTTGCTACAAGAGATTGAGAAAACCACCTCAGGGTTGCCATAAATGCCTCCAGTTCATCAAGCATATCTCTTGTGTTTAGAATTAGTGATAGGCAGATGTGCTGAGACTTGCTGATGAATGAGGATTCTTATATATATAATGTGGATTTTGGTGCACTGAATTTGACACAGTTACAGAAAACAATTTTGGATAAATTGCAGGTGCTGCAATAGGGACAGTTTTGTCTATGCTATTTTCTGGCTTAATATATGCATGGCAGAGCTGGGAGGCAGTGTTTTACTGGATGGGAAGCTTGCCTTTTATTTGGTGTTTGCTGTGGATGTGGTTGGTGGCAGATGATCCCATAAAACAGCGTTACATAACAGGAGAGGAGCGTCTTCTCATCCATAATTCACTGGGAGATTCACGCCTACCTCGTAAGGTCAGTTGTTTAAGTTTCTTTACATTTACTTTCTTATTCTTGTGTGATTGGTTGTTTTAAAATTGTTTTGCATCATCCTATCAGTTTTTGTGCTCATTAATTGTTACATCTGTAACCACACATAATACTCCCACGCTAGTCTGGATTGTTGAGAGGGATTGATTAAAGAAGGATGTAATTTGCAGAAAAGCTTCATTTATTGCAAGAACACTTGCACTGAATTTAGGAGGTACATGTTTCAAATCTTGGCTGTAAGACTGCTTATTCTGACTGAGGCTTCTGATGTTTCTTTCCCTTATTCTTTCTGGTGAATACAAGGATAGACCTTAAAGACAGGCTACAGCCCAAACAGATGCTGTCTTCCATCACTTGCTGTCTACAGGTCAAAATGTTGTTGGCATTCCTGTGGGGATACCGAGATTATCAAAACGTTATTCACTTTGCTCCCCGTTTCATTTTGTGTCAGCAGATAATATAATCCGTGAAAAGTGCAGACAAGGTTTACAAATCTGTGGTTTCAAATCGTGTAAGTTACAACACATACTTTAATGCTGTTTGCTCTAACTGTTCACATCAGTATGGATTCTCTCTTGTCTCTGGATCTCCATGACATGGCCATGAATAGTATTGTATGAAATATTTGTTAAGTGAATTATGCTTTAAACATTTTAAGTTATTTCAATTAACCGTAACATATTTTAACTCTACACATGCATCTACTGGACAGAATTTTCTGTACTTTTTTGCCTTTGTATACACCTCCCTGATAGTGACATTGTAGAGGTCGAAACCTGTAGGAGGAACATAAATGATGAATGATTATTCATTATTAATTGTGCAGTTTGTTGAATTGAATACTGTATAATCAGGAGTTTTGTTGGAACACCTGTAAGACCTTACGGTTTGGGAGTTTTATGTTTCAGAATAAACAAAACCAAATGGAAGCAATGCATTATAATGATTGATTGACTATCTAGAAATTTACTCAGCTACTATGGTGCTGTGGCACTATCAATTAATTAAAGAATTCAACAGCAAAATGTATTTTAAGCAAACATAATATGTTAGTGGCATCAAATTCAAGTACCTGTTACTATTGTATATGGAACCATCTGCAGCAAGGGCATTGCTTAACAATATTAATTCCTTGGCATTCACCTGTATGTGTAACTACTGATATGTAACAGACCTACTTAGAAGCAGTTTTATGTTTAACAACAAATGTACTGTAAGAGAGGTTAGGACACAGGCATCTTTAAATTAATATCATTCCTTGATATAACTTGACAGTTATTAGGATGTAAACCTGTAACATTGTTAGTTAATAAGGTAATGACCAAATGCAAACAGTCTTTCCTCATATGAGTTTGTTTCTTATAAATTAGATTGAAGTAAACCTGTCAAAGTATACTGGTATATATTGCCACTGGCATTCTGCACAATACTAAGTATGAAATATTTTTTCTGCCAAATCATTTGATTAAGTGGGCTGTAAGATTTAATGTAGCTGAGCAGACAAATCTTTCATTTACCTAATCTAAAGGTAAAGTAAGATAAGGTCAAAAGTCCAAGTGCTGAAATACTATATCATGTAATGATGGTCTGTAGTTGGAAGTGAAGATCCACCCACTCTTAATTTTGGCACTAGATGCAATTAAGTAGTCAGATTCAAACTTCATACATTTTTCCACAAACAGAAAAGAGTCTGGTACCTATTATATAGACGGCTCTTTGTATCTTATTGTTTGTCTGGACAGGATGGCAAAGAAAGATATCCCAGCCAGCACCAACCATAAATCCCAGGCATTTACCCTGTTGCCAATCACTATACTGATGGAATCATAATGTTTGTGTATCCTGTCACTAGAGTTAATGGGCTATGGTGGGAAATACTGTATGCTAAAGTAAAGACAAATAATATTTTGAGAAAAAGGTTACGAGAATGTGAAATTACATAAAATGTAGTTATATGAGATGAAACTACAGTATGTTTCACAAGTGTCTCTGTAAAGATATTAGTTTCATGGTATACTTTTTTTCTACATTGTTCAAAATTTAAGTCAAATACAAGCACAAAGCAGTGCCAGTTCTAGGTTCTGAAAAATAATTTTACTTTATCACCTTTCAGGCTTCTCCAGTGCCATGGAAGAAAGTATTTACATCTGTACCATTTATTGTTATTATTATTACACATTTCTGCAACAATTGTTGTTGGTATTTGTTCTTGACTGAGCTACCAAAGTATATGAATCAAGTTTTACACTTCAGAATAGAAGAGGTAAGTATGCTGTCACGTTGATTAGATTATAACATAAGGTCTCTGGACATAAGTTGATATATTAATGGATGCATACACACAGATGAATTAAAATCTGAATGTTGATAACAGGAGACATCACCCTATGTTTCATCCACAATGCAAACTCCTGCAAATAGTAGGACTGTAATTATGTTTATAAACAAATATATTGTATTAAATTAGGCACTTTCCATGTTGTTTGTCATTGTATGTGTGTGTGTGTGTGTGTGTGTGTGTGTGTGTGAAAGAGAGAGGGGGGACAGACAAACAGACAGATGGACAGCAGAAAGAGAGATGTGGGAATAAAGGTTATGTGTGTGATGGTGGTGTATATTTTATTTGTTTGGGTGCCTTAATTCAATTCAGACTTTTTAGCTTGACATAGAAGCTGTAGAAATTGAAACATATTTTTGATAGCTGATAGACATTGACATTCAAATCTGGGGTATCATGCAACCAAAGAAATGATTGGAACAAGAAAGAGATGGTAGTAAAATGAATTTGTGTTGTGCATCTACAAGCACAGAAGTAATAGGTACATTTTTCTTCTCATAGAAAATTTTCTGTTCCTAACACATATTGAAACATGTAACTAAAATAATGTTATATTACAGAATTTTCTTAAATGGTTGACAGATGTTCAGCTCTACAAACAATTTCCATGTTCTTTTAGAGTAAGAAAGCTCATCAACATTATAACAGAGAGCCAATATGTGGTTCTATTCTAAACCAATTCAGTCCACATTCTCACAGCTTATTTTCTCAAAACAGATTATAATTTTTTCTGTACCATGAGCCATTGGATGTCTTCCCTGTGTGAAGTCTGTGCTGTAATGCATCAGGTATCTTCTTTATGTGAAGTCTGTGCCTTTATCCATCAGATGTCTTCTTTATGTGGCGACTGTTGTCTCCATGTAAAGACTGGTGTTTCCATGTGAGATCTTTGCCATGATCCATCAAATGTCTTCTCGGTTGGAAGTCTGTGCTGTAATCCACCAAATGTCTTCTTTATGTGAATTCTGTGCCATGATACATCAAATGTCTTCTTTATGTGGAGTCTCTGCCATTTTTCATCCACTGTCTTATTTATATGGCTTTCCCAAAACAAAACAATATATGATTTCCCAGTTCTTGCACGAATGCTACACAGTTTTATTCATCTTATTCAGCTCGAATTGAAGACAATTTTCTTAAAAAAAAAAAAGGTTTATATTTTCCATGTGAACTATCATATTGTTTGCATAATTGCAACATATATTTCTCACAAGAGAGAATCGTTTCAATTGCTCTGTTTCAGGATTCTCTTCTTGTATCAGTGCCATTCTTGACACTAAGCATTTTCACTTTGATTTGGGGTAAATGTCTGGATATTGGACGAAGAAGGAAATTTATAACTACAACAACAGCGAGAAAAATGTCCATGTTGCTTGGTGAGTAGGAGTGATGTATATGATATTACCATTATATATGCAAGCTTCAGTAAAAGTGTAACCAGGAAAGCATATTTCAGCTATGGTGTTTATTTTTGTTCTTGAGATGCCAGCTTTGATTCTGGGTTGGTGTTATCTAGCTCAGTTTCTTTTGGCTTTCTGACTTAAAGAGTTATGAGTTACATTTGTAAACAGCAGGGTGACTATAAATGATGAATGGATAAGGATGTGAAAGGTAGTTTTCTTATGTATACTGAGGGGGGAGAAAAAAAACACACACAACAAACAAACAAACAAACAAACAAACAACTTTATGTTTCTGGGTGTATATGCAAAGCACAAGTCTTGACCATAAAGCTGCAACAGTTTTCAATTTTGGAATTGTACTTTTTTTAAAAAGGCCAGTTTCCTATACTTTCCTAGCTCTTGTTCCTTCAGATGCAGCTAGAGTATTGTTCTGAGAATTGCACAATTTGTTGTCAAGCATCAAATGGGAAGTCAGTGTCATCACAAGGTTTATACTCCCCCCAGCTATACTGAGAACAGTACTTTACATTGTAGTATTGGAAACAAGAATGCATCCCTTATTTCAGCATCTGTTGTTCCTGCTGCATGTCTACTGGCTGTCACATTTGTGGAATGCAATCACACGGCAGTTGTAACAACAATGTGTATTGGTGTTACTGCCATGGGTGGAATGTTCTCAGGAGTATATTCCAATAACATGGATATTGCTCCAAATTATGCAGGTATACATCATACTTGCATATTATTCTGCTCCTTTGTAACCTTCTCTTTGCAGTTTGAGAGTAATATTTCAGTTTTTTTCAGTGTTATTCACTGCTTTCTGATGTAAAAACATTCTAAGAAAGACCCAGTCATTTACTGTACCTCAGGTTGCTCTATCTTTGTTAAGAGTGCAGCATTTTTTATTAGCTGACTTGCAGAATACTTAATTTAATATTTGATAACTTCTATATATAAGTGCATATGACAATACACAATAACTCTTATCATCTTGATTTGTGATTAAGTTTTTTTGCTTAATTGACATCATTATCTCTTTAAAGTCTTATGCACTTTGAATATAATTTAACAGTATTCAAAATTATAAGCCTCAATAGAGGAACCCAAATATGAGTGAGAAATAAAAAAAAGAATGAATGAATGATTATTAAATAAATAAATAAATAAAAGAATGAGTGAATTAACAAATGAATTTATCAATTAATTAAAACACAGTGAATATAAAATAATATTTTACAGTTAGAAAAGTAAAATGTTAAGTGTATTTTGAACTAACCATGCTGTATAACAGTATGTAGTTAGCATCCTTACAAGTGCTGGCCAAGTATGAATATAATTTAATTGCAGAGAAATATTATGTCCAGTAAGGTTAATGAGTCTTCTATTTAATTACAATATGGTGATGAAACCAACAAATGCACATAAACGTTTAAGAGTATCTTACATTATTTTACATACATAATATTGCCTCCTGCACATTTCAGTCACACTTGTGGCCATCCTCAGGGTGGTGCCTTATTACAAAAACTTTTTAGTAGTGCACAAATATAAGATAACAAGTTTTAAAATGTGTAGTTTAAAATATATATTAAAATATAAAATACGGATAAAATTTTGTGATAAATTCAAGAGTGTAAGAAATGTTTTATGTAACTATTATGTAGTATGTCACTATCCTGAAATAAAGAAAAATGTGTGTATGATGGTATTAATATATTGGTAGATAAAATTATATATTATAGCATGTAGATGAAACGGTTGTCAGTATGATATGTACCAAGTACAGTGGTGTTGATAAAAGATATAAGAAACATATCCAATACATCATATCCAGTAACCCCCAATCTGCATACACGTGCCACATTCTGCACAGTAAGGATGAATATAGAACCATGAACACCATCATGTCCTTACACCACCCAGTCCACAAAAGTGAATGAATTAGTTCATTAGAGAATTTCTGTATTCACTTTTTTCAACAATGTAATTCAGTCATCAATAAACAATCACAGAAAGTTGTTAAACCGTCTTTGATCTCATCTATGGTGTACAACTCAATCATGCATGTGCATGACCCCCAATCCACCCCTCTCCCATTCATTGTTTGATTTCAGGGGCTTTCTGACCTACAACGTCAGCACTACTCAGTGGCATACCAAGGGGAGGGGTTTGGGGTGTTCAAACCCCCCCTCCCCCGAAATTCCGAAGGCCCTCCAAAATCGTGTCAAACTCAACCCAATTGTGAAAACTGTTAAAAATTGCTGAATTTAGGATGCCAACACCCCAAGATGTTCAGAAAAAAGGCAGTAAAATTCTAAAACTAACTAGGTTCGCAATTGTTTTACAGTAGCAATGACAAATAAATTGGTTGTCATCATAAATGGTCTTAAAGTACCAAAAATTAAGAAAATTTTACAATATGAAATGAAATTTCTTGAACCAAATTACAGCTGCCTCCAGAACCGCTGACTAGGGGGCTACCTCCTTCAGATCCCGGTTCT
>Ga0123352_10014739_pt1 | contig 12451 bp, 4 predicted proteins | sample TergutLab28metaG_FD_89700 | JGI IMG/M metagenome (GOLD analysis project Ga0123352, IMG submission 89700) | Labiotermes labralis P1 segment gut microbial communities from Petit-Saut dam, French Guiana - Lab288 P1 | ecosystem: Host-associated > Arthropoda: Insects > Digestive system > Gut ... | reverse complement strand
GTCTGGTCTTGTGCTGCCACTAATTCACTTTCAGTTTCTGCTTTTAGGTCTCCCTTCGATAGCCAGAGGAATGTGTCTTCTTCACTAATAAGCTGCCTATCTGTATTTCTAATGTACTGCCCATGCATTACTTTGTTTTTCCATTTTTTCTTTAAGGACTCTCCCAATCTTGCCTTTGTGTGCTGTATTCCATCCTGTATTGCGTCACTCTTCTCATTAGGTTGTCTTAATTCTTCTGTGCTCTTTGCTGCTGTCGTAATTATTGAGTTCATATTTGGTTGAGTGCTTTCTTGGCTTTTAACAATATTTACAAACTGGTCTTTTTTATAATTTGTGTTAAGGTATTCTGCAATATTAATTATTTCTGCTTTGTATGCCGCTTCGATTTGTACCAGTCCTTTCCCTCCTTCTTCCATCTTTACATATAGCCTGTCTATGCCAGGTTTTGGGTGATGCATTTTATACATTGTTAGCATCTTTCTAGTTTTCCTGTCAATCTTTTTTATTTCTTCAGTTCTCCAGTTAATTATACCAAAACTCTATCTCAAAACTGGGACAGCTAGTGCTCCAATTGCTGTAATTTTATTCTTGGCGTTCAGTTCAGATTTCAGTATCATTCTTAATTTCCTGCTGTATTCCTGTTTCAATCTATCTTTCTTTTGTTGATGTTATACGCCTTCACTTTCCCCAGTCCCGAGGTACTTGTACGTTTTTCCCTGTTCTAGCTCTTGTATTTCTCTGTTAATGTCTTTCACTAAATTTTGCCAATGAACCAGTTTGCCTCTTTTAAATGCAATCTTGGCACATTTTTCAAGTCCAAATTCCACATGAATATAATCACTGAAGTTTTTAACTGTTTGTGTCTGTTTTTGGAGCTCTTCCTCTGATTTAGCAATCAACTTCAAATCATCCGTGTAAAGTAGGTGTGATATTTTTGTCTTCGTTGTGTGCTCTTCGTATCCTGTGTTCAAACTATTCAATTGTTCAGTGAGAGGGATTAAGCAAATGCAAAATAGCAGTGATGATAGTGAGTCTCCTTGAAATATTCCATATTTTATTTTTATGTCGTCTGTTTCTATTAGCTTATTTTCTGTGTATAGGCCCATACGTGTTCTCCAGTAGCTCATGACCTTCTTGGTGAATAATATAAATTTATTATTGATCCCAATTAGCTCTAAGGATTTGACTATCCAACTGTGTGGCACCCTGTCGAAAGCTTTCTGATAATCAATCCATGCCATACACATATTTTTTTTTGCGTTTATATTCTTGTAGTATTGCCTTTGAAATTAGCAGCCGATCTTTGCATCATTTTGATCCGCTGCAGCAACCTTTATGCTCTTTAGCATCAGATTTTCATCATCCATATATTTTTGCACACGCCTGCTTATACAATAGAAGTCATAAGTTTGTATATTGTATGTATATTGTAGGCAAACAGGTCACAGGTCTGTAATTCTTCGGATTTTCAGTATTCTCGTTTTTTGGAATAAGGAATGTTACTCCTGCCGTTAACCACTCCGGTATTTGATCTTCATCGATCAATTTGTTAAAAAGTGCAGCTATATGCTTGTGTGTTGCTGTAAGTTGCTTAAGCCAAAAATTTGCTATTTGGTCTTCTCCAGGGGCTTTCCAGTTTAGCGTTGTTCTTAATGCCTCTGCAACGTCTTTGTCACATACTTGGCTCCATTCCATGCTTGAATTTTGTTGGTACTGGTTTTTAATCCAGTGCGCCTCTCCATTATATTGAACTCCTTTCCCATATATTTTCCTCCAGAAGTTCTCCACTTCCTCTTTGCCTGGTGCATTTTCCATATTGGAATATGTCTGCGTTAAAAAGTTATAAAATTTCTTGCTGTCTATCCTAAACAGCCTATTTTGGTAATACTGGTTTTGTCTCTTCCTGTATCTATATAATTGTTGCGTCTTTGCTGAAACCTTTTGTTTAAGCTCTTCAATCACTTGATCCAAATTTTCTTTCTCCTCTATGTTACATTTCTTAAGTAATCTGGTTCTTTTTATGTTCTGTGTCTTTCTGTTATCTCCTTTTATTTCCACCAAAGCTGACAGTTCGTTTCTGATACAATTTACGCCCTCCTGTATGCATCTAAACCACGGGGGTGTTTTTGATCTCCGTGTTTGTAATTTATACTCTCCTGTTCCATTTATTTCTTCTGTAATAACCGTTACTGCTGCATAAATGAGGTGGTTTAACTGAGTGATATTTAGATATTTTCCATCTCCGTTGCTTTATTTGCCGTTTACATTATTGTTTTTATTTTAAACATATTTTGGAATTTCTCTAATCTTGGTCTCTTGTCAATTTCTATTTGTGTCACCTGATAATACTTACTTTCAATTTTTTCTTTTAATTTGTAAATCTGATTCCTTTGTTGATGAATTTCCCTTTCTTCTTCTGTTGTAGATGCTGCGTCCGGCTTCTGTTCACCATCCCTTATGGTCCCCGAGTGTTCTAACTCTTCTTCTTCTCTTTCTTCCAGGTTACTTCTCTGACTTTCATGCAGTTCCCTCGTTATTTCCTCGATTTCCATCTCCGCTATATTTTTGTGTTTCATAATATAATTTCTCTGGTTCATTAGTTTCTTGGCATCCATATACATTCTGCATTCTGGATTACGTTTTCTCCATATTTCGCACATTTTCTTGTAATTTTTTGTAAAATGCTGTCTGCAATACATATAGCACCATATCACTTCTCCTACTTCGTCTTTTGTCCAAGCCCTGCATTGTTTTACTTCTGTATGTTCTACTGTATTTTGGGCTTTGTGGCTTTGACTGTGAGTGAGTGGTCCGCTTTTATTATTATTATTATTATTATTATTATTATTATTATTATGTCTTTTTGTCTCGGTCCGACTCTGAAGCATAAATTAACAAATAGTTTAGTTAATTCACATTTTACGAAAGCTTAAATGATCACAGCTCTTTCTCTGGGAATTTTCACACTCGATTTTGTAACAAATTCAGATTTATCTACAGCCTTACAGATTACGCTCTACTGGGCAGAAAATGCTTTTCTGAATAGTTTCCACATTTCTTTTGGATTGATTCACGCTCGTAAGGATCTGTGCATAGCTTCCAGATTCATATGAATATGGTGAAGCTGAAAGCTTCATCTCCAAGACTGTAGAAAACCCAATGTTTCTTCTCACCCACTTCCGCGTGGACCACATCTCCTCCGATGAGGAAAAGAGCAAATAATCGCTTAGGTCACTATTGTGCTAAGCTCTGTGTGGGTCAATCATATGCAGGTCGTTCAGCTGAAGTGATGCTGGTCAGGTACTGTGTATCAAGCCCTAAAAGGACTTTGAGATCATAAACTTCGTATTGACACATGTACTGTTGGCACACACGATGAAGGAAAGTAAATTGACGTTCATAATATTCCCGTTATTGACTTGCAGGTCATGTTGTTTCGCACCTGTATAACGCACGAAAATGACACTTTAAATATAGAGGCCAAATTCCTCGCGTTCTACACTGCGTACCAATCGTGTTACTTCTTGGTAAGGTGCAGTCTGGATGTGATAATGTAGATTCCCTGAAAGGTAAGCAAACCTCATACACGCCTGGACGCTCCCTGAAGTCTCTACGAGGTTGAGGCTCCCAGAACCTCCAAACAATCGACAGGTGAAGGTGACCAGTTTGTCAGCCCTACGCCCTGGCAGCCTTTACAAGGAGACCCTCGTTTCTGTTAGAGGCTGAGTCGAAGACAAAGTCAATGAAAAATGGCCCTATAGGCAATGGAACCTGCGACCTTCCGGCTTATAGCGCAGTGTCTCAACCAATTGCATCACCGCGTACCCCGTCAACTCCCTCAATAGAATGAAATTTTTATCGTTCACCCCGTAATGAATACCAGCATAATCATCGTCGTCACAATGTTGAGGGCTTGACCATTGTGGATCTCTTCACGCCGCGACTTAGAAGCAGGTCCTTTCTCAACGGGCATCCGCAGTTATTTATTTAATTTTAGTGATTATTTAACGACGCTGTCTGCACCTCAGATTGTATGACTCGATCTTGTGTACTGTTGAGTAGCGCATTCAGCTGGAAAGCCAATGATAGGCTTTATTTTTGCTCTACAAATTGGTACTGCAAAACAAGCAAAACAATTATGTCCTTACAAGAACACACTACTCAATGTCGCGCATTCATTTTCTTATGTATCACTACGCTGATACGGGTTTCCGCCACGCATTCAGCAATTTTGGGTCCTTTTATAAACCTTCTATGAAAGAATGTCTGTGTGTATATATCAGGGATAGCCTCAAACCCTGGCGCTGTTCGCCCGATCTGACTATATACTAACCTGGTAGTTCACATGCGCGAGAAGGATTCGAAGGATTTTCTAAAAAATGAGAGAGATGAGCAGGAATAAGAATCCATCAATAAGGAACAAAGATTTTATTGTATTAATGGATTACACGATTCCCCAAAAAGCAGTGGATCTTTGTTTCGCTAACAGATAGCGCTGGTTGTGTTCTCTCAGACAGTAAGCAGTGTTGCTACCGTACGTTGGATTTGATAAATGAAGAAACTGGTCTTGAATTATTTGCCTTCTCAAGTTGGGCTGTCGAAGCTCATCTAGCTGGCATGTAACGTGATTAGTGAATGATAAGCTTGAAAAGTTTTGGAAGAAGGTAGTCTCATTCTAACCCAGGTAACACAATGTTACCCCAGTGCAATGCATGAAAACCGTAGTCAGGATGGCCAGTTTTCCCTGGCCTGATTCGAAAAGGGGACCTATCAAATAAGTCTGGAGAGTTAACGCTACGCAGCCTGCTCGGTCCATCTCGAAGGCAGCGAATAAACAGTTCGTCAGTACGGATCCATTTGCGGGTTGTTCTTTTTCTCTTTTGTTAAAAAAAACAATTGTTTGACTAACAGTCTCTTGTGCCACAACTTAATGATGTCACTAGCACACATTATGGAGATGCGTGGAGGTGATTACACCTGCGAACTCCAAACATCCGGGGAGGTTACAGGCAGAGGGCTGTAGGACCGAGTTCCTTCTAAATCAGGGGCGTCCACACTTTTCTGGCAAAAAGCCACTGCCGTTATTGTGTTCGGGTTCGCGGGCCGCACTTATACAAATCATAATAAATGCACACGTAATCGACTAAATTGTTTGAAAATTTTGTGGTTTATATAATTTAAAATTGTGGCCGGGGGCCACTAAGAAAATCTGGAGGGCCGATGGTTGGGTAAGCCTGATACTAATGAAGTGGCAGTCTATAGGGAAAGTTCCACGTACTGGACACTCAGCCATTTACACATCACTTCCGAGTCCCCTGAGTCTGGTGAATACTCAGATTTACTGACATCACGGTCTCTGCGACGGACCGATCCCTCACCCAGAGGAGTCTTATCGTGTGTGTGTGTGTGTGTCACTGAGTGTGATCAGGTGCAGCAATAGCCCTCTACACCTACAGTGAGTAGGCAGAAGACGTCAGACTAAAACAGAAAGAAAAAGAAAGAAAATAAGACAGAAAGACTAACATCACATCTTATACTGTATAAATGTAGTCTTGGTATTGTATGGTAATGTAAAGTTGTGTGTAGGGACCAAGTTTTCTCGTCTTGCATGAGGGAAAACTCTGAAAAGTATTTTCGCATGTTTTTGACAGCCATGACAAAAAAATGAATAAAATGCGGGAAAACCTTAAATCGGGAAGCCTGAACTTTGATTCTGCTGTATCGTGTTTTTTTCTCAGTTGATCTTGTTATTTCGCCTAGTGCTGCAAAATAACTATCCAATTGAGCCCTTTCAAACTTTCACCTTCTTCTTGACGCTGGCCAGGTTGTTGCAACAGAAGAAGCTAGCCTTCTCTAAGTTGTGCACACAGAAACTCCTTAATAATGACCACACTTATTAGTTAATTATTTAAATAATTTCTAGCATAAGAAGCAGTATTCTCGAACAACTTTATGGCAAGGTATATTTGACCTCTTTGTGGTCCCGAGGTCACAGTGGCATCGCAATGGCACAGATAAAGTTGCCCCTATGTTCCCTATTAAGGTACATAGGGCACTAGATGGAGGTAAGTGGCTAGCTCAACGCCCCGGCCGCTTCATCCCCGAGGTGGTCTCCGGAGCCTGTCAGGATGTTTTGGAGAAGATAAATATCTTGCCTCCACCTCACGAAGGTTCATACTTTTTAAATTCATATAAGGGGCTCTATAAAGTATTTGAATACAATTTAGAGAGCTGCCATAATTAGGAGAGGCCAAAGTTCGAACTGGTTTTAACAAGAAGAAGAAGAAGAAGACGAAGAAGAATAAGAAGACGAAGAAGAAGTCGAAGGAGGAGGAGGAGGAGGAGGAGGAGGGGGAGAAATTCTTATACTAAAACCAACTAGACGCACTAATTTCTCAATTTATTTTTGGAATAAAACTCTACATGTTTCGGACAGTTCCTTGTCCACCATCAGGAGTTTTTCATTGTGCACACAGCAATGGTATATGTCATACAGGTGTGCTGACAGCCGTCAGCACACCTGTATGACATATACCATCGCTGTGTGTACAGTAAAAAAACTCCTGATGATGGACAGAAGAACTGTCCGAAGTAGAGTTTTATTCCAAAAATAGATTTGAGAAATTAGTGCATCTGGTTGGTTTCATTATAAGAATTTATCACGATGCACGGTCACCTGAAAATCAAAAGAAGAAGAAGAAACACTACCCCAGCAGACCCTTCATTATTATCACAATTATCTACGTAACGTAGTGGGTCAGCGAGCTATTTTATGTACGTAAATTCTTTAGTCTATAGTCTTCATGTTTTTGTTTTATGTTTGATCCTATGCAACCGTAAGTGCCTACAGTGACACAAGCTATCTGTGTCAGTCACACTTTCGTTGCTGGACAGCCGTCAAATACATACAGCGATTACTGCCTTTAAGACAGTAATTAGTACAAAACTAGCGCACGATTTTATAATTGTACTCAGAACATTAGAACATGTGAACAGTTTCATCTTCCATTACAGCTGATTTCAAGTAAAGCTCGCGTGAACTTGGTGCTTGTTTGTGTGTCAGACAGCTCCGGGGCTTCAGCTTTTGTTATTTAACGAATTCCTATGGAAGTGAAGTGGAAGGAGAAGGTATATTTTTTGTCCTTCGGCGTCGACGTGTTGACTGTCTTCCTGGCCTTAAACACAACACACCTCTCCTCGACTGAGCAGGCATTGCGGGAAAATCCTAACAAATATGTGCACTCACATGGCTAGAAAAAAATCCGCTTCCCATAGAAAAACAAATATCGTTTTGGGAGCAGAATATTAAAACGCGAATATGTACTAGCGTTGCAGTGCACTGACTGAACTCTCAACTAAAATCCTAGGCAAGGGGACAGTGAGTACTGCTTTCGAATTAATGCATTTCACTCCCATCACACACGAATCAGTACAATGAACGGAAAGATACATGAACTAGGTGCCGGTAGTCCTGACTGTAAAATTGGCTGTTACCAATAATGTAGTGACGTGTACAATGAAATATCCGCTCCTTGCCACAGCTTCGAAGGAAACTTCTGCCTTATCCTAAGATAGGTAGGTTTTCACCCTTTTTATAGGCCACGAAGATCCTTAGGGCGAATACAGTTATAGCTCTACTCTTTCTAGGATCTTGGCACTAGATGGGGGTGGGAGGGTCACCCCCACGTCCCGGCCGCCGCTACCCCCGGGAAAGACCCGGAACCCATTGTACAGAGGCTGGGTGAGCCTCAGGGCCGGTCTGGACGGGCGGAAAATCCGTCCCCACCGGGGTTCGATCCCAGATCATCCAACTCGTAACCAGTCGTTTTAGCTATACCGACTGAGCTACCCGGCCCATCTTCATCCTAAGATTATGACAGTATTTTCCTGTAGCCCTACAGCCTGTGTAAGTGGTTACTAGTCTACACAGCATCATCCAATTCTTAACCTCTACAAGAAGGAGTGATGAGCCCGCAGATGTGAGTTTCTGGACCTGATTGGCCTGCAGTTCCCAACACAGACACAGAGGTTTATAGTGGTTTAAACTGTCCCTGCTCCGTGGATGCAGTCAGTAGCAGGGTTTACCGGACGCCGTAGAGCGCGTAGCACTGGCGCGTCGCATTAGACAGGTCCCGGCTTCAAACTAGGAGACCTGCTATACCGACTGAATTTATGTACGTTTCTCTGTAGTGGCTTCAGCAAATTGTCGTCCATGGATACATAAATCCCAGGCATCACGTCGACTGGGCGAATGAATTCTGTAGGGTGGCACCTAATATCTGTGGGTTCTCAGCATGAAACATGCTTCATGTCACCCTTCTGGCGCCTAGAATTTTGAGGTGGGTCCTATATATGCTGAACATCTGTGCACCCCTAATCTGGACTGTTACCTCAGTTTACGCCATTCGCGCATCCTCCTACGTCCTGTGAAATTCATTATATACCGACCACTCTACCATTCGATGCTGTAGACTCTGCGATACTAGCAACATCGCTAAACGAACAACAAATAAACAAATTGCAACATTACTGCAGGTAATGTTAGGATTGCTTACTGAGCGTCTCCCATTGAAGTGGGATATCCCAGAATGTTCTTCGATAGAATTTACCTAACATTTTCCCTCCTTGTGTGTCAGCGATTCCTACGAAAAATAATATTTCTTGGGAAGAATTCCCGGCAGTTTATTTCATAATTAGTTAATTGTACCTGTGTGTACATTTTAGTATTGTAATCTTGCAATTATACACGGAAACCTCAGCATGCCCATTTGTTTTAAACTTAAGACAAAGTAACAAGCGACTTGACACGCACACTCGCCTGATGACGATACGGTCGAATCCTGATGACGAGTCGAATCGAAACACGCAGCAACATTTAGAATACAGGAATGCTGTTTGTATTCGACCGAAATATATTGTCAGCAACTGTATGGAAACTTCTCGCGGATTGAAGTATAAAGCAGTCCCATTACAGGCCTGGAGTGGCTCAGAGGGTTCCAGGAAGTTAAGGTTCCCGGATTTCATGACAACGGTACAGAATGATAGTAAGGTTGTTAGCCTTACGCACCGGCCGCCTTTACCCCCAGGAAATACTCCTGGTACTCATTTCTGTTAGAGGCTGAGTCGACCCCAGGGCCATAGTGCGATCAGAAGGCTTTTATGTCAATGAAAAATCCACTGACTCCAGCTGGGATAGAACCAGCGACCTTCCGAATTGTAGCACAGCACCTTAACCACTGTGCTACCGCGGTCCCCGATTGAAGTATAAGGTGGGGCGTAATTTTGTGTTGTGTTGTTTAGTGTTAACACAGTTTAGAATTGGGTGTGTTTGTATGACGTCATGGAAGCCTGCGAACACGGAAGTCCCTTTGTCGCTTGAAGACTTGCAGGCGGCGAAAATGTTTATAACGTGATCTTTGCTCTGCTTGTGGTTGAATCAGCGCCTGTGCTAATTGGCCTAAATATTTCGATTAATAAAGGATTATATTTGTAAATATCTATTTACTTTTGCGTCATCGCCACAGCTGAGGTGTGCCTTCAGGCTGTGTGTGTGTGTGTGTGTGTGCGGGCGGAAGGGCGGGCGGGCGCGTTATGAATTGCGTGCTTGGAATTCCGAGCAGTAGGTCAGTGCTGACTGGTGCTCTGAGACTAGTCCTTGGGCGACAGCCGCCGCCGTATTCAAGACTTGCCTCTAGAATGTACTTCGACGCCTTCAATATGCAGATACTAATTATCTCGAACGTAATGTATGTAACCTCTGACGTGGACAGTTATGGCACCTTGTCGCCCTCGACACCGTCCCAACTGTCCCATGGAATTTTTAGTAACAGTACTGATGCACTAAAAATATTATCAAGTATTAAAACCCCCTTTGTGGCACTCCGCCAAATCTCTCGTTTCTGAGTGGCCCGAGCTAGTCAAGGAATTCGCACGTTTTGCCGTGTTCACAAGAGCGCGCGTTTTTCTTAACTGAAGCCAGACGAATCCAATGCAAGCTCTCCTATCCTGTTTCTTTAAAACCAACATTAATAATATACTCCCAGTTATGGCCATCACGTCGATTGGGCGAATGAATTCTGTAGGGTGGCACCTAATATCTGTGGGTTCTCAGCATGAAACATGCTTCATGTCGCCCTTCTGGCGCCTAGAATTTTGAGGTGGGTCCTATATTTGTTGAACATCTGAACACCCCTAATTTGGACTGTTACCTCAGATTATGCCACGGTCGCATCCTTCTACGTCCTGTTTAATTCATTATATACCGACCACTCTACCATTCGACGCTGTAGACTCTGAGTTACTAGCCTAAGTTTTACGAGTTGTCCATTGCCTGCAGGTTTCCCCACCAAAACACTGTGCGTATATTTCCTGACCTCTGACAAATGGCCAGTGCTGATTCCCTCCACATTCATATACACTGATTATTCACTATTTTAATTTAATTTGAAGCTAAAGGATTTTTTTCTATGCTTTGCGCGAAAGTGGTTGATTTTACCAATAAAAAAAAGGCAACCAACATTACTAAAATTTATCAACCAACGAATGCACATATAATTTCACATAAAACACTTTTAAAACACTTTAAAACACTCCGACAAGTTTCGATCTTGTCAGATCATCATCAGGGAGCTTAGTTCCTTGCTAAAGTTATATTATATTATTCACAATTCAATTGTTATTTGCAAACGAGGTGTTGTGGCATCATATGCCATTTGAATTGTGAATAGTATAATATATCTTAAGCAAGGAACTAAACTCCCTGATGATGATCTGACAAGATCGAAACATGTCGGAATGCTTTAAAGTGTTTTAAAAGTGTTTTATGTGAAATTATATGTGCATTCGTTGGTTGATAAATTGAAGTGGTTGTACAAAAATGCACGGTGCTACAATAAGATTTACAACCAACATTAATTGCGCTTTTTCTGTCTTTCTGTCCTAACTATACAGCACCGCGAAATTTTGAATGCTACAAGTCAATAATGGATCGGCTTGTACTTTGGAAATTCGCCAACTGTTCGGAGAAAGTAGTTTTGCACATACTGCGGTTTCGGAAGAAGCGTGTCTGCTGGATACCACCATGGGGCAAGTAGAAGTCATTACACACATATTGAGTGCTTTATGGAGGGCCAGTTTAGTGTTAGCGCTTAATCACTCACTTGTAAAAATGGAGTAGACTTTTATAAATATTCCGAAAGTGTTGGCGTCGACCATTTCTGTGTGGATTTTACATGTAAAATTTCTGTCAAAAATTACACCTAATTAGTCATAACTGATATTTTTGACACTCTCCGCTGTCTCTAGCTGAAACACTCACAAGTTTTCGGAGGCTAAATATGCCTCAGTCTTCAGTTCCAGCTTCCAAAAATCTGCGGATATTTTATTCAGAGACGATGGAAAGATAAATATTTCTTACAGCTGCAGTGATATGTAGGGTCATACATACATACATGTCCCGCGATGGTAGAGTCCTTTAAAGTTAAAATGCACTGAAATATTTTACGTGGTTTGCCACAGGAACTTTCCGTACGTTCAGTGCAACATGATTCTTATCGTTCTGAAGTGCACGAGAGAAAAAGATTGTGTCATATCACCACCTACTTCATGCTCCAGTGCAGACACGACGACTCATGGGCGTGAGGCCTTTTCGTAACTTCGCTTGTATTTCTCCGGGCGTTTAATTTGCACCTCCAAACGAAGACTTGAATTTTCTCTTGGAAAAGAAAAAGCTAATGAACGTCACTATACTAAATAAAAACTCTAGGTCTGATAGCTCATACAAGCTGGGGTGCCATGGGCTACAACAGAAAGTTTCCTCATTTAAAGTTGCTTACTATTTGTGTCTTTAGTCAGTTTGTGGTATAAGATTCAAGACTCATTCGCTCTTAGTGAAAAGGTCATGTAATTTTTCACGAAATTGTGCTTGAAATAATGAGCTTTAGGATGTAGAATTATCTTACTTGTTACTTTAACCCTTTGGCCCTGGAATTGGACATTTACAGTTTAGCACACCATTTATGTAAAATGCGAATATTTTATGAACCGAAAAATGTAACATTATGAAATACATGACATTTTGTGGAGGAATAAACGGAGATTGTGCCAGCAAATCTAAAAAAAATAATTAAATATATTTGTTGACAATATATAAAAAGAGTACTCTGGAGAGTAGCGGTACGTCTGTCCTATACATAGGATGCATGGTGCATAAAGGTTATGCTCTAGATGTTAATAACGTTAGCACTGCAGAGACGTATTTTCAGATCCTTGTGACCGGTCGAATGATCTGACATCATTTGTAAGGAAGGATAACAACCCTCCAGTTGTGATATATATATATCATCATCATCATCATCATGTTCCTGAAGGGTTAGGTGTGTTTCCTGTTCCTTGATCCTCAAGATGAAGTTGGTCCCTCCATCTCTTCCTCGGTCGTCCTATGTTCCTTCGT
>Ga0123352_10014737_pt1 | contig 12451 bp, 10 predicted proteins | sample TergutLab28metaG_FD_89700 | JGI IMG/M metagenome (GOLD analysis project Ga0123352, IMG submission 89700) | Labiotermes labralis P1 segment gut microbial communities from Petit-Saut dam, French Guiana - Lab288 P1 | ecosystem: Host-associated > Arthropoda: Insects > Digestive system > Gut ... | reverse complement strand
ATATAAACAGCCAACTAGATGCAACAATTATAATTTTATTAATAATTTCAATGAGCTCAACATGTTTGGGGCGATAATTTCGCCCATCCTCAGGAGCACTAGACTGTTTTTACAGCTTTTGGTATAAAGCACCGATGATGCTGCCTGCTGGTGACTAGGATGAGGTGGAACTGGTTCCATCTTATCCTGATCACCAGCAGGCAACTTCTTCTGTGCATTATACCACAAGCTGTAAACACAGTCTAGTGCTCCTGAGGATGGGCGAAATTATCGCCCCAAACATGTTGAGCTCATTGAAATTATTAATAAAATTATAATTGTTGCATCTAGTTGGCTGTTTATATTATTCTACTGTGAATTATCTTCATTTTCAAGTTTGCCGCTCAGCTAATTAAGACATTCCCTTTTGCCTTAGATTTTAACCATCACTTTTTTTCCTAAAAAGTTACAATGCCGGTTCTCATTCCGTGACAAAACGGTGCCGGTGATTACTCCTTGACAGAAGAAAACGCGCTACTGCTCTTACCCCGAAAGCAGATGAAGTTGAATATGCCTCTTTTCTTTGTATTACAAATGGAACAAAATATTTGTTAATACTATTTGCAGATCTGGGTAATACTGATGGAAAGGAAACAGCAATTAGGGTTATTTTCCCTCGAGTTCTGAATTTGTGTTATTCATTTAATGTCCCACTGCTACAGCTTTATCTCCGAGACATGAGATCTCTTGTTTCCGATCTGAAATAGACTGGATGGAACCCCAGAATCGATATGTAATGGTGCTGAAGGTAGAAATCCCTTCCCTTGCCTCCACAACGTTTAATATATATATATTTGTCCAATGCCATCACATGTTCTTGTGGACTTCGTGGTCCTCCCTCCTGCGCTTGGCAGGAGTGTAACCGACTTCTGAGGTTGGGACGCCCATGAGGCGCAGTTACTTTGTCCCGATGATGATGTGAGTGGTGATATAAGGATTTAGTGCCAGGAGGACCCTTAAATCTAAATTCTACCAATCTACCCAGACCATGGTCACCGCGGGAATCCCCCCTCTTCAGGGAAAATTCCCACGGTAGAGCCGGGAATCGAACCCGGACCTCATGATTAGTAGTCAGAGACTCTGACCACTAGACCGGTCACAATGTTTAATATTTTAGGAACCACATTAGAATGCCGATAGTCGGCCGGTTATTCTGACTGAGAATTTGCAGGTCATTTTCCCCCCACTCTTTCATGGACAGTTTCTAAAACAGAACCTTGAAGGAGGTCATGAAAGCTGCTGCGAAATGATAGAGCCGCAGATTGTTCGGCAAGACACTATGTAAGTAATTTACAAAATGTGGTAAAATAAGTAGCTAACCGTATTTTCATCGCGTTTGGTGCTATAATGTATAACCACCGAATTTACAACGTCGCCTAGTAATTTAATAATCTTTATTAATTATTGGTGCCCACACGATCACACAGAACTGGCTGAATCATAAATGATCTCTCAAACAAAGCTAATATTAAATTTCCTTAGAATTTTCGGGAGGTTAAACATTGCTCCGACCAAAACCTTTATTACTGGGCGCGATCCTACTCTCACAAACTGTTTTTACAACGTTATCCTGTAGTTTATTTCTTGTTTTTCCAAGTAACTGATCTCGTAAAGAAATGAGGTAAAGCAGTCCCGTTACAGGCCTGGAGTAGCCCAGAGGGTTTTAGGAAGTTACGGTTCCCAGATTTCATGACAATGGCACAGGATGGTGGTAAGTTTGTCAGCCTTACGCACCGGCCGCCTTTACCCCAGGAAATGCTCCTGGTACTCATTTCTGTTAGAGGCTGAGTCGACCCCAGGGCCATAGTGCGATCGGAAGGATTTTATAACAATGAAAAATTCCAATGACACCAGCTGGGATCGAACCAGCGACCTTCCGATTTGTAGCACAGCACTTTAACCACTGTGCCACCGCGTTCCCCCTGACCTCGAAAAAAAATACCCGCCAAAATTCTGCACGTTTTGTCTGCCCCATTCGAGCTACATATGTAGCCCAAATAAATTATATTATGTCAATATCCTGCCAATACTAGGTGACCAGCACACATCGCGAAATTCATAGTTGTTCAACATTAAATATTTTTTTGTTTTTTAAGTATAAACAAAAATGTTGCAACTGTTAACATATACAGAAGAAACAACGTCTGTTCGGAAATAAAGGGAATCGATGAACTTAAAAAGTTTGCTTTCAGCGAAATTGATATTTCTTGTCTTTGTTCGTTTATTTATTTACAGACTTGACACCATAGACGGTAGAAGTTCTCTTGTTATGAGTTCTGAACGGAAGGGATTGTGTTTCCTTCCTTCTCGAATAAAAAGTTCAGACGTTCTCGTGACTTTATAAACTCTTTGTTTGGCCTTTGTTAAAGTCTGACTTCGCAAGTCCGTAATTAGATACACAAGGGCTCTATTCGGACAGACTTTGTAACCAGAATTTCTTCTGAACCGATTACTTAAACAAGTTTGACCGATGAAATAATTTCAGAGTGTACTGGGTTTAAGGCCAATACGCTGTGTAATGGTAATATGATTGACAGTGGCGTAGCTGGAGGGGAGGGGGATTTGTGCGGCCGCTCTGGGCGGCAGAGTACAGGGGCAGAAAAATTTGGGGCAAAATGAATATTTTAAAAGAAAGAATCGATTTTCCAGTCTGTACAAATTTTAAATTATCGAGCCAAATAAAAGTTTTAATAAAATGTTTGATTTGTAATTCATACTCATTGAAATAAAATCCTTCAGGCCGCACTATGGCCCTGGGGTCGACTCAGCCTCTAACAGAAATGAGTACCAGGAGCATTTCCTGGGGGCAAAGGCGGCCGGTGCATAAGGCTGACAAACTACCACCATCTTGTGCCGTTGTCACGAAATCTGAGAACCTTAACTTCCTGGAACCCTCTGGGCCCCTCCGGGCCTGTAACGGGACTGCTTTACCTTTTTACTTTCTGTTACAGGCGGTCATAGCTATTACTTGCCTTTGGGTATCAAAAAACCTGATGGCTGGTTTATTTTCTGTGCGTTAAAGTCGAATAAAGTGCATTTTTATATGCAAGAAACCCCATTTAGTCCCTTTTTTTTTTACAATAAAATTTGCTTATAGAGGAGTCCACAAGAACCTGACTATTAACATATTTATACAGGTTTGTATTTAGTACATGTATTTCTCTGGGTCTGTAACGGGAAAACTTTACCTTTTGCATGTATTTCTAGATGAAAGAATATTGCACAATATACAAGGTTATTCAAAATGATTGTGGGGTTTTTAACAACTTGTCATACACAATGCACTTGAGATAAGAGTATGTAGTTGCACCGATGGATCTAGAAATTCTGAAAGAGCACCTGTAAGGTATGTAACAAAAACTTGGAGTGTTGTTCTATTAAATTAAAAAAAAACACATATACTCCTATCTCAAGTGTGTTGTGTATGACAAGTTGTTAAAACACCGACAATAATTTTGAATAACCCTGTATACATATGCGATTGTAGCTCCAATCATAAGGCAGAAATATACGTTAAATTTTAAATCGTATTGTTTCTCAGTAGTGGGACAAGGGTAGGGGGGCCTTTCCAGGACATATAAATCCGAAAAAATACAACGTTTCCGCATTTTTTGGTTTAAACATGGCTTACCGGTACGGCAAGTTTCTTCATCTGTTCGCCAGTGGCAGCACTTTTCATGACTAGAGGCTGAGCCACCACTGAGTTGGTGGAATTGTTCTTCATGCTACAGATTTCTTGAAGAAACCTAAGGTTAACAATACCGTTGTAAATTATGCTTTCTTTAGAAGTCTTCACAATACTTTAATCTTTATCAATGCAGGCAAAAGTACAGTCCAACATCGGCGACTTGACAGTGTTGAAGATAAATGTGGAAATCCAAGTCCATTTGCCGTCAGGTGCATTAACCCTTAACCCGCTAACGTGGAAAATATGATGAGCCCAGAATAATGCCAGCAGATGGCAGATGGGATTTAACTCGGCACTTAAAAGGTTAAAGTGAGTAGTTTGATTTGAGAGTAACACGTGGTTTGTCAAGACATTTATATTTGAGACTGTTTTTATTAAAATTTGGGAAGTTATGATTATAAGGATGAACGTAAAAGTATAGATAAAAAAACACCTTTAGTGTAAAATATTCTAAAGATCCAAGTATTGAGACTTGTTACGGACATTAGGTCCTTAGTCATTGCAGACTAACAAAGAAAAGAAGGTGGAATTACGAAGAATTAAATACAGCAAAAAGTAACAGGAAAAAAAAATAAAAGAAGTTCCCGCACGATCAGCAGTAGAAAAATATTGTATTCCCAAATCTTCTGTTGAACGTATTTTCGGTGTTGTCAGTTCTTGCAAATGTGGGCCAGAAATTGTCTTTTCAGAGAATGAGTCGGAAGAATTTGTTTCGGTATTGTTGTGACTACGGAAAGGATTAGGCGGAGATGAGCGGCTCAAGTCTGAACGCGGTTTCACCAGACATACCGACCGTGCTGGCCGAATGTGGTGATCAGGATTCTTGGAGAGAAACAAGAATGTTGCCATCAGCTCACGTGAGAAGTTTTTTAGCAGCTGGGGTGCAGGGTTTGAGCAGGGAGGTGGTGCACAAATTTATATACTACTACGGACGATTTTAGAGGGAAACATATTTGTTAACAAGCCTGAACAGTTTATAACACAATAACCGACAGAATGCACAATATTGCAATATATAATTTTACAACTAAAATATAAAACTCCGATCAAGAATCGATGCATGTCGGAAGATTACAGTTTTAATTGTAAAATTATATATTGCAATATCGCGCTTTTTGTTGGTGATTGTATCACAAATTATAATCTAATGCACAGAAATGCATACCATAACAATTCCGAAAAAAGTCGTATTTTGGATACAATTGTTTTCCCCCTTAGTTATATGTGTAACAAAAATTACAGGTGAGTGAGAAAATAATTTGTATTGAACGTACCGGGAAGGATTAGCAAATACGTTGTGTGTATGGTTCTTGTTGTGCTTACAGTTACAATGGTGTGTGTGTGTGTGTGTGTGTGTGTGTGGACAAACTAGATCTTGGATTCAGTATGACGTTCGTAAGACATGGCTTCATGAATTCTGTATTGGAAGAAATGGAAAATTGTAAGTTTCTTGCAGTAACATGTGATGCGGAAAGATTCGTCTTGTAATGGATTTTTTAATCTGACCCCTTCTACCTACTCGTTGTAGGTGGTTGTTGTTGTTGTTGCACCTGATCACACTCAATGACACACACACACACACTAGGCAGGACTCCCTGGACGAGGGATCGGCCCATTGCAGAGGCCTCTACACGCAAAACGCAAACATTTATAGTAGCTTCAAGTGAGCATATTAGCAAGATAGAAGTACAGACATGGATCCTATATTTTCTTTTTTTACTCAAAACATTTTCTATTAGGTACAGTACCAAAAGTGGGCCGGGTAGCTCAGTCGGTATAGCGACTGACTACGGGCTGCCGCCCGTCCAAACGTGCCCTGTGGCCCACCCAGCCTCCAGTAAAATGGGTACCGGGTCTTTCCTGGGGGTAAAGTGCGGCCGGGGCGTGCTGCTGACCACTCACCTCCTTCTAGTGCCGCGGTCATGGAAGAGTAGAGCTATACCTCTACCCACCCTCTGGCCCACACCGGACCTGTAACGGGATCACTTTACCTTTACGGTACAAAAAACTATGAAATGACCGGGAAAGGGCCAGGCTACCAATACATATTCGTGTTTTTGGGCAATATTTCTTTTGTCTGAACGTGCCGGTGTTAATCTAAAAGCTGTCTGAACGACAAATGACAGAAGTCCATAGAGACTTCCTTATCAGAAAGTAGAACTTGGAAATTTATTTTTCATAGCGGTCTATTGATGTCGGTATGCCATAATGCAGGGGTCGCCAAACCCTTGCCCCTTTACCGCTTGTTATTGGCCCACGGCAAACGTAAGAAATCCGAACTAGGATCCTGACAGTTAATAAAGCCTGCTGCTCCCTGCAAACCATATTTAGATCTAAACAAATACATCGAAACAACAAAATAATATTGTACACAACATTAATTAAGCCAATATTATGCTATGGAAGTGTGACCTGGACACCAACACAAACAGCAGAGCAGAGGCTTAACACGTTTGGTAGAAAAATATTGCGAAGAATATATGGCCCAACAGACGAAGGGGGACGCTGGCGTCCCAGATCGAACAGTGAAGTATACAGTTTATATAATGAGTAAAACATCGTGGAGGGCATTAAAATTAGAAGATTAGGATGGGCAGGTCACATAATAAGAATGGAACAAGAAATGATTCCAAAAAAGGGTTTAAACGGGAACTTTTACACCACAAGAACAGTGGGAAGACCAAGAACCAGATGGGCGGATGTGGTCCAGAGGGATGCATTACAGTTGTTGGGGATAAGAGGATGGAGGAGAAGAGCTGAAAATAGGGATGAATGGAGACGCCTTATGAGGGAGGCCAAGGCCCGGAAGGGGATGTGGCGCCATATATGGATGGATGGATTGGCCCACGGCGATCAAAGAAGACATCTTTACCTTAATTTTCGGATAAAGAAATTTAAAGATATTTTATAGGTAGGATTTTAAAGTAATCTAACGGCCATGATTTCTCTTTTGTGACTGTTTACTAGTTAGTATTAAGCTGTTTTTTTGCTGTCGTTTCATTTAGTAAATGTTATTACATGATGGGATTTATTTATTTATTTATTTATCAAGAAATACAAATTAAATGGTCCCGCGAATAGGTTTGGAAATTCACATGTGTAAGTATTATCGCGAACTTTGCCGATCCCTGCTCTAATGCTTTACATTCATATGAAAGGAACACTTTAATATAGAATTCCGGATGCGTCGGCGACCCACCGGTTTATAACTGCAGCAGATGTTTTATGTATGCAATGTTATGCAACACTTCCTTTGAATGTAGAAACATCAGTGGCCCGGCTGGTAACTGCCAGCACAAAGAGAGAAAACTTCAGGTGCGGGCTTGTTGATTAATGTGTACTTCATTCATCGCCAAATTGCATTGTAAAGCGATTAGTGCAGTGTTTGTGTCCAGTATCCGTTGTGACACAGTGCTTTTGCGTAATTACTCATGCTTGAGGTTTGTCAAAGTTGGCATCCCATTGCAAAATGTTCACACGCTGTTTCTTCCTGCACGCAATTCCGACCGTTTATAAGTTTTGTGAAAATATGTTCAGCAAAAGCCATATTTTGGCGAATGGTGTAAATGAATTGTTTCCCGTTCTTTCCTAATTATCGTCGGATTTGTTTGAAATTCAGCAGGTGAGAAGTACACAGTACAAAGGAGCACAGCAATATAAAGATATGTGGCAGCATATACAAGAATATATAGACGCACAAATAAGTAGGCTTATGGATAATTTATACCAAAAGCTCAACAAGAAATTAGACGCACTGATTAATCAAACACGCACTAAACGTGAAAAAAAATTTACACATCAACAGCAGGTCTCAACTGAACAGCGTCCGACTCACACATAACCCACGACATGCTGCCACAGCACCAAATTAATTCTAATGCGGCAGCAGCTGCCACAGCACCAAATTAATTATAACGAAGTAAATCACTGAGTGTTTTAAACTGTAACTTTAGCAAGGAACAAAGTGTCCTCCCTGAGGATGATCGTATGATCGAAACATGTAGGACTAATAGTGAAGTAAATATCAGTCATGAAACCACAACTATGGTAGTATGGATTTATGATGGTATTTAATAGCAAAAAATAACTATTGAATACCATAGAAAACACAACCTATTATCACGGCCCCCAAATAACCCCCCCCCTAATACCTACCCATAAACTTACATCCTACCAGTCATTGACCATTAGACTTCCCACTAAATAAAGTGATTTTAACGCGTAACGATGATGAGATCTCAGCATCACCTCTCAGTATAGGCTTATATATGATATTCTTTGAGCAAAATTGTAATAACCTGAAGATGGCCGCTATTGGCCGAAACATGTAGTTATTTTTTGCTATTAAATACCACCATAAATCCATACTACCATAGTTGTGGTTTCATGACTGATATTTACCTCACTATTTTTAAGTGTTTTAATGTAAATTTTAGATTACTAAAGACTATATATGTGCATTTGTTGGTGTGTTACTTAAATAAACTACAAAATTCACGGTGCAGCGATAAAGATGCACAGTACCTTGTTGAATAATTGGTCGTTTTAAGAAAATCCGCTTAAAAAAAGTCACACTATACTTATGGCCACAATTGAATTCCTATCCATACTTCCCACATTTATTGTCTGATTTGGGTGAAATTGACTTACTTTCTTCTGAGGTTCCGGTAATGTGCACAACTGTGACTTTATGCTTCTCACTGCTAATCGTACACCTCCACAGTCATCGTGAACTCCGGATAGGAAATGGACTTCAACTGCTGGTTTATTAGCGCAGTTAGCGTAGTAAGAACTATCAGAATATCCATCATTATATAATTCCAGAACATTCATACCTTTCCTAATGCTATTACAAATGATGTCCTCCTTTGGTCTTTCACATTGAGAGAGGAACATACCGGGGTGCTGATAAGTCCTTAGCCCGACCAGAAAGTAAACAAGCTCGGAAGCATGTCAGGGACGCGCGCGATTTCAACAACATCGAGACGCGAGCTCTCATCAATTTTTTTTTCCTGTAAGGCAAGGCGCCGAATGGAAATTCGCGCCATTCTGACAGAAACATTAGTTTGTTTCCTTCCTGGTCGGGCTAAGGACTTATCAGCAACCCTGTATTCTGAGTGTGTTTGAGAATAGGGTGCTGGGGAAGATGTTTGGCCTAACAGGGACAAAGTAAAAGGGGAATGGAGAAGACTACATGACGAGGAGCTTAATGATATGTACTACTTAACCAAATATTATTCGGGTGATCAAATTAATAAGAATGAGATGGGCAAGGTATGTGGCACGAATGGGCGACAGGACAGGTGCAAACAGGGTTTTGGTGGGGAGACCTGGGGGAAAGAGATCATTTGGAAGACCTAGCCATAGATGGGAGGGTAATATTAAAGTGGACCTTCAAGATGTGGGATGGGGAGGCATGGACTGGATTGATCTGGCTGAGAGCTGGGACAGGCGGCGGGCGTTTGTGAATGCGGTAATGAACATGTAAAAAAGTGCACCCTTGTACAGGCACTGAGGCTCGATACAGGTCGTACGGCACATAGGGGGATTAGAGGTATAGCTCTACTCTTTCTTGACCACGGCACTAGAAAAGGATGAGGAGTCAGCGTCACTCCCCGGCCGCTCTTTACCCCCGGGAAAGACCCGGTACCCATTGTAAAGGAGACTGTGTGGGCCCCAGGGCCGGTCTGGACAGGTGCGGAAAATCTCGCCCTCACCGGGATTCAATCCCCGGACTGTCGAGTTGGTAGCCAGTCGCTATACCGACTATGCTACCCTGCCCACTAATGAACATGTGGGTTCCATAAAGTGCAGGGAATTTCTCGAATAAGTGGTCTTCATTCCCCTGTTTCCTCGTTTCTTAGGCCAACGTATCTTCCTCAGGATCTTATACTGTCGAATACCCTCAACTTATGTTACTGTCTTAAAGTGACAGACCAAGTTTCGTACCCACAACAGGCAAAATCGGAAACCAAAAACTGCGCCAATCTAGCGAATGTCAGAAATGTGTTTATATAAGTAATATTATCCCTACGTTTGACATACCTCTCATTTGCGACAAGTGTCACAACACAAATTTGGCATTTTTGAGTTATTGGTATAGAAAGAAACGTCTGCAGATGCACTTTTAACAGGTACAGTGTCATGACGCAGTTTGCAAAACTCGCCGCTGGAGAGCAGTTGTGTCGTCGTTGCACTCATAGAAAATTATAGCACTTCAAAACCTGTAAACGTTTCTCTTAAAAAATCACAAATTTTGAGTTGTGACACTGTTGTGGCAAATGGGCGATACATGTTTCAAATCTGGGAAAGAAAGGTCTCGGAGAGGGATAGCAAGAGCGTGCGGCGTGAAATTAAGTTGACGACATCGATGCCAGTTCAGTGCAGCTTGTTAATGTGGAAGTACCACAAAACGACGTACTTATTGTCTTTGGCTCTGCAGTAAGTATGTGAGCAGTTTGCCCGCAGATCGTTGACTTCCCACCAACACTGTTCTGTACCAAGGCAGCCACGTTTCCCTGTGTGTCTTTCCAAGTGTCCCAACAGGAAACTTTCTCTCGCCCGGCGCCATCTGTGTTACTCCAATTACGTTAGTAGGAAAAATTGACATCGACTAAAGTAAAGGTCTGGCTTGAAGCAGTATATACAGTAATTAATATAAGGCGAATGACCTAACATCGGCCACGGCATTTAACACAGACCGTTAACAAGACGTCCTTTTTTCGATTAACAATAACAAGCGTTAGTCTTGACTCCGTGCCTTCAATACTAAAAACTCTGTGTCCTTCCACTTTTCCGAGTATTTCGTTGTGATATAGGCAGAAAGTTTCATACGTGTTCTGCTTATCTAATGTGTATTTATTTGTTTTACAGAAATGTATATATATAAAGGTAAAGTGATCCCGTTACAGGTCCGGTGTAGCCTAGAGGGTGGGTAGAGGTGTAGCTCTACTCTTGCCATGACCGCGGCAGTATAAGGGGGTGAGTGGTCAGCAGCACGCCCAGGCCGCACTTTACCCCCGGGAAAGACGCGGTACCCGTTTTACAGGAGGCTGGGTGGGCCTCACCGGACCGTCCAGCCCGTAGCTCAGTCGCTATACCGACTGAGCTACCAGGCCCACACACACATATACATAGTATAATATCCATATATTTGATATATGTTTGTGTGTGTGTGTGTCAAACGTAGGGATTATGTTACTAAGGAAGTGTTTTGGGAATAAGGTGTACACACACCAACACTGTTTCTGTGCCCGAGCGCTATGCCATGGAGGAAAAAAGACGGCTTCGAAGTAAATACAGATCGTCCTGGACAAAAAAAAACTAAAAGGAAATAAATGATCGGCTTCACGCTACAGCCATTTTATTCCGGATGAAAGGGCCCATATGGGAACAGCATATAGGAAAAGCGCTAAATTTGAAAAAAAAAATCTCTCTTCCACAGACTCAATATTAATGCTTGGCTTCATGTTGTTTTGCAGCGGACGTTGGTCTTTGGAAACCTTGTGACTGTTTTATCTGTTTCTTGTTTAAAGGTGAAACGATATTATGGTAAAATAGGAATATGATCAAATATAGTGGGATTAATTACTCAAAATCTCCAGCCTCAGGAGTAGGAAACTTTCGCGAACCTAGGCTGCTGTTGCATGTCAGGAGACTGCGCGAAGACTTGTACGCGTAGATGGGTGTGTTTCTGCAGTCAGAACGATGGAGGTGTTAGTATTCTTATGCTTACATAGCAGCTGTAATCATGTGACTGAGGTAGGAGGGCCGTAAGATTTATGAGAATGGCACTGAAGGTTGTCATGCAAAATGACGGGGACTTTATGGATGTAATCGTGCTAAACATATCTCGCATACTGACTGAAATAACGAGTTTATGGAAAACTTATTTTGTTGTACTGCAGACACTGTCAAATGTGATCCAGATCGGTTAAACACGTTCTATTAGGGACGCTGAAGATTTATGGAGTATGCTGGGAAGCAAGATGATCAGCGGAGGATTATTCTGTTGTTTGGTCACCAACTCTAATTTCTGAAGTTGAGGCAGATTACGTTTCTTCTCATAATTTAGTACCCTTTTCTTCATTTCTCCTCGTCCTTCTCGAGGAATAAAATATTGACGTGTATTATGCAGAAATGGAGCTCTAAGTAGGGGATAGTTAAAAGGGAAATAGCCGCACCTGGATATTAACGGTAAATTTTGATTTCAGACATTACTTGTTATTCACATACTCGGACTGAAGCTGCTTGAATTTCAGCTTCATATTAAAGGCGAGATCCAATCTCACTGTCGGGAGCATGCAGGTTTCCGTTTGTGCCCTGATGGCAGTTAGTGCTCTTTATGAACTTTGGTGCCTTCTCTGCATGGCGTCATCATAAAAATAAAGATACAGGCACCTGCAGTGATATACAGGCTTCTGCCTGCTGCGGCGCCCTATCAGGCAGTCGTCTTTATTAAAACTGAGAGGTAATCTAAATACCTACTGAACGCGAATAGATAGGTGTTGATGTTAATGTGCTTTGTTGAAGCATATTGAGGATGGTGTTATGTATGTATGTATGTATGTATGTATGTATGTATGTATGTATGTATGTATGTATGTATGTATGTATGTATTTATGTATGTATGTATGTATGTATGTATGTATGTATGTATGTATGTATGTATGTATGTATGTATGTATGTATGTATGTATGTATGTATGTATGTATGTATGTAT
>Ga0123352_10014736_pt1 | contig 12451 bp, 9 predicted proteins | sample TergutLab28metaG_FD_89700 | JGI IMG/M metagenome (GOLD analysis project Ga0123352, IMG submission 89700) | Labiotermes labralis P1 segment gut microbial communities from Petit-Saut dam, French Guiana - Lab288 P1 | ecosystem: Host-associated > Arthropoda: Insects > Digestive system > Gut ... | reverse complement strand
TGGTGGTGGCCGTGGTAGTAGTAGTGGTAGTGGTAGTAGTAGTAGTAGTGGTGGTGGTGGTGGTGGTAGTGGTGGTAGTGGTAGAAGTAGTGGTGGTGGTGGTGGTAGTAGTAGTAGTAGTAGTAGTAGTGGTACTGAAGATGCTGTTATTAGCAGTAGCGAGTGTAGCAGTTGAGCGGCAGCATCAGCAGCGACGATATTGGCAGTATTAGCCATAGCGGCGTGCAGAAAAATCTTATATTTGGTAACAAAGAAACGACGACATATCTGCATGGAAGTTTAGAACGAAGACGTTTATTGTAAATGTCTTTTAAATATGTGTTTATTTGTGTAAAATGCCTCTGAGTTTATCCGTACGTGCATAAATCTGTGTCTTCAATGCTTCAAATAAAATCGAATTCGGATCTATTGACCCAAGCTTTCCTTTCTACAGAATGAGTTTAATTACAGGAATAAATCTGCTCAGTTTTATGTATCAGCACTCACTATATACAGGCCACATATATATGTCGTAGACAATATTGTTATAGGCCTGTATGAGAATTGAAGTTAAGATTTGGTCGAGAATGCAGATTGAATTCTTATGGGATGTAACTCCGCTTATTCTTCATGTTGTTACTGCAGATTGTGAGAATTTTAACAAAAGAGACAATGTGCGTTATCTGTAATATAGCGATGTGGCAACTTGGCCCAATTTTGATACTTCCTCGGCTATCCTAACATTCTGGAAACAAATGAATCTAACACAGCTCTTTCTTACGATTTAATATCTCCATCTACAACAAAAACGTGTAAGTTGACGATATTTTTGCATGATTTTAACCAAATTTGGATTTTGTCGACTGATTTTCATGGATGAAATTTAATCCTTACCCTGATAACGTGGAGAATATGGTGAGCTCCAAATAATACCAGCAGATGGCAGATGGGATTTAACGCGGCGTTTTAAGGGTTAACTTAAATCCACCCAATGGAAGCTTCGCCGGTACATGCTGACAGCGGACGGACATGACGTTGGAAAAAGGCGCCTTTCGGGACTATGCGCACTTGCATAAAGGGTATGAGTTTGAACGGTTTGTGAATGCGTAACATTCATATAAAATTTCATAATTTTTTTTTTTTGCTCCTTTCCACACCGAAACATACAGACGGACAGACATATATTGCCGTTTCTCTACGCGACTTTAAAAAACAGATTGTGCAAGGAGAGCACAGAACTACTAACTTCGTCTCTTGTGATGTGTATTTCGTAGAGATTTACGACTCTTTTTCCGGCGTAGCTCAAGCCTTCGCTCTTCTGAGATGTTACGTGGCGTAAGTTGGTAGTTATTTACGGACGTTTCGAGAGAACCTTTACAACAAGACCGATATAGTGTACCGAAACTTCGGTAACCAACTACCAACCTACACCGCATAACATCTCAGAGGAACGAAGACCTCAATGGTAATACCGTATGTGGGAAAACTGATTTTATTTGATCGCAGTGACAGACGAAAATTACTCGCCTGCAATACGACGCTATGTAGCCTGTTATAAATTTACCAGCGTTTCGGAGGGACGTATTGCTTCCTTGTTGAAGTGCTAAGGGAATAGGTTGCTCCGAAACATCGACAAATTTCAACCATACTGCACTGTCATGGCCGTGAGGTCCTCAAAAGTTATGATGAATGCAGATCGTTGGCTCTTGTGACCTTGCTGACTTTGCTGACCTTGCAATTTTTTCTGTGAATTCAAATACTGGAGCGCTTTGAACTCAGTGACATTGAGCAGGAGTATTGCAACATCAAGGCTTGTTTATTGTAGGACAAAGCTTTTTGTACTAATCGTATGTTATTCGTCGTTATGCGGTTGAAAGTGTGACGTTACGTATCAGGAATGTTAGAGATCTGTATGTGCAGCGGGGTTTGTTTGTGGTTCGGAGGTACACAGCCTTGCACTGAAACGCTGACTGCGGGTGATGGTCACTGTATTTTGACACACGTTGCAAAGTAACGTCCTTAATACAAGAGTGTGATACGTGTGTGCGTGCCTACACCGTTACACAGAGTGTAGTTAAAATCAGTAAAGTCGCTGTTTTTCTGTTATCATTCCACCGACTTATTTATGGAATGTAAATGAATGAGGAAAGAAGTAAAGTAATGAGAATCTTAAGGCAACCATTTCCATTAGACCTATATATTACGAAAGATCAAAAGTAGCTGGAGAATGTACAAATTTCAACTCTGTGGGTAGCATGATAACTACTGATGCAAGTGAAATTAAATCCAGGATTGTCATGGCAAAAATAGGATTTCATCATTTAAAAGCTTCTTTATTCGCGGCAAATTGGAATTAAATTTAAGGAACAGACTAGTAAGTTGCTACATCAGTTTTATAGCTTTGTGCAATGTTGAATATTGGACACTTCGGGAAATATATCAGAAATCTGGTAAGTTCTTAAACTGGGCCGGTCGTGTGAAAATGAAGAAGTGTGGCATAGAGTCGGGGAGGAAAGGAATTTGCTACGTACAATAAGGAGAAGGAAGGCTCAATGGATTGGTCAACTCTTGTGTCGGAACTGCCTTCTGGAACATTTTATTGAAGGAAGGACAGAAAGAAGGATAGAAGTGCGGGTTAATGAAGAAGAAGAATTAATCAGCTAGTGGTTGACCGTAAGAAAACACGAGGATACTGAAAATTTAAAGAGGAAACACTACATCACAGTTTGTGGCGAAGCTCCGTTTGGAAAATGCTATGGATCTGTCGTAATACAGATTACGAAATGACAATAACCACCGAATATATTCCCTCAAATCCTAACTATGTGGCTTCATACAGCATGCCCTTTATAGAACACTGTCTGCATTCTGTGCGTGTCTATATTTGTTGCGTAAGACAACACTTGTACACAAAGTGCCCATAAAGATTTCCTACCATAATGCAATATGAGGAATATGTATGCTACTTTCCTGTAGGATAACAGCGAAGTCCTTTTCTCCAATTCCAGCGCTTCTGATTTGCTTTCGGAAAGTGATTTTTGCCTGTCTGTGTCTGGAAGCCGTCTGTCCTGAACATAATCTTTCCATTCCTTAGACCCACTAAGCAAATGGCAGGATAGCGCCTTAATGTAGGCCGCGATCTTTGCGGCGTTTTCATTTTTCACTTCGTTGATTAGACTCTATACAGTTTGTGGGAAATTAGCGGATACCTCGTCCGTAGCTTGATAATTGCTACCTGGAAGGTTATTTTGTGCAGTTTGGTACAGATTTGTCTACTTAGAGATTCTTCAGTGTGGAAGCGGGAATCACTCTTCTACCCAAGGGCAGAGGTTTGGCATTTCTCGGAACCTTTGCCAAATTTCAGGTATCATAAAGGAGGTTGCCTTGCAAGAGAGGGCAGTCTGGACAGCCCAGGTTAGTGACGACACAGCTAAAAGAAATGCACATTAAACAACATGTGATTTATATTTTTGTTTGTTACTAACGAACTCTATCAGTGTAGAAGCCTACGCACTCTCTAATGAGAGGGTGATAGATGATTAGCGGTTTGGATAGAAACGGTCATGACCTGGTCTAGGTACTTTCGTCACTTTTACCTGAACGCACAGAGTAAAACCAAGAACGGCCCCTGAATTAAGTGCCCCAGCCAAGTCTGGAACTAGGTTTCTTCCGAACACAAGCCGTACAACGTTATACAACTAGGTCGTCCGGGCTGTAAGTACATACATTTTGTTGATTTAAGCTCTACTTTAAATAGCGATATTTCTGTCCAGTTTTTTGATAGAGTGGTAAATCAGTTCATACAGTAGACAGCTGGTACTGAATGTAGCTACAAAAAACGTGTGGCAGAAAAATCACTTCGAATTCAAGAGACAAAGAGAACTGTCAAGCAAATTTCCACAGACCTTGACGAACGGACAAATCAGTAATGAAATACATAAATATGACGGCAGTTAAAACGAACGGGTGAGCTGCGGATACTCTTAGGCATTGCAGTCTCAATTGGAAACCTATAGTCACTCACCTAGTCACAAAACTACTCGTCGTTTTAGTAAACCTTAAGATTATAACAGCAAGTCATTGGACCTTATTCTGATACAGAAAATTACAATCTATTTCTCATAATTTTTTTCCGTTTATATCCATTTGAATATTATCCTCTAGTTTAGATATTCGCAGCTGCCTCTTACGTACTCGGTTCCAGGTTGAAATGTTCAATGCCTAATTTTTCTCTCCCACGCGTGCTATATGATTCCACTGCCTCATTCCCTATTCTAATTAACCTTTTAAACCTTACCGGTCACGTGATGCACCAACAGTTTAATATCAACAATTCTATATTCTGCCCACACTGTATTTATGTGTTTTGTATTTGTCTCAGAACAAACAACGACTTCTGTCCCGTACAACGTAAACTGATCGGTTTTTATAACCGAGATGAAAAGTGTTTACAGCGCGGTACGGACTGGGGCTTTAAATAGAGCGATCTGCGCCTCGTCATTAAAGGGTTAATATATTTGATTAAGACGACAAATTACTGATCCTCTCATTTTTAATTTCTTTCTACCCTCCATTACTTCCTCTCCCAAACCAAAATATTCTTTCGGCACTCTCTTCTCATGCACTATGGAACTTTATAACTTTATTCAGTTTATATTTTATTAGGTGTCAAACCTATACATTTGATAAATAGGACAGATTTGTTTATAATTAGTATTTTTGTAGCGAGTTTGTATACCAGCTTACAGGGACAGAGACAGAGAGAGAGAGAGAGAGAGTGAAAACCAGTACGACGTGTGAAGGGATTCATACAAGTAAGAACAAGGGAACAGCGCTAATTAAGTGAGCCAATAGAAAAAAAGTATTCAATGTTTTGACTGTTGAACCTATTAGGTAGTAGTGAAATTTAACAGTTAGCCATTTGGGAACAGTAATAATATTTAAAGGGGGACGAATTTGAAACTGGGCGAGTTCGAAAACTTAACGTAAGCGAGTGGTATTTTTTCTACCCAGGATTAGATAGGTCGTGTTTAAGTTACGTTAGCAGTGCACAGACTTCCAACGGCGCATCCATAGACGCAAACATATGTAAATTTTAAATAATCTGGTGAAATAATACAAAGAATATTTTAAGGTTTCCAGTTTATTTATGAAATTACCGTTTTGCTACTTAAGAACACTCAGATTCCCTGAGATTAGGACATGCGAAACGACTGATGAAATGAAGCAGGTTATAAATTTGTTGTTTGCCCCATCGCTAAAGAAACACAGAAAAAAATATTTTAAGTTTTTATTTATATTTTTCGATACCTATACCAGTGGCGTAGACAACCTTTGGCTCCCTTCCCCCATTAATTGTTAGCGCAATTATTCTCGGATCGAGAATTAGGCCATCTGGCAAAACTTAATCCATTCCGAATAAACCCAGAAATGTTACTACTCTGTACGTGTGTGCCCCCCCCCCCACCCCACCAACACCACAGGGGTATGCGGGGGTTTTATGTACGTCGCTGCCCCATACTCATATATATAGACCCTAGAGCAAAGATATATATTTTACGGGCAATAATCTTGATACTCTCTTAAACAGTAAGATTTTTTGTACAATGACTGTAGGACCTCTTGCATAATTAAAAAATCTGTCCACTGCCCACTGAGAGTATTTGCGTGCTTCTTATGTTTTACTAAAAGCAGACGTTCCTCTAAACAACATTAACCAGTTGGTCTACCTGACAGAGACCCATAAAATTTCGGAACTATTTACCTCAAGTTTCATAAATTCATTTCAATTTTCAAAGAGTTTTAAGGCATAAAATATCACAGTCATGTTTATGTAATTTAGTTTGGAGGGTAGAAAAGCATTCTCTTCCTATTACGACTTCTTTTCTTTCTCTGGTTGCCATGAACACAAACTAACAAGTGTAAGGTTTCATAAAGACCTATTGCTTTAGCTTCAATTCTCTCTCTTATACTACACTAGAAACGTTCAACGAATACGTTAACTGTTGTGTGTGTGTGTGGTGTTGGAAACTGTAATGGAGCTCATTAATTCGCAGCGAATTCTGTCGCAGGAAACTGCAAAACTAGTTGCACAGGCCGTTGGCGTGACCAGGACTGACGACTGCAGATAACCACACGCCTCGCTGCTTGGCGACGCAGCCTTCGATAGTACGGAACACGAATTGTTACGTCAGTCATTTCCAGGAAGGCACGTAAAGCCGGCTGTCTTGTTCCATTGATTTCCAGTCCTCTGAATGTGTTACGGGATAGCCGAGATATCTCGGTCGATCTAGCGACGTACGGCTCGAACTACCAATGGACAGAAGTTAATTTCGCGGAAAGAAAAAAAAGGGGGGGTTTTTTTTTCTTCTCCAAAGCGTCTAGACCAACTTTCGAACCTACTCAACATCGTATCCAATTGGTACCGGAAAATCTTACGTCGGCCTGGGGTGAAACGACCGGGCCATGAAGCTATCATTCACCTGCTTCTAGTGCCGGGATTAACAATGCGTGGAACTTCACCTCCAACCCCCAAACTCCTTCACGCCGTATTGTTTAATTAAGCATATGGACAACATTACTTCGACGTGTCTGTTAGTATATTGTCCACATCATTGTTATTATCATTTTCGTCATATTCCTTTTATATTATTTGAGTGAAGATTTTTTTTAGTCCACCTTAAGTACTATAAGTTTACAACAAACTGTATCGGCTACACCTCAAGTATTCGTACTTTTAGCACTTTTTACGAGATTGATAGATATATTTAAGCCCAATTTTACTGGCTCCCTGGCGTTATTAAACCCAAAGCCAAAGACAATTTACCACTACCACACTGTTTTATATTCTATAAAAATTTAACCTGTAACAAATATTATATTTTTATCAACATGTGTCATCACAAATTATTTCGGGACTCTAAACTAGGACATAAGTAGCTCTAAGTTCACTAGAAGGTCCACGCGTGCTGCGTATTGTTATTGATTCCAGAAAAATACAAGCTACAGCGTTTACACCAAGTATTGTGAAATTACATGTAGTTAATTGTTTCAACATTTTAAATGCAGCAATTTCTAAGCCGTGGGTCTCCAACCCGCGACCCTTGGGCCGCATGTGGCCCGCGGCCACATCTATAAGTTTTGTGTATAGTATGAAAATTTTACAATAATTTAGGCAGTTAGGTTGCCATCTACTGTTCATTTATTTTAGTTCCGGCCCGCTAACTAGCCCACAGTAACGGGTGTGGCCCTTGGCCATAAAGTTTTGGGAACCGATGCTCTAAGCTTTTCTTTTCCTCTTAACGAGGGACAGTAGGCTATATAATTGGTCTGACATGCACCGTAAAAACAAGTTAAGTACGAATTGTGTGTATTTGTTTTCTAGGAGATCGTGCATTAAGATTTTCATGTTTTTCATCATCATGTTCCTGGTGATCTTAAACTGTGTAATGTAAAGTTAGAGATTATTAAGACAAACAATGAACATATAACTTATGATTGAGGCGCGTTCGCGTAACTATTGTTGCCGTGGAAAAGCAATAAATATTAAATATACTGAGTGTGTGTGTCTGTAGGCTTACTTATCCAGCACGTAACGCGCATGCGCCGTATTTTTCATCTGTGGCCTCTGTGGCTGTACCGTATGTTTTTACGTATCTTGTAAATGGCACGACTTACGAAAAAGGATATTGAACATCGAATGTGTGGTGAGTTCCTCTGCACCTTGTGTTGGAAACTTTTATGACTGGAAGAACAATTTTTCGAGATATTATCATAAACGTGCACTTGGCTACACGTGAGTACCCGTTATTTTTTGTCGGTCTTTTAATGAAACTATTTTTTGACTTATTTACGGAAAAAAAACTCTGACATCACATTTTATAAAAGAGATTCGAGTTGTTTGTTTCGGGTTGACAGACAGACCGTCATATATGACGAAACGTATGTTCGAACTATGAAAAGGTATGTAGTCAAACACAACTTAATCACTGAGGTGTATTTAATGACTATATGATGGAAACAACTACATGTTTCGGCCTGTATTGGCCATCGTCAGGTTGTCTAGGGAACTTAAGGGCTAGCTATATGCATGCGCGCGCGCGTGGTGTAGAGATCTCTACATACGCATATCTTGAAAAACCAAATCAAAACAGGAGTCAAAACACTATGAAACAGAACAGATACAGATAGTAAAACAAAATACATGAATATAATTATTTTTACATTCATTGTTCCGTGCATCATTGTAATTGTTCCAAAATAATTACCAACAAGTTGACACTTATGGACTATCCTTTATTTTACGGTTAGTCGTCCTTCACTCTACATGTTTCGAGCTTCAGGGAGCTCATCATCAGGAGTTCATTTTTTTTCTGTACAGGCAGTCTCTGGTATACTGTGTAATCTTTTGCTGTATTCACCCGTATATGTCTTCTTGAGAAATATTTTTTTTTGGTCCAATGCCACCACATGTCCTTGTGGACTTCGTGGTCCTCCCTCCTGGGCATGGCAGGAGTGTAACCGACTTCTGAAGTTGGAACGCCCATGAGGCGCAGTTACGTTGTACCGATGATGTGAGTGGTGATATAGGAGGATGTAGTGCCATGAGGGCCCTTAAACCTAAATTCTACTAACCTAACCAGACCATGGTCACCGCGGGAATCCCCCCTTCAGAGAAAATTCCCACGGTAGAGCCAGGAATCGAACCCGGGATCTCATGATTAGTAGTCAGAGACTCTGACCACTAGACCACGAGGCTGGTCTCTTGAGAAATATAACACAGATTATTTACCGTCTGTGTACTCGAAGACCTTTGTTTGTAAAGATTGAAATCCAGTTTCATTTTAATCAACTTTGTGGATAGAAATGTGTGGCGTTGATTTGGATCAATTGAACCTTATCACATTTGTGAATAATCATTCTCATTAATCGAAGGAATGCTGATCGAATGAGCAGCACTGTCCTTTGAGCCCCACTGGGTGCAAAATAACGGGGGCTCAGCACTGTGTGTGCCCCCTTCAGGTCGTTTGGGCGGTCCGGCTCCGTAACGATGGTCTCTCGTGCGAACGTGTAAGGCAAGCCACATACAACACTCGCAAGCAACACCAGGATACCAATGCACATAAAGAATTTTATTGTGAATACCAAAAGCAACTTCTTACATAAACTACACAATAATAGAACACAATCCAGTTCAATGCCGAACAATACTGCTATCGCAGCACGCAATTAGGCACACACAATATCTGCTTTGCAAATTACGCAGTAACAGAACACAGTCCAGGCTAATGCCGAACAAAACTGCGGTTACAGCAAGCAATAAGGCACACAAAATATCTCCTTTACAAATTACACCAAAATAGAACAGAGTGCAGCCCAATGCAGAACCATACAGCTATTATCACAAGTCTTTGGGCACTCGTAAATTCTTACGAAACTCAACGACGCACCACCAACTGGCGTGAACATGCCTGCGCTACAATAACAAGCCACTACCAGGCTTTGAGCCACTTTACATATCTCTGCCTCGTGCCTAGTCCCATACACACGGGACGACCAATACGGTAAGTCGGTTAGCACTCGTAAAGTCTTATGAAACTCAACGACGCACCACCAACTGGCGTGAACAGGCCTGCGCTACTATAAAAAAATTCTACAAGCTTTGAACAAAAGTCAGGTGTATTCGCCTCGTGCCTAACTCACACAGCTGGGCCGAAGCCCATACAAAACAACCGTACGCTCGGTGCACAACCGCACCCCAGTATACACGCTCGGTACACCTATCCAAGCGACTTGCATCAAAACTGAACTTCCTAAAGTACCAAATTATATAGTGAGAGAACAGTGCCGGTTCAGCCTCCCCAAAACGGGTGGTCGGTGTTGAGTAGGTACGATCCAACAACCCAAATATATGAATTTGGAAATAACCAAACCAAAGACAAAGTTTTCTAACTCACGTGCCTACCCGAACACTGGCCCCGTACGTGGCTGGAACTACTCAGCACAACTTGTTCTTCTGGGCTGGCCGGCCCCTCGTCTCCATGTTGTAGCAGAAGTCCCTCTTCAACTCCCAAAGCTAGTTCCCGAACAAGTGTCTGTCCGGGCAGCGTTTGCCCTCCAAGAAATCTCACAATAACCGCCCCCCAAACCTGTCCACCCACTCACGGCAGCCAGTCCGCGGACGACAGCCAGGAAAAGGTGAACGAAAGGTCGGAAAGTAACAGTCTACTTCCGCATGGAGACAGCCTTTGAGCCGAGCCCCGCGGGCACGGCTCACCTTCTGGGAGCTGAACTGGCGACCGGATGAGTAGCACTGTCCTTCTGGGAGCTGAACTGGTGACCGGATGAGTAGCACTGTCCTTCTGGGAGCTGAACTGGCGACCGGACGAGCAGCACTGGCCTGAGGAATTAAATGGCAACCGGATGAGCAGCAATGTCCTCTCAAATGAACTGGTGGCTGAATAGGCAGCACTGTCTTGCTGGGAACTGAACAGGTGACTGGATGAGCAGCTGTCCTTCTGGGAACTGAATTTATTATCTGGTGAGCAGGACTGTCCTTCTGGGAACTGAACAGGTGACTTGATGAGCAACACTGTTCTTCTGAAATTATAACCGGTTGAGCTGCACTGTCCCGGGAATTGAACTTGTGACCGGATGAGCAACACTGTCCATATGGTAAATGAATTTGTCATCATATCGCCGTGCAATTTTAGGGATTCTACGGCTTCCAGCAGCAGAATCTGTTTACGATCAGAAGACTACAGGCTGAAAAGCCACTTCTTTTCTTCTCTGTCTTCTGTTCTTCCTCCTCGTGTCAGTGAAGGGGCAAATCGATTTCTGTAGGGCAAAACTTTCTGAACGCCTACGTGCCTACTGAATGTTATAGATAAGTTATCGGTGTTTTTACATCGAACCGGCACTGAGATGAAGACCGCCGTCTTCTTGGACTTGGCGCCATGTTGTCTGACGTTTCAGAGTAATGTCTTGCATCCATCTTCAGATTAGAAGTAAACTGCAGGTAAAGCAAGTCATTTTCTTTTCTGAAATTTCATTACGTTTCTACTTGGCAATAGCATTTTACGTCCCAGGAAAAGGCACTTGTCTTAGCTACTGACGTAAAAGCCTCAATTCCCATACAGAAATGAACTAGTGACTTTTTAGATAATAGAATTGTACCTCATTAATATAATTTATGACTGAGATTATGTGTCTTGTGTAAGAAATTTGCCCAAAATCTTAAGGAATTTTTAAGTGAATCTACTCACGATAATTAATCATAGAAACGAAACTATGAAAAGAATAGTGAAGACATTAAAAATTGTAGGTTACTTAGGGTGGAGTATGTGCCATGTAAACCGAAATTTCAATATAGTGTTGAAAAATATTTAAATTCTACCCTATCCTGACAAATTTTAATATCATTCTCACACCCTTCTTCTTAGGATCATTTCTTGTATTATCTCTCTTAAATGTTTAGGTCTCTTGATTAATCTCTAACACACAAGGATTCTGAATAAACTGTCGTAAGCATTTATAACCTTCTCTTGCATTTTTTATTTTGTATATCCATTTGTCCGGACATTATTGACCTGGTTACCCTCATAGGAAAAGAGTACAAATCATGAAACTTGTATCCGGCCAGTGTCCGTTGTTCCAGCTTCGGACTGAGATTCCAAAGAATAGGCGATAATCTCTTGATACGGTAATTACGAATTTTATATAATGACATTGAAATGAAATCAAACCTAGAATATGCGGGGAGAGGATATGCAGTTAAGACAGGCAATGTACGTATCACGTAACACTGAGACGCATTCATTCAACAATTGTTGCAGTGGAAAAACACTTAAGTGTTTCATAATCTGAGTGTGTATTTGTAGCTTTAGTTATCCAGCATGCAATGCGCGTGCGACATCTGATCATCTCTGGCCAGCCCGGCTCTACAATGTTTTTCCGCATTACCTCCTAACGGCACGTTTTTCGAACAAAATGTTATTGAACATAAAACGCGTGTTTTTATTTTCTCCACAAATTTTGTCTGACACATTTTTTATTCTGAGAAGAATTCAGCAACATATGATCAAAAATGTAAATGGGTGTTTCTGTGCAGCACCCGTTATGCTTGTGCGAGTTTATTGAAACTATAATTTTCTCGACAGATTTTCAAAAAATACTCAAATATAAAATTTAATGAAAATCCTTCCAGTTGGAGCCTATTTGTTCCACGCCGAAACACAAACGGACAGACGGACTGTTAGATACACGGACAGACGTACTGTTAGATACACGGACAGATGGTCTGTTACATACACGGACAGACGGACTGTTAGATACAAGGACAGATGGTCTGTTAGATACACGGACAGACGTACTGTTAGATACACGGACAGATGGTCTGTTACATACACGGACAGACGGACTGTTAGATACACGGACAGATGGTCTGTTACATACACGGACAGACGGACTGTTA
>Ga0123352_10014733_pt1 | contig 12452 bp, 7 predicted proteins | sample TergutLab28metaG_FD_89700 | JGI IMG/M metagenome (GOLD analysis project Ga0123352, IMG submission 89700) | Labiotermes labralis P1 segment gut microbial communities from Petit-Saut dam, French Guiana - Lab288 P1 | ecosystem: Host-associated > Arthropoda: Insects > Digestive system > Gut ... | reverse complement strand
GGATGCAGGCTGAAGCTTGCTTTTGTAGTCGGTGGGACTCATGATCGGCTGTGTGGGACTTGAGATCTTCAAGAATTTCCATTAACGACTGATGCAATATAATATTAAAATGTGCTTATTTATAAGAATACATTTCTTCAAACAACAGAAGCTCTAGTTGAATAAAGAGAGAAAAACTTGATGTCACTTGCTTTATTATTTCATTATTTACTACTCAACATGTTTCGGATGTTAATGCATCCATCCTCAGGTGCTTGCGACTTATTTGATGAGTTATTTCATGGGTTGTATTGCTCTGGTTCGATGTGTGTTGGTGTTACGTTGTGGTTTGGCTGGGTATCCGGATGCAGGCTAAAAAATATTGTTGTAGAATATGATAGAGCTCATTGCTTTACAGACTGTATTGGAACAACAAAAACAAACAATCCCTGTAATGGACGCGACATTTTGAATATGTCCCCTGCATGACACAGAGAGGAAACAGTGTAGTGCGTTCATCCTCCTGCACTTAAACTAGAACGTGACCTGTATGGCCTACAATATTATGTGTTTTTAAGTTATTTTACGTCGAGGGAGTATGTTCTCAAAACGCTGGTAAACAGAATACGGAGACTTCACCACTTACAAGACTAGTCAGTGACGTAACAATTTACTAGAAAAAACAATGACATTACCACTCGTCGTTATACAGACTGCTGTAAACAAGTACCAGAAAACAGAATGACGCAACCACGTTTCGGAATAAACAATGACATGGCCACTTAGCAGTGTACACAGTGACATAACCACATACCAGACTACAGCGTGACTTAATTTCTAAGAGCCTATGTAGGGACACAGACTTCACAGTGATATAACTGTTTACCTGACTACATATGGACATAAACACTTACCAGTCTGCACAGTGAATTGATTTCCAAACTATACAGTGACATAAACAAATATTTGACTACACAGGGACATAACCATTACCGACGTAACCGATTTCCAGACTACAAAGTGACATAAACAAATATTTGACTACACAGGGACTTAACCACTATCAAGCTACACAGTGACGTAACCGATTTCCAGACTACGCAGTGACATAACCAAACATTTGACTACAAAGAGATATAACCACTACCAAACTACACAGTGCCGTAACCGATTTCCAGACTATACAGTGACATAACCAAATATTTGACTACACAAGGACATAACCACTTACCAGATCACGCAGCGACGTAACCACCCGACAGAAAACACAGTGACACAAGAGCATGCCGGACTACGCAGTTCCTTGACACTTAACAAGACTACACAGACTGCGCTAGTTACCCGACTACAAAGTAATAAAACAACTTGCCAGAATGCAGAGTGACAACCCACAACCCACCGCTTTGACTGCCTCCACTCGCATAATAATAATTATCATCGGAACATGCCCAAACTCTCTTTTCGTTGATGCAATAACCGTAACCTGGCATGGGAACAAATATGGAACGTACGTCTATGAACTTAACTCAGTTTGCATTATACTTATTTATTATCATTTATTAGTTCCTGTGTTCATACCACTTATTTTACACTCTTCTCTTAAGGTCTGTAAATTTTTAAAATTAATATATAAATACATAGTGTTCGCTAAATCAGTGTTTAGACTATGCAATAGTGCTTGTGAAAAATGGTTTAATGCGTAATTTTTTAATTGGTTACTGATGTCTTATTTTCGGAATTATAAATCTTGGATTGATTGAAACTGGTTTTTATAACATTAAAGACGATGCCACCTAATTTGTGGTTAAACCAGACGGAAATTCGTTACCTTTGGCCTACAGAAAAGAGTAACTTTTAAACCACTCAGCTTTTATTTGTGTGAGAATTTTTGATGAGTGTCACATAAATGTCCCTATTCAGCTGTCCCGTCAGCCTACACACGCCCTGTCCTGCATGAAAGAGCAAACGAACACGACGCTGGCCTAATTCAATTTGACGGACGTTGATGAAGGCCTGAGGCTCTCATAAATTTAGTTGGATGTTGCTTAACCTGAACTTGTGTGTCTGCTATCTCCAACACTGTAGTAATTGCGACAGCATGGCGACAGCCGTGTCAGTGGGAACTTGACCTTTGTGATGACTTCCCAGTGTGAGGAACTTGGGAAGACAGCCTTGACACTGAGTGAATGTTTCACCATGCTTATTTGTTGGACAAAATTGCTTGAGATTAATTTAAGACGAATAAGATGGGTGAACCGTATAACACGAATGAATGAACTGAAAACAATTCCGTGGCCTTGCGCTAATTGTAGCAGCCCTTCTCTGACTTAATTACAACGTTTACACATTCTGTTAGTGTCTCGTGTATAGTGTACCTTGGAACAAACCGTTTTGAAATGTGCCTGAGTATTCTGGGACAAATGAGAATACAATCTGAGGAGAAAAACTGTGGTTAGGTGACTGAGGTCCAGGTTGGCGGATCATAGTAAGGTAAATTTCGGAGGGTTTACTCTGGTTTTGTACTTACTCAGGGTAAAGTCTCATGTCGTGGGTTTGTCAATATCGTGATTAAAAATTTTTTGGGTTTGATAAAAGAAGGGAATTTCTTCACTAGCTAAACACTCTTAGGCTTATTAAAGGAGACACTGCATAACTTAATGCCGTACTGTATAGGTTCCAACTGCAACCACTTATCGTAGTATAACCTAGAGGAATTGACGTTGATATAATTTTCTGTACTAGAAGATAGTAGCATGGTACACCATAGTGAGACTTTGTGTGAGAGTAACCATTATTTTCTAAGCAACGACACGTGTTGGGATGGTTAAAAGGTCTCTCGTTGATTGTTTCTCCATCCATCCTTCCTTTGGGTAGGTTAAGCACCAGTAATAAATGCGGCTGTTAGATGGAACTTGTTAGAGCAATTCATCAGCGGTAGCTCCACGTTTGTATGGTTAGGCCACATGCCTTTTGGCAGCAGTATAATGTGTCGGAACGAAGTGGCGAACAGAAGGGTGAGCGGCCCAGTAGCCACGGACCAACCAGCTTCTGGAAGAAGAGGGAGAGACTGTGGGTGATTAGGGGATATTGGAGGTTCACATATCTTGGTCGGCGATTTAAGAGATACAGTTATGGAATTTAATTCACGTAGGGTTTGACTCTTACGGGTGAGAGCACAGTGTTTTTTCGAGCATCCTAAACACATAAAATATGATATGAATATTTCTGGGTTGTGGCGACGTGTAGTCTTGTAATTGGATACCAGAATTTTATCAAAAACTTGGCAGAAACAATAATCTTAAAATTCATCGCCGGAGTACCATCATATATAATTTCTTTATTGTAACGCATTATGGAGGAAATCTGTGAAGTTCTGTTTTAAGTATTTGGCCTAGAGAAAGTAGGGATTAGGCCTGTATTGTACCGATGTGGGTCAAAATTATTTTAATCAACAGTTTGTAGTGTAGATTCCAGCACCAAATTCGAAGTCCCTTCTCTCGGGTTTCGGTGATGAAACAAGCTAACGGTTGGGTAGATATTGTTCCTTCCTGTATACACGTTGTTCACAGAGCATGTAAAAGGCTATAGTTCTTTGGCTGTAAGTTGTGAGGCAATTGGGTAGGCCACTGCCCTGACCATTTCGCACTTTGCCGCTTTTTGTTTAAAGGATGTTATCTATTGACGCTGTCATTTACCAAGATTATTTACCGTCATTGGTGGATGATCGAACGAGTATGGAGATCGGATGGAATGATATTAACGTGAGAAGACATAATGGCAGTTTACCTGTTAAAAATCCCACATGAACTGGCCGTGGATCGAGAACGAGACTCCGCGGTAAGAGGCCAGCGACTATCAGAACCGTGGCATAGTGTACTGAATTTTGGTCACTCATTCGTTAAATGCACTTTAAAAAAAGTAATCATTCCATTGTAAATTGTAGAGGAATTTAATTTTTAACGTTTGATTACAGGATATTCGGCAGTAGTTATAATAGGAATTACAGGAATCTGTGTTAATTTCGGCACATGCATGGAATACCGTGTCATTTGTTCGCTGTGCAAAGGGCATGATGTTTCAGTTCTCTACGGGAAAAAATGCTTTTTGGTTGCCATTAGACATAACTGTAAAAACGTACTAACTGCTGTATTATTGATTCTGCATTCAGTATTAACTCTTTAGGCATTGATCGCAAAAACTGGAGCCAGAAAAGGTTTTCTAAGTTGCAACTTATTTCAACGTGTGATGAGTAGGTACTAGTATCGCAGCATAAGTTAGTATAGTGGCTAACTGAACTGTACTTTTCAAAGAATAGAACAGATACATAGAAATTCATGCCTGTGTCAGTATGTTTACCTGTGACACTAGTTAAGTTAATCTAGAAGTTTCGCGTTTACTGCGCAATCCACATGTCGTCACCGCAGTCGTCAGTCCTGTGAACCTGTCGCGTTCAGTGCCTTGTGTGACATTTCCTAACTTCCCACCTGGAAGCTCTCGGTTGCGGCAGTCTATGAATTACAGTACATGAATATCAAAAGAATTTTTGTGTATTACACATACAGTCGAACACAACTATATTTTACTATATTTTGTTATTGAACCAACACAATGGGAATGACGCACCTAAAAAAACATGAATATCAGTTACACACAACAATAATATTACCAAAAAGCTCATTGTGTACGTGATTTCATTGTTAGTTGAGTGTAATGACATGAATGTTACATGCTTTTACCGCCTTTTTCATTCTTCCAACACCTGCTCGAAGCAGGGTTTTCATTGTCGCAATTATAATTCCATTAATCCACCATCAGCGTTACATAATCTCAGAAACCGACAATGTCGTTAGACGCAACACCGAAAGACGCATATTGGATGCAGTCTTACATGTTAGCCAGCATATAAACGTAATCCAATGGAAAAAACGATGTTTAACAAGAGGAAGACATTGTATTGAAATGCCACAATTGGAGCGTAGCTATTTACGGTGATAACACTTGGACACTTTGGAAAATAGATTAGAAATACCTTTCAAAGTGTGAAATGTACTGGAGAAGGATGGAGAAGATCAGTTGGACCAGTCGTGGGAGAATGAAGTATTATTTAGAGTCAAATAAGAAAGGAACATCTTACGTACAATAAAACAAAGGAAGGCTAACTGGATCGGTTACGTCTTGCGTAAAAACGGTTTTCTAATACACGTTATTGGAAGAAAGAAGGGCTGAGGAGACGAGGAAGAAGACGTAAGCAGCTACTGGATGACCTTAAGGAAAAGAGAAGATACTGGAATTTGAAAGAGGAAGCACTAGGTCACACCCCCAGGAAGACTGGCTTTGGCAGTGGCTATTGGCTTGTCGCAAGACAGGCTACGCTGTTGATAAAAATAATATGTTACGCAGTTATACACAGCATGTAAGGGTAATATAGGTTCTATGAAAGTGAACTGCTAATCAGTTTGCACATTAAAAAGCCTTCAAGGAATATTAACATTGTCGTATACCTACTTACATATTACAGTGAAAGCGCGCGCGCGTGTGTGTGTGTGTGTGAATGGGGCAAGCCGGTTCAAAAGGCAATGTTTCTGTTTTGTTCGGAGACGCTTTCTTCCGAATCTCGGCCAGGATTTTAATGTTCCTGACTAAGGCTTGTATATACACATATTTTCCGGTTTCTCCAGAGAAATGCCCCGTTAGTACCTCAGTTTACGTCACGACACTTCAATTCCAGTCAATTCCAGCTCATTATTCAGGCGTCATTTTGCTATATGGCCTGAAATATTAACAACGTCGATACATAAAGCTTCAGTACATATAGAAATTTATGCGTGGAAGCTTAGTGACTAAGGGGTGTTACTGCGAACTATCTTGCAGTTGATGAACTGCACTTCGATAAGGTTATTGTCGTATAATAGGAATGAATGCAATTGAAGCGCCTTTTGCGTTTGCAACGTGTTATATAAGAAAGTTGGACACTGTAGCTTGGCAATGTAATATCACTTATGGCGTGAGATATATATATATATACGTATTCACATTTGCGTGTGTTCGTGTTGGGCTGTGTGTTGTGTCCGATATATGAAATTAGTCGTAGGACTTAACAAGACTTAATAAAAATTGCTGCCACTTATTATTACATACTGTGATGTACTCTATTAAATCCATATAAACTGTTATAACCTTGTTATACATTAGGAAATATCGAATTTACAATGTTTTGTTCTCAGTACACCTTTAAATTCCAGAGGTCCTAATTATATTTACGCCGCCGACTGTAACGTGTAAATATACATACATATCTTGCACTTCGCCCACGCATTGCGTTTGTGCGTTACGCACAAAGAAAAAGGTAAAGCAGTCCCGTTACAGGGCCGGAGGAGCCCAGAGGGTTCCAGGAAGTTAAGGTTCCCAGATTTCGTGGCAACGGCACATGATGGTGGTAGGTTTTCAGCCTTAGGTACCGGCCGCCTTTACCCCCAAGAAATGCTCCTGGTACTCATTTCTGTTAGAGACTGAGTAGACTCCAGTGCGATCGGAAGGATTTTATGTCAATGAAAAATCCAATCGAACCAGGGACCTTCCGATTTGTAGCACAGCACCTTAACCACTGTGCCACCGCGGTTGCCCGTTATGCACAATAGCAACAATGAATACTGGCTATTTCCCTAAACGTTATTAATTGTTTGGTTTTTGTAGTATAGACGGAGTTTGTCCTCTGTGAGGTACGAAATCGATATTTAATGTGACTGGTTTTCAGTCAAAGGACTTGATGAGATAATTAGTAACCAATAATTATCACACCAGCTGTAGCGTTTATTGCATGATCTTTTATGCAGGACTGGAAAAGCGAATTTCGACCTCGCAAAACTGTGGTCAGTGTCACGTGTTTCACCAGTTTACATCGATTCACATTACCAGTGCTTATGCGGGCTATTTAAATATAAAAAAAAATTAAATATAAATATATATATAAAATATTTTATATCATTTGTATTTGGATGTCCAGTGTAGTCTGTCATACTTACTTTTTAGTGACTTACTTACTTACTTATTTACTCCATGGAGCAGACTTCTTCTTGAGAAGCTATCCGATTCTCGGGTAGTCAAGAAATTACTCGCATTTTATGGAAACCGTGAGTTCATTACCGTGTTTACAAGAGGCCCCCCCACCTCTCCCTATCCTGAGCCAGATCAATCGAATTCATGCCCTCCCATCCCACTTTCTGAATATCCATCTTAATATTATCCTCCCATCTTCGCCTTGGTCTTCCAAGTGGGCTCCCATTCAGTTTAAACACCAAAACCCTGCATTAACCTCTCCTTTCCATCATAGTGCTACATGCCCCGACCATCTCATTTTCCCCGATTTGATCACCCGAATAATATTTTATGAGGAGTACAGATCAGTAAGTTCGTCATTACGCAGTTTTCTCCAATTCTGCATTCCCTTGCCCTTCTTAGGCCGAAATATTCTACTCAGCACCCTATTCTCGAACACCCTCAACCTACGTTCTTCCCTCAATTTGGGCGACGAAAACTACAGAAAAAATAATAGTTCTGTATGTCTTAATCATTGTGTTTTTAGAAAGAAAACTGGAAGACAAAAGATTATGCACCGACTGACAGCAAACATTCCCTGTTTTCCATCTGCTCGTAATTTCTTCCTGAATAGAATGTCGATTCGTTAGTGTTGTTTCCAAATATTTGAAATGTTCCACGCTTTCAAAGGAACCATTCTCAATCTTTATATTGTGACTTCGTCCTGAATTCTGATCTCGAGACATGGACAGGTTTTATCAGCATTTACTTCTAGTCCGATCTCCTTACTAGCAAATACTCAGGATTTTGTATTTTTCTTTTAGTGTGTACACTTCTGCATAATATATTAACATAAATAGTATAAACCAGAAGCTGTTGTGTACCATTTAATTTCAGTCCCTCCTGCTTTACTGAGCCCTCCTAATGGCATACTGTAAACCAAAGTTGAAAAGCAGTGGCGATAAACCATCTAATTTTTTTCAAACCATCCTTAATAGGCAACATTTCTGACAAATGTTTGCCTACCCGGAGTCTGCTATAGATTTCATTCAGACACATTTTTAGTAGCCATACCAGCTGCTTGGATGTACCAAACTCATTGAGAACATTATACAGTACCTCCCTCCTAACTGAATCATAAGATCTCTTGAAGTCCATAAATAGCTATTTCACTGCTTCATGGTGTTCCCATTTTTTCTCAATTATATGACGAATGCAGAATATATGATCAGTATTTGACCTGTTGCATCGAAATCCACACTGATGATCCCCAATAATTTCTTCGGCATATGCAATTAACCTTGACGGCAGGATGCTGGATAATATTTTGTACGTAGTTAACAAAACCCATATGCCTATGTAATTACTACAGTCTGTTTTATCACCCTTCTTATAGATAGGGTACAATGATCGACCCTTTCCTCTCATCAGACAATTCCTCCTTATTCCAAATAGAATGAATAAGTTTATGGATCTCAGAGCGAATTGCCCAAATCCCTACTTTAATCAGTTCTGCTGGGATTTGGTCAATACCTGGTGATTTGTATCTATTTAGCTTTTACATAGCCATTTCCATCTCAGAGGCACTGCCCTCAGGTACTAATGGCTGTGCTGTATGTATTTCTGTCTGCCTATCCCAGTGACGCCTTGTACGTTCAATATCCGAGAGAAATGGTTCCTCCACCTATCCAAAATTCAGTGGAGTCTGTAACCAAATAACCCTTCTTGTCCTTTACTAAATTAGTGCTAGGCTGGTAACCCTTCATGAAGTCACAAATGCCTCTATACTAGTCTCTGACATTTTCGATTTGCTGTTAGTTTCAAGTTTATCAATTTTAGCTTTCAGTTGTTTATTCTTTATTTTCCAGAAATGTGTACTAACTTCACATTTTACATTGTTGAGATTACCTACATTGTTTTGGATTTTGTCCTGCGTTTTAGCTTGCATCATGTTGCACTCCAATTAAAGATATATAAAGTAAAGCTCACCCTGGAACAGGCCACGAAGGCCTAGAGGGGGAGAGAGGTATAGCTCTACTCTTTCCTTAACCTCGCAGTCAGATGGGGGTGGGTGGTCAGCGCCACGCCCCGGCCTCTTTATCCCCAAGAAAGGCCCTGTACCCATTGTATAGGAGGTTGGGTTGGCCTCAGGGCAAGTCTGGACGGGTGCGAAAAATCTCGCCCCCACCGGAATTCGATCCCCCGACCGTCCAGCCCGTAGCGAGTTGCTATACCGACTGAGCTATCCCGGCCCCCAATTAAAAATATGTAACGAATATTAAATAGATAGCCATGAACCTTGCGTATATAAAAGGTTTAAAATTCTAGTATTTAAATAATGTGCATATTTTAAAGACTTGTGTAATTCGCTCGTCTATATGCAGTGTACTCTGTCATACGCCTATTAAAAATTTACTCTCATATACTGATTTTCAGTTTTCACTATTCCTTTTATTCAGTCCCACACCGAAGACCAAGCAATGCCATTTTTCGTGTGCTGCTAGTGCTGCACCCTAATGCTGAAGTATGGAACTGTTAGTTTTAATACCGCTGCATACTTTTTACACACAATTACTTTGGACTCGAACTCTATATCCACGTTTTCTTGTAGACTTCTAAGTAAGTATAGTGTCAGAAATAATTGTAAAGTGTTTGTCACCATTCAGTATCCTAATTATTTTCTTCATAGCTTGTAAATTCTTCTGGCATTATATTTATAGCTACTTTCAGAGTGAAAGTCTTAGTTCATGTCATGCCCAGTTGGCGTTGGTGAAGACTGCTATGAAGCTGCATACTGATGTGACTAGTAGCAGCATAATCCCCAAATGCTGTCTTCTGCAGGAAGTTAACTTATTATGTTGTTTACGCCCTTCATTATAAGTTCGTCTAACTTACAGTCATGTTGTTAGGTGCTTCATTCTTGACAGGATTATAAAATGGTTGGAGGGAATTCTGTACTGTAGCCACACGTGTTCTGTGTTAGAGCAGAATATTTCTTACTTGCAGCAGTGCAATGCTTAAGGTACTGGTTACTTTGAAGACCGCACAGAACTACAGGGTTATTCAAAATGATTGTCGGGGTTTTAACAATTTTGTCATACACAATACACTTGAGATTTTTTTATTTATTTTTTATGTAATAGAACAACACTCCAAATTTTTGTTACATACCTTACAGGTGCTCTATATGTGCACCCTTTGTGATTCTACAAACATCAACACGATAATCGAGTTCGTTCCAAACTGACAAGTTGTTAAAACCCCCGACAATCATTTTGAATAACCCTGTAATACTCGTATTATTATTCCTATTGCAAAATAAAAATTTGTCCATGTTATATATTTCTCTTTGTTTATTTACTGGCAGTGTTTTAACTGTCAAGATCGAACGTCGAGGGATAGTGAATTAGTGGCTTGCTTTGTGCTTCATAGTTACTGGGTTCAAATTTCGGGCCTGAGAACACATATTGCGACTTAACTGTCTCGTGTTTTACAAAGTTCATCGGACAAGTGCGAAAACAAAGACGACACCTGTTTTCTACATCATTTCCAATTAACTAGTTACTTCCAATATTGTCATTCGAAATCACATACTGTAATCTACTGACACCGTCTTTAAATAAGCTATAAATAGATAAAACGAAGTAACTTGGCAGATTACAAAATGTCAAGTGGCATTGTCTTCCTGAGTGATGAATGGAAAGGATATGAAGAAAGGACGTTTGGCTGACGGTAAGAATATTTTCCTCAACTTTTGCCAGAGGAAATAACGAAAGCAATAAAACTCGTTTATAAGGATAAACTTTCACAAAGCTGAGACGCAAATTTTAAGACCTCTGTGTAGAATACAAACGATAAATGCTGGCAGTTTTACTTGGTGTTGGGGGTTCGGTTGTAGTTCAAGAATGCTGAGACAAATTTAGGCACCAATTGAGCTAAGGAAAGTCTCTCTACTCGTCTGTTTGTTTTGAATTTCGTCAGCTGATATAAACTTTTTTAAGAAACATCTTTCTCATCCATCGGCCCAAAAGGTACATATATAGGGCAGAGTCGTTAATGTGTATGTGTGTGCGTGCGTGTATATATATATATATATATATATATATATATACATACATACATACAGTGTTGTGAATTCATTATCGTAGGCAAGAAGAGTGTATTTTTTATATTGCCCTTTATTAGTGTGAAACTTAGTATCTTGTTGTAAGGGAAGGGAATAGATTGTCAGCGTTTGTGGAAAAACAGGTTGTCGTAGAAAATATTATATTTGTGAATGGGGGAGGGAGGTTAAGTAAGAGGAGGCTAAAAAAATAGCAGAACAAAGTCCCAAGTAATATGTGCACTTCGACAACTGTTATTGGAGTGATAAAACAAGAGGGATGATCAGAGTGGGCATGTAGCACACGTAGAACAGGTGGCAAATTAACATTCCTGTATTGTGGATATTCAGTTCGTTATTCGATATATATATATATATATATATTGAGGTACAGACCGGGGCGTCATATTGGTGGTCACTTAAGGCATAAACGTATGTGCCCTACAGCGACGCCGAGTGCTTTCTCGGCACTAGTTATAATGTCAGTGTTGTAGCATCCATAATGTAACTGGACAAGACTTCAGAAGTTGTGAAGATTCCTGCTTGTATAAAAGGCTGGCCAGTAGTCTATGCATATGTGTTAGCAGTTTGTCAAGTTGACAGATGTAGCGGTCATTGTTACATTGTGCTTGAGTAAGTGTGTGTGTGTGTGTGTTGATGTCAAGGCAAGCTTTGTGTCCCAGTTGTCATGTGACCGTCGTGTTTGACAATGCGGAACCAAATTAGGGAAAACAACACAATTAATCCCTTACAGTTTACTGTGCAGAATGCAACGATTTGGTGGCATAAAGCCGACTCACAACTCATCAGTGCAAATGATTTCCACCCAGCGCCATTTCGCTGTGTGCTGTGATACGTAGGCTATATCTGCATCCATAGAACGACTTGAAAGTGGGAGGAAAAATTACGTAATGGGAATCTTCATTATTTCAATTCTTTCATAAGTGCGATATTAGTTGAGTTATCAACCAGATGAAGGAGGACATAAAGCGGATAACCGAAACATGAAAAATTCATAGGCCTAAAATATTTAACCAGCATACCTGAAGGGATAAGACTGTTTGAAAGACTAGAATCAGATGCAAGGGTACTGTAAAAGTGGATCTTAAACCGGATGGGCGTGTATGGACTGAATTCAGCTTCTCCATACAGTGTACAGTGGCGGGCATCTGCGAGAACTGATGAATGTTTAAATTCCATAACAGATATTGGAGTATCCGAGTGTAGGCTGAACCAGCTGGTTCAGCCTACACTCGGATACCACATCACCAACAGCCAATCCCGCCACACAACACCAGCACGCCTCAAGTCAGCCTACACAACACAACAAGTACTC
>Ga0123352_10014730_pt1 | contig 12452 bp, 12 predicted proteins | sample TergutLab28metaG_FD_89700 | JGI IMG/M metagenome (GOLD analysis project Ga0123352, IMG submission 89700) | Labiotermes labralis P1 segment gut microbial communities from Petit-Saut dam, French Guiana - Lab288 P1 | ecosystem: Host-associated > Arthropoda: Insects > Digestive system > Gut ... | reverse complement strand
TGCCCACAGTGTACCGTCTTCTCTGATGGCCATTGTATGAGCGCTTCCGGCTGATACATATTTCCATGTATCCGATCCGATCTGAACCGGTGATGTTCTCTGTGTGGTGGTGCCGTCACCGAGTTGGCCGTAGATGTTGTAACCCCATGCCCACAGGGTGCCGTCTTCTTTGATGGCCATTGTGTAACTGCCTCCTGCTGATACCGATTTCCATTTGTCCGATCCCATTTGAATCGGAGAGAGTCTCTCTATGTTGGTGCCGTCACCGAGCTGACCACTACTGTTGCTGCCCCATGCCCACAGGGTGCCGTCTTCTTTGATAGCCATTGTGTGACCGTTTCCGGTCGAGACTGTGAGGAATTTATAGTTTTCATATATTGTTGCCGTGACCGTTGCCGTTCCTGTGTTCGGCGCCGTTAATGTGTTTCCGTATAATGATGCGCCTGTTGTGCCTGCGTCCTTGATGCTCCAGGTTATCGTCTGGTTTGTCGCGTTGATCGGTAATACTGTGCCCGTAAGGGTCAATGACATTCCAGCCAGCGCTGATGTCGGTACGTTCGTTATATCGGTCACTCTGATGTCAGCGCCGATCGTGTCATGGAAGTATCTTTCTCTCTCATTTCCGTTTTCGCCTGTCAGCATTGATAGCGATGCGGTCAGAAGGATAATGACGGCGAACATTGAGATCATTGCTTTTGGTTTCATGGCCGCTCTTAAGAAATTGAAGGTCGGATGATTTTTTCTCCCTTCTTCTTCTGCCCTTTTTATTATTGCTTTCTCTGCTCTTATGCTGTTGCTTCCGTGATTACGTGAATCCGGCCCTGCTCTCCTATTTCTCATGGATATGCCTTCTTTAGTTTCTCTTGGTCGGCTTCTGCCGTTTTGCGTTCGGATGCGGATTTTTTTTAATGCGGTTTTTTCGGAGGTTCTGCACTGTCTGTACAGCATCCGCTGAAACTCCTACTTTTGAATATGGCCGATGAGACTCGAAAACGATCATTCGGAACAGCGGAGACTCCTTCCGGAAATCGTTTTCCGGATCGGTTGTTCGGTGCCTCCGCCGGTTCGTACGTTGTTCGGCCTATGGCGGCAGTTTTACTTTGTAATCGCCGTTAACACCTTACAAACATATAAAAGTTACAAAAAATTCTGATAAAAATCGTTTATATTCGCGGTTTTCCTCGGTTGAGGATGGAAAAGAGTGCGGCTTATTATCTATATCATAGTAAACGGATTACGCTGACGTTATCTGCGTCTCGTTGAGTGCATCATCAGAAGACATCGAACACCTTCAGGCCGCCTGATATCGCCAAACGCCTTATCTTCTCTTTGGCCTTCGCTGATCCTTCGATTCCTATCATTCGCATACGTTCACTGAGCAGAGGACGGCCGTTCAGCGTGTCAAGATATATTCTCTGCGTGCCTGTCGACAGTACCGTTTCAACGAACTCGTCCTCATGCCCTTCCAATATTGACAGTATCGGGCCGGCGAGCGCGTATGTGTCGATGTCTTCATCGGTCAGCACCTTCAGCGCATGAAACCTTCTTGACGGAGCGGGAGCACCCGGTTCCATCAGCTTTGAGACATTCTCGTCAAGCGATGTTACCGTGACGCCTACATCTCCGTTCATTCCCGTAAGTACGTTAATATCGCGAAGTATCAGATCGGATTTCGTATGAAGATGTATCCTCGTCCCTTTTGCTTTCAGCTTCATAAGACATTTTTTCGTCAGTTCGAATCTTTCTTCCGCCGGCTGATACGGGTCGGTGGTCGTTCCGATGCCCACGGTTCCTTTTATCGCCGTCAATTCCTTTCCGAGCCTGCTTTCGATCCCGAGTCTTATCTTTATGATGTTCCAGTCATCCCATTCCGTGTGCGTCACTTCCGGCGCATAGCAGTAAAGGCATCTGTGCTCGCAACCGCCGTACGGGTTCAGTGAATGATCGATCCCGGGAAGCTTTGACGGCGACAGTGCTTTTTTGCATTGCATTGTCTCATATCTTCCGTTCCATCCTTTCCCGTCGGTGAAATCAAGGAGACTGGACAAAATCGTCTAGCCTCCTTTGTGTGAACCAATCCTTCAGTATCCCGGAGTTGGCGATCCAAGTCTTCCTCGGTATTTCCATCACTCGCTCAACATGCTGAAGCGCCGCTTCCATCGATTCATATTTTTTCGGACGCGTTTTCAATGCCGCTCTTACGTTCTCGCGTACATTCCAGACGCCCACGGGCATCACGTATCCGGAATGCGCTTCCCTGAATATCACCGCGCCCGCCTGCCTTTTCTCACGCATCAGCAATTCATTCACCGCCATCCTCGCCGCGTAATAACAGCCGCCTATCTGCGCGTATTCCGTGCGGCCTTCGTAGAACTCGTGATCGGATATTATCTCTATCCCGTGTCCGCCCTGGTTCCATGTGGTGTTCGGATACCACGCTTCTATAAGCTCATATCTCCACGAGCACGGCATCAGCAGTATGCACCATCTGTTGTCCAATTGTTCCCACGGGTATATGCGGAACTCGTCTATCGTGTTGTTATGCTTCGTCGTTTTGAGAAGATCTTTGCCTATCATATCGTCAACGGCGGTTATGCTCCATCTGGTGGGTACGAACCTTCTGTTCTTCTCAACGCCCATCGTTCCGACGGCGAATGCTTTCTGTATCTCCGATATGAGCGTCCCGTTCCTGTATGCGGACAGTACCGCTTCAACGGCGCGCATATCCGTATCGTAGAACGATCTTTCCAGATTGCGTTCGAACTTCGGGTTTCCGATCGTCATCTTCTCCATCTTTGCGGAAGGTCCGAACGGTTGTATCTCATCATCGAGTATCACACGGCCTCTGGGTTTCTGCGTGAATAAGGCTTCAACCTCAAGCGGCCTTTCCGTCAGTGCCAGTTCCTGAACGTTGTCGACGATCCTTCCGCCTTCTTTGAAATTCCTTGCATCTATTCTGTATTTACCGCGGACGAGGTTGAATCTGAAATCAACGATCTCGTCGATGCTCTTCCCTATCCAGAATTCGGGTTTGTCCATGAGCGACGTGTCACCGAACATCGGAGGGATCAGCGGCCCGATCTCCACCTTCGGATAACCGAAACGGCCAACGAAAACCGCAGGCGGGCTGCATCCTTCTATGTCCTTGGCGTCAATGAGCTTCATTGTCTTATGCTGCGAATAGAACTTTATCATCAGCGGACAGCGGCTCTTGCCGCACAGCATCCTCGATCCTTTGCACACTATGCACGACCCGGAACGCGTGGCGGAATTCTTCTCCGCCATCGTATCAAAGAATGCTGTGTCTCCGTTCATCATCTGTGTCTTCGTTTACTTATAATGGCGGCCATTGAGCCTGCGCCTATGCCGTTGTCTATGTTCACGACCGCCAGTCCCGGTGAGCATGTCTGAAGCATGGACATCAGCGCCGCTTCCCCGTTCCCTCCGTATCCGTATCCGGTGGATGCCGGCACCCCTATGACCGGAACGGACGACAGGGATGCGACAAGCGAGGGAAGCGCCCCTTCCATTCCGGCGACGACGATTATCACGTCCACGTTGTCGTTGAGCATGTCCTTCATCGGTTCAAGGACCCTGTGCACTCCCGCGACCCCGATGTCATATGATGTTACACATTTGCATCCCATTGATTCTGCCATTAACTTTGCCTCTTCCGCCACCCGTATGTCCGATGATCCCGCGGTCAATATGCCTATCAGTCCTCTCTTCTCATTTCCGTCAGGTTTCCCGACGGATATCATTGAAGCATCCTCGTGATACGTGACCTCATTCTCGGTGACCGCGGAGACAACGGCGTCATAGTGCTCCTTGGATGCCCTTGAGATCAGAAGAAATTTTCCTTTCGGGATCCTTTTCGCAACATCGGCCACCATCTTCGGTGTTTTTGCGAGCGCGTAGACCACTTCGGGTATGTCCTTTCTCATCTTGCGGCCGTGATCGAACACCGTGTGCCCGTTGACCCTTTCAATGTAATCCATACGCAATATCTTCTCCGCTTCATCGAGGGACATTTCATTCTTCTTCAAAGATTCAAGAATGCCTTTAATATCCATAAGTGAACAATGTTGCAGCAATATCTTAACTTTCTGCTTTCACTTGACGAATTGTTCTCAGGTGTTACGGAAACATACCGTAGCAAGGACACCGTTATATATTTTCGAGCAGTCTGAATGCCCGGGAACATTGTATGAAGGAGTGGTCTCTGCTTTGCGATCATATAGCGTCAATGAAAAAGGCGGTCGTATCTTTCTCCGGCGGCATAGACAGTACCGTAGTTCTTGCGGCCGCCGTTGAGACTCTGCCCGACCATATTGCCGTGTTCGCCGACATTCCGATGCTGTCGAAACGTCAGAGGGCCATTACAAACAATGTCGCAAAAAGGCTGGGCGCCGACATGGTCACCGTAAAACTGGAATGGGACGATATGGAAGGTGTTCGCGACAACACGCCGGAAAAATGTTATTTCTGCAAAAGGGCGATCTATTCCGAAGTTAAGCGGATTGCGTCAGAGAATGGATACGTACACTGTCTTGACGGCGAAAACATATCCGATAAAAGCGAAGACCGACCCGGAAGGAAAGCGGCGTCCGAGTTCGGGATAATAAGTCCGCTTATGACGCTCGGGTTTGAACGAGACGCCGTCAGAAAGATGTTCGATCATCTTCAGCTTAACATAGATGTTCAGAAAGAGACATGCATGGCCACCCGGATCCCCGAAGGCGTACCGTTCAATGACGCGGATATCCTGATGATCGATGAATGCGAAGAGATCATACGCAATATTTCGCATGTTAAACAGATAAGGATGAGGCTGCGTGACAATTGTGCCAATCTTCTGACGTCACCTGACAGTATTCATAAACTCATTGCGAAGGAAAATGAATTATCCTCTGCGCTTTCCGTGAAAGGTATACACAGGATAACGATAGATGAGAAAGGGTATGAAGGATAAGTGGAACAAGAGACGATCGGCTCCTGAGAGCCGTTGCAAGGGTCCGTCTCCTGTAACACTCCTGAAACGCACTTTCACTATATAACGTGTTCTTTTTCACACAGGAAGATCAGCGTTCTTTGCCGAATCTTATGCGAACGGAGTCCCTGTGCGCGATCAGACCTTCCGCTTCCGCTATCGTCTCTATCACGGATGCCATCTCCTCAAGACCTTCTTTTGATATCATCTGAATGGTTGACGTCTTCCTGAAATGCGCAACGTTGAGACCTGACGAAACCGCTGCATTCCCTGCGGTCGGCAGTATGTGATTCGTTCCTGATGCATAATCTCCGGCGGCGACCGGGGAATACGGGCCTATGAATATCGAGCCGGCGTTTCTGACTGTGTTCAGCGCGGCCATCGAATCCGCGACCTGTAACGAAAGGTGCTCCGGCGCCATCTCATTCATCGCTTCGATGCATTCCTCGACCGATCTTTTTACAATATACCCGGAGTTGTTCAGCGCCTCCTTTATTATGTTCAGTCTCGGAGACGATGACATCATTTTCTCCATCTGGGACCATACTTTTTTCGGTAATGATGCGTCGTCGGTTGCAAGCACGCATGCCGACGACGGATCGTGCTCAGCCTGCGCGAGTATGTCCGCCGCGATGAATGACGCGTTTGCAGTGTTATCCGCAACTATCCCTATCTCGCTCGGTCCCGCAGGGAAATCTATTTCCACATTGCTTCTGAGCAGCATCTTGGCAACCGTGACGTAAAGATTGCCCGGCCCGACTATCTTCTGAACCGGTTCTATCGATTCCGTTCCTATTGCCATGGCGGCTATTGCCTGCGCCCCTCCTGCCGTGTATATCTCGTCCGCGCCGGCTATGTCCATTGCGACAAGCGTCACCGGATCGGCAAACGGCGGAGTGCAGCATATTATCTCATCAACACCCGCGACCCTTGCGGGTATTATGCTCATCAGTGCCGTGCTCGGATACGATGCGCGTCCCCCGGGAATGTATGCGCCTATCCTCTCAAGCGGGGTGCTCTTCACTCCCAGGAAAACTCCCGGACTCGCTTCGAATATTTTAAGATCGGAGTCAAGCTGCATCTCATGGAACCTTTGTATATTGGCGGCCGCCGACTCCAGCGCTTCTATCAACTTCTCATCGACCTCATCGTAAGCGTCGTCTATTTCGTCTCTTGGAACCGTCACGGAATCTATGTCGGCCTTGTCAAATTTCTTTGCCAATTCGATAAGCGCCTTATCGCCGTCATTTTTTACCATGTCTATGATCCTAAGGACATCTTCCGTTACAGAATCCGTTTTGGAATTGCGGTTCTTTTCCCAAAAACCCTCGTCCAGCTGCTTCCACATGTGTCTTTGATTGACCACCGATGATATAAAGGTGCTCACGGAACGTGCGGAAGGCAAGTTTTATCAATATGTTGCACGCTGATATGATGAAGGGAAATGGGAAAACTATACGCAGCGCTATGTGCCGGATTTTTCTCCGTGTCGTCGATCCTGATGTTCTCTCCGAACGCATCGGCGTCGGGTTCCGCGGCTTCCGGAGGTCCGACCCTGTCAGACCTTTTAGGTAAATGGGTAAGCGCTCTTTTTGATCCCGCTACATACATGACGTGGACGCATTTGGGCAGTTTCTTTGATTTTCTGAAGAACGAAACGTTTCTTTCGGTCTTCTCGTCAAGCTATTACAGTTCTTTGAACAGGGACAGCATACTCGGCTCAATACCGAACATCTTTTTCCTTGTGTGCATAATAAGCATAATACTTTCAATCTCCGTTGCAATCATTGAAGTCAGAAAGCTTGAAAGGAAGAAGCGCGTGGTCAGAAAATGAAAAGGATCACCTTGACGCTTCCCTGCACGCATCCAGTATTCTGATCGCCGCCGGATCTCCCGGATATCTTTCGTTTATTCCGCCCGCGAGCATCTTGGCCTCGAAGAAACGCGATTTTTCTATGAGGCAGAGGGCCATCGTCTCCAGTGCGCCTTTATGCACATGATCCGCATTCAGCGCACGGTACGCGTATGCGGCCGCCGGCGTTGTGCGCCCGTCGATCCTCATTACGTATGCCGCCAATGCTAACGAATCCGCATCCTTTTCGCCCTTGAGATTCTGTTTGGCCGTCTTGATCGCTTCTTTGCTCTTTCCCATGAGCACCAATGTCGTACAGAGATTCGCCATTGAATCATAAGACCTGTCATCCTTTGCCAGTTTTGAAGAGACCTCATACGCTTTTTTGAAGTCTCCGGTTGAACACAGTATTTCGGAAAGCAGTATTCTGTCCTCCGCCGTATGTGATGACAATTTCCCGATCTTAGAGAGCGCCTCTCCGCCCTCGCCCATCAGCAGAAGCGTTTTTGCCTTTTCACGCAGCATATTGTCTGTTTCTTCCTCATCCCTGATGATCCCGTATGCGTCGTCCGGCCTTCCGAGGTTCCTTAATGATAAGGCAACGTTCAGCCTCTCCTCTTTCCGGAACGGCGACATCCCGGCGATGCGGTTCAATATATTCTGACAGCCTTCCTCGTCTTCCACCACTTTCAATAACGAAGCGCATTTCAAGAGTGAGTTGACATCATCGCATGCATCGGCGATCCCTTTCACCTTCAGCATCGCATTTTCGTATTCATTGTTCCTTATATCCGTCTGTATACTTACGAACGCCTTTTCCGCATCCATCGGATCCTGCCACGTGTTCAATTGAAATAAACCTTTTGAGGCAGTTATTCGCCGGCATACACGGTATTTACGTGTATGTTCTATATATCCATGAACCGTTCGAGAGACGATGAAGATAATGAACGTCTCCGTGAAGGGGCTCTTCGGGCAGCATGATCATACTGTTAGCGTGTTCAGCGAAGGGATAACTTATGTGCATTCACCGAACGGCTGCGGCAAAAGCACACTGATCAGGATGATCTCGCTCCTCTTCACCGGAAAGACAGATGAACTGGAGAGCATCCCGTTCGAAAGGATGGATGTTTCATTCGATAACGAGACAAACGTGATCGTGGAAAGATCGGAGAGCGGACTGTCCTTCAAAATGCAGAAAAACAAGATACACACCGATCTGCGGACGGATGAACTCGGATCAATGGTCAAAATAACGTTCATACCGTCGGAAAGAACATTCATAAGAGCGCCGAACAAGCACATCGTCAGCGCGGTGGAATCGTATGCGCACGATCTTTATCTGAAATTGAAGGAAGCGAAGAAACACTGCAGTTCGGCTTGCGATCCGAATAAAACCGGTTGCGGCGGAAAAAGCGACGACGAACTGGTATCCTGGGCCAAGGACCTGAACGCAAAGCTTAGCTTTATGCGTGACGCGGGATTTGAGATCGCGGTTCCGAGCGGCATCCGATTCCCGCCGACGCGTTACGATCTCATCGAATCGAAGGAGAAGTACACCGATTTCGTGTACGGGATATCGGAATTCATAGAAAGGAATTATTATCTTTCGGAATCGGTGATAGTCTTCAGAGACATCATCAACAGGTTCCTTTCCGACAAGGAGATGCGGATCGACGGAAAGGGACATGTCGTTTTCATGATGAAGAATGGTTTGACATTACCGCTGAACAGCCTCTCATCGGGAGAAAAACAGATATTCATCATATTCTACCGTCTTCTTTTTGAAACGATGCCTTTCTCGTTCGTCATGATGGATGAGCCTGAAATATCACTGCACGTTTCGTGGCAGCAGAAGATGGGCGCGGCATTGAAGGACATTTCAAGACTGAGGGGTTTGCAGATGCTCATCGCAACGCATTCGCCGCAGATCATCCATGACGACTGGGATCTTACGAACGAACTGAGGGCTGGAAGTGCGTGAATACATAAGACCGACGGACATTGCCAACGAGATATCGATGAAGCGTTCGCTCTTCAGCGGTTCGTTTCTGGTGGTCGAAGGGGTCACGGACAGCCGGCTTTACGGTAAATTCATTGATAAGAATGAATGCGACGTCGTCGTGGCGCATTCAAAGGATAACGTCAGAACCTCCGTAAGGGAGATATTCCGCCGCAGAGGCGATCGGAATATCATCGGGATAATAGATTCGGACACCGACCGGCTGAAAGGTGTGGTCTATAACCATCCTATTTTCGTCACCGACTGCAGGGACATCGAAACGCTGATGATAAGAGGACATGCATTGGAAAGCGTCCTCTCGGAATACGGGGATCCGGGCAGGATCGATCCGTTCGTTGAAAGATACGGGGAGATAAGGGATGTGCTCATCGGATCGTGCTATCCTTTGGGCATTCTCATGCATATATCGGACACGAACGGTCACGGCCTTTCTTTTAAAGATCCGGACCACGCATCGTTCCTTGATAAAAGAAATTTAAAACCGGATATTGATGCTATGCTTGACTCCGTCATTTCACAATCTCCGCATTCACGTGTTACAAAGGAAGAACTGATGATCCGACTGGAAAAGGAATTGATCGAAAAGCGGGATCCGTGGAATGTGTGCAGAGGGCACGATATGGTAGCCGTTTTGACAATTGGCCTGCGAGAGATATTCGGAGGCTACAACAGTCAGTTCATACGCTCAGGAGGAGTGGCGGGCGCTTTGCGTTTAGCGTATGACAGGGAAACGTTCAGTGCGACGCGTCTTTTCATCGACACTTCAGAATGGTGCGCATCCGAAGGAATGAAGGTTTGGTCATTCTGATCATTCTTTTACGATATCTTCTTTTCTGATGCCTTCGGACGTTTCCATTATCTTCCGGACGCGTCTTTCGCTTTTTTCAAGTATCGCTCTGCAGCGGTCACGTATCTCAACCGCTTTCTCGTATATTTCCAAACTTTTATCGAGATCCAGATTTCCGTTCTCAAGCATGTCCACCAGTTCTTCCAGCGCTTTCAGACTCTCTTCGAACGTCATCTCACAGACCTTCTTCTCCTCTTTTTCCTTTTTATCCGTGTTCTCTTTCATTTCATGATCACCTCGTTCACTTTTGCTTTGACCTTACCGTCTCTCATCCTTATCTCGATGTTCGAGTTTTCCGATATCTGTGACGCGGACACCAATGCTCTGCCGTCCGCTTCCACGCAACTGTACCCTCTTTCCAAAACCTTCATGGGATCTATGGAATTCATTCTCTGTTCCGCAGAGTTCATATCCTTCCGTTTATCGCTGATGTTACGCAGCAATGACGAATCGGCCGTCACCGAAAGATCGTCCAAATTCATCATGTATTGGTTTACGGAGCCTTCAGCACGTTTCGGTGAGAGTTTAGCGTCAATTATCAGGAACACTCCGTTTTTGCCGTTGAGCGAAGAACGCACCGAGAACGATGAACGTCTGGAAAGTTCGTTCACCGCGTTTATATTGACATCTACCTTTTCCTTTGCCCTCTTCACGGAGAGTTTGGAATCCAGTATGCTGAAGCTGCTGCGCATTGCGGATATGCATGAAGACAGCGAACCGTATGCGCGTATCATCTTGTTCTCGAGGTTCCTCATCTCCGATGAAATGTCCGGAAGCGCGATCTCAGCGGCTGCGGACGGGGTCGGTGCGCGCACATCCGCTACCAGATCGGCTATCGTGACGTCGACCTCATGACCGACTGCCGATATGACGGGGGCCTTTGACGACATTATCGCTCTGGCCACGATCTCCTCGTTGAACGCCCAGAGGTCCTCCGAAGATCCGCCTCCTCTTCCTACGATCACCACGTCAACATTCTGAGTGTTTATCAGTTCAATGCCTTTTGCTATTGATGCGGCGGCGCCTTCACCCTGAACGAGGACCGGGGCAAGCAATATATCGGCGGGAAACCTTTTTGAGGCCGCCTTCAGAATGTCGTGTATTGCCACACCTGTCGGCGATGTTACAACGCCTATGATCCTCGGATATCCGGGCAATCCTCTTTTCCTTGATGTTTCGAACAATCCTTCAGCATTCAGCTTCTTCTTCAGTTCCTCGAGAGCGAGATACATCTCGCCGGTGCCGGACCTTCTCATCGTTGAGACGTTGAATTGATATGATCCTTTAACAACGTACATGTCCACGGAACCGAAGGCCGTGACCTTCATGCTCTCCGCCGGTTCAAACGACAGCGAATTCCTTGCTCCCCTGAATAACGTGCATCTGACCTCGCTTCTCTGATCCTTCAGAGTGAAATAATAATGTCCGGACGTATGCTTTGTAAGATTTGATATCTCTCCGGACACCCAGACGTCATTGAGCGACCTGTCCGATCCAAGGACCGCTTTCGCTCTTTCATTGAGGTCCGATACAGATATGGCTGACGTCACAGCCAATATACAGCATCTTTTGTATTTTAGTTTATCAGAAAGATGTTATATTCCGCTGCGCTTCAAGTATCATGAATGATGATGATATCAGAAATTCCATAGAACCGGAGCTGCGCGATGAGCTTTTTGAGATCGTGAAGCTTGTACAAAGTGCTCCGTACGCCCGTTCCAATGGTATTTGCGTCGTCAGCGTGAAAAGGAACGAAGTCCGTACAAGAATGCCTCTTGACGAAAGTAAGATGAACAGTATCGGGTTTGCACACGGTGCGGCGGTGTTCGCCATAGCGGATCATACTTTCGCATTCGCCGCAAATCTTCAGGGCGAAGCGCAGATAGTCCTTTCATCGAATATCGTATATCATCGGCCCGGTACAGGTAAAGAACTAACGGCCGTTTCCTTAAGGGTCAGCGACACGAACACCGTTTCCACGTATGACATAAAGATATACTGCGACGGGAAGCACATAGCTACCGCCGCTTTCATCGGATTCAAGATGAAGGACAGAATAAGATAAACGAAGATTCGCCTTTCATTTTCTGAACCTCATAAGCAAGAGTGTTGACAATACTGCGGCAACAGGAATACAAGGAACGATGAAAGGTATTATCGTTCTCTTCCGTTCTTCAGAGAAAGAGATATCAGGCGCGGGCATCACACCGGACACGCTGACCGTTATCGGTCTTGTCACGTTCTCGATCGTATATTGACCTCCGTCCGCAATGTCTATCGGCTTAGCGTTGACGAACACTGTGTATAGTGATTCAGAATATTCTTCATCCAAATTGAATTCAAATGTGAATGAATTTCCGTATTCAACGGGAACAGACGATAATGCGGTCAGCGTGTATCCGCTTCCCTGCGTGAGTTTTACATCATAACTGACGATATCCCACTTAAGGTACAGCGTGATATCTTCATTGACCCTCGTTGAACCGAATGTGAAAAGTTCGTATTCATTATCGTCGGTACGGGTGTACCATTCGCCGTCGCCCGTGTATCCTGTCTTGAACCATGTTCCGGATGGCCTCAGAACAGTGCGCGGAAATGTTCCTTCTTCGACCTTCATGGAAGATATTTCATCAGTGAACTCGTCATTCGGGTCGAAACTTATTGTGCATATTGTTCGGGAATGTTTTATAATGACTGCATCAAATATGCCCTTATCCTTGATGCCGATCCAGTCGCCTGT
>Ga0123352_10014729_pt1 | contig 12452 bp, 10 predicted proteins | sample TergutLab28metaG_FD_89700 | JGI IMG/M metagenome (GOLD analysis project Ga0123352, IMG submission 89700) | Labiotermes labralis P1 segment gut microbial communities from Petit-Saut dam, French Guiana - Lab288 P1 | ecosystem: Host-associated > Arthropoda: Insects > Digestive system > Gut ... | reverse complement strand
TACATTAGCAATGACAAATAAATTGGTTGTCATCATAAATAGTCTTAAAGTACCAAAAATTAAGAAAATTTTACTATATGAAATGAAATTTCTTGTACCAAATTACAGCTGCCTCCAGAACCCATGACTAGAGGGCTACTGCTCCCAAATCCCCGTTCTCTCTGTCCTCTGCCCTCAACTGAATTTGTTGAACCCCCTCCCCCCGAACAAAATTCCTGGGTATGCCACTGCTACACAGTGTAAACCCCTACCACCCAAAAAACATGATCATTTAAAACAACAACCACTGAAGCAATCTAAAAACCTGTATCATGAATAATGACACTTGTTACTCATATGTTTATGTAGCTGTATTGCTCTTCTTGTTAAGCCATTCAATGTAAAACCTTACAAATGAGCTAATCTAGAATATCTGAGGTGCTTGTAGTCAAAATACCAATTTTTTGAATCCTTTTCACAATTTCCTTCAGACTCTTTATGTGGATATGAAGACAGAATGTTAGCAATTTAAGGTTCAATGCTTGAAAACAAAACAGTGTTTAAATTATGTTAGTGCTCATTTCTTCTCACCATTGGTAATTTTTATATCACCATATCTTGATTAAGACAGAGATATTTTTTGGAACAGGGTGTAAAGCAAGCAGGTTAGGTTTGCTGTGGAACAAAAAGTAATTTATTTTTGCATTATGGAAAGGTACAAAAACAACTCAAATTCAATTTTCCATGCATGTGATGCTGTGTTATTGGCTGAGTAGTTCCAAATGTTGCAAAGAACTGTAGCATTTTCATCTTTAGGGATCATGCAGTCCAAGAAGGTGACGGGAATATGATCTTCTGAAATGCTGGAATCTACTGGCTTTATGATAACAGTGCCACATGCCAAAAAATGAATCTTCAGCAAAGTTACTTTCAGAACCCCAAACCTCACACAAAATAAGTACTTTATTGTCAGTTTTAACCTCTAATATTACAGTGGGTGCTGTATGCACCAACTTTTTAAAATTACAAGCTTAAGTGACAGTCATATCTATCACAGCTTCAAAAGTTTGGCCTAGTGATGGGGAAACAGTATTGTTCATGTGTGGCAAGAACCCAAATTCTAAGTATTTTCAGATAGGCTTGAGAGTTAATGGGTTACAATTTAAAAAAAGAAAGTATTTAATACTAGTATACAATATTGTGATAATGCAAGTGATACTCGTACTGAAGACTGGATGCCTGTCTTTCCTTGCAGGTCAACAATCACAACTATCACAGAAGAGGTTAAGAAGCCAGAAGTGTAAGTATGTAAGTTTCAGTACAAGATTTGCGATAGAGTCTTCTGAGTGTAGTTTGGTAGGTTGGTATCAAAACTACAGACAAACATATAGGTCTTTATCTTCAATTTGTATCTTGAATGTGAAGAGAAGAGGTTCGTGTGAAAGACTGGTGACAGTGGTAACAAGTTACTAGAGCACATGGCATCACATCCCAAGAGAATGCTGTCACAATGCAAATTACAATAAGACTGCAACATCTCACAGAATGGATAGGCAGATTATAGTCTAGTGTAGTTCATTAGGTAGGTACAATCCTTACACTGCCCTGAAGATGCAGGCAGCAGGTACTCTGAAGCATTCATTCCTGGCAACATTACATCACCCTTAGATATGGTCATCTTTTGTCCTTTTGTGTCCTTCCAGGAATATGAATGTTCTATTCCATAACAATTTTCTAAAAATTAAATGTTTACATGTGGTGGTAGTAATAGTGGTAGTGTTGTTATTATTATTATTATTTTAAATTTATTCTTGCCTACTAGTGATTAGGTGGCAATCTTCTGGTAAGGCCATATCTCAACAACAGACCAAAGTGATTTACCCCAGCACTTTACAAATGCTGTGTACAGTGTTCATTAGTGTGACTTCCTATAACTCTTTGGCCAACAGCTGACCTGGGAGTAACTGAAGGTTGTGGTCTAATCCAGTCTTAATTGTTCCTAATACTCCAATTATAACTGGCACACTTTTCTCCTAACTTTCCACATCCTGCTGACCTCGATCTCCAGGTCTTTGTACTTGCTTGGCTTTTTAGTTTCTTTTGTGTTAAAGTTTGATTCATCTGGTATGGCTATAGCGATCAGTGGGCAAGTCTTCTCTTTTTTATCACACAGTACTATATCAGGTCGGTTTGCTAGTGCTGTTTGACCTGTGATAACCAGTACGTCCCACATAATAGTGGTACCGTTGACATTTATGACCCTCTCAGATATATGTTTAGCGTAGTTGTCAGTAGCCTGTATCCTTATATGTTGCCTTATCGTCCAGCAGATGTAACCAGCCGCTTTATTGTGTCTAATAGTGTATTCAGATGGCACTAGTATTGTGCTTCCCTCAGCAATATGTTTTATGTGTTCTGCCTTACAGCACATCATGCATTTACTGTCAGTTGGTTGCTTCATGATGTTCCTCTGATGATAACGTGTATTCCTTATTATTCATATTATTATTATTATTATTAGTAGTAGTAGTAGTAGTATAGAGGCACTTATAGAGGGCTGAAAGATGACATTACTGAAGGTTGAAACATGTCATCCAAGACATAAATTTGATGTGAGTCAAATGAAAACCTTAAAATTGGGGGCAAAACAAATTGAGACCCTAATGTGTGTATTTGTAGACACAACAATTCTTCAGCATGGATTAGAAACCTGTACTGTGAGTGTGGCAGATCTGGCAATATGCTGAAAAATTGCAGAGGTGTGCAGCACCTGTCTACACCGAATTGGCTGCTGAAATATTATTAGGGCTTTAATTTAATTCATATAAGTACTTATTTTATGTAACACTGAATTAACTTATGCTCAATGTTGGTTGCAGTGTGTGTGTGTGTGTGTGTGTGTGTGTGTGGAGATCACGTAACTCATTACCATTATAACGTAACTATACTTTTGTATTTACTCTGTGTTTCAGCAATGTTCTGCGCAGCATCCTCATTTCTGTGCCTCTTGTGACAGCAGTGTACCTCATGATGAACATAGCCTACATGACAGTGCTTACAGCACCAGAGATGATAGCAGCGCCAGCAGTTGCTGTGGTAATTGCTGCTCCACCTTTATAAGCCCGCGTTGCAACTGCTGAGTGGCAGCTGGTTATGGCATGCATAGCTCAGTTGTCAGGCAGGGTCTTCTGGGATGTACTGCCACATATAATAGTGGCTCAGTTAATTGCTAGTATTTGGTGTGGGAGTCAAGAAACAAGCTGGTAAAAGGGAAGTACTGTGAACGAACTGCCAAATATTTTCTGCGCATTTCAAGGGTGAGTTCAGAAGTGGCCATGCTCTGCTAACTGCAGCTATGTATACTGTTTGGGAGGTCAGCTAGCAAGTAATGTGGTCACCACTGTGTACTACAGACCGGTACCACAGCGTGTAGGAGTGTGTTGCTTCCATCTAAAGGGTCACATATGTAGTCCACATTCATAAGCACCTTATGGCTTACATTGTTTTTTCTTGATGAATTATAACTAGATTTTGGAGCACACACCAGTGTCCACACACACACACACACACACACACACACACACACGCACACCATGAACAAGGATGTTGGAAAGAATATGCAAGTTTCTCTTTTATGCAGGGAGAACATTAACAAAATGAGATGAAATTAGCACAGGAATTAATTCTGTAGAAGATTTTTATTGTTATCTTGATTTGGTATAATTTTAGACTTTTTAAAACCAGTGATGATTGGACACAAACACAACTTTTTTTATGACAGTGGAACATGGTCTCTTACACGGAGCAACAAACACCACTTGCATTTACATTGTGCTTCTCTGACATCTAATGACACGTAATATGCTAGATTGTTTTCAGAATTTCAGAGAAACATAATGCATACATTTACAGGATTTAAGTGAACCAAATCAGTCATAATTTGAAGAATTAGATATTATTATTAGCTTTTATTTGTAGCCTGCATAATTATTATGAAACAGAAAGTGATTTACTTTAACCCATCCCTCTAAAGTGAAAGGTATAGGCAAAGTTCACCCTAGGAGAGGCCATGAAAGCCCAGAGGGGGAGTAGAGTTATAGCTCTACTATTTCTTTAACCTTGACACAAGATGGGGGTGGGTGGTCAACGCAAGGCCCTGGCTGCTGTACCCCCGGGAATGACCCAGTACCCATTGTATAGGAGGCTGGGTAGGCCCCAGGGCTGGTCTGGACGGGTGTGGAAAATATCACCCACAATGGGATTCAATCCCGGGACTTTCCAGCCCATAGTGAGGTGCTATACCATTCCTTTACTTATTAAACCCTCCAGCAGTGCCTATGAATTGCCATTTGTTGTTAGTATGCCTACTGTAATATTATGATCTCTCTTCTCTGAAATGAATGAGTAATTTTAAGGACAAATGGGTAAGCAGATAGGTTAAAACTAGCTGAGAAAGTTGGCTACTGCTGACTGCTTGCCACAGAGGTGGTTACATTGTTTCTGCATATAGACTGACAATGCCATCCACTGTGCAGTGATCACTCTGATTTTGAAAAATGTTGTGTTACAAGTATGCAGAGCAAAAAAACACTAATGCAATTCATTTTGATGTTGCATGTACCGTGCATAGTGTAAAAATCCATTGTGCAGGAAATCAGAAATTTATCAAAGAAGGTAAAACGTCCTGTTTCAGGTTTTTGGAAACAGAATCCTTGGAGTTATGAAATACATAATTCCTGTTGGTGTGGCAGTGTCAACATTTGGATGTGCATTAAGCAGTCAGTTTGCTGTTGCCAGGCTGTGCTATGTCGCAGGCAGAGAGGGACACTTGTTAAAAGCATTCTCATATATACATGTAAGGCGCCTGACTCCTGCGCCAGCTGTGATATTACAGGTTAGTGACTCAGCATCAAGATATCCAACTGTTTAAGCTGTCACATTATGTCTCAAGTGGGCACATCTGGTAGAAAGGTATCAACATTTCAAAGGATTGTAATGACTCCATCTACAGGACAGATCATAATGCTGGTACCTCTCTACCAAAGTACCACATTCAGCAAGACTACTATCTTAACAGTAACTCTATGAGAATCCAAAATTTGAGACAACACTGGCTTCTGACTGGCAACACCCAATTTATTTTCTAAGGTCATCCATGGACACATTTATCACTCTGTATTTTGGATTTATGAAAAATAATTAATAATTGTAGTACTTGCAAGTGTGGAGAACATTCCTTTGAGTAGCTACATTGTATGGGTATCACTAGAAACTATGTACATCAGAGTGTATTATTTACTCCCAACAAAATTTGTTATTTCTGAACTTCATATTTTTATGGGTCAATGTATGCATGTAGGATACCAATAGATCTGCTTCTCAGACTGTCTGTTTAATGCAATTATAACTAGCTGATTACCCAAATTATTTACAGTGTTTTGTGTAGAAACACTGGAATGTAATGCAGGGTGAACAGGCTTCAAGATATGTTGGATATCATGGGACAAACAGTAATTAGCAAACTTCACATATTTATGGTGAAGTTTCAGTTGGAAACAGCCTGTTCAGTCTGTCAGCAGCAAATGGCTCATACCTACATTTACTGTAGCTATGAAACACTTGATGTACCCACCAAGACAGCATAACATCCTGGAAGATTAATCTTCACTTTCAATGTTACATTACTTAGCAATAAATCTTTGCATTTAGTGAGTTTATTAAATGATTGGTTCGCTTTTTTATTAACTCGTTCCTGTCCTTTGTCAGAACTATTGCAAGATAGCATTCCTACACAGGTTTACTGTTGCAGTCCTGCCATCACTTCAGCCTAATGAACTATCAATTAGGATTAGTGTTATATCTTTGCTCTTTAATGTCTGTGACATATCTTGCATTAGTTCACGTATGGCAACAAGAGATGGCAGGAGTTTTATGTCGCTTGTTACCAGCGTTTTTTTTCTTTCGATTTTCGTGCGAATTAATTTGTATTAAGCAAATACGTGTTTGGAAGTGGTTACTTTGAAGACTACCGTCTGCTAGGATGTGAGACTGTCTAGTGCAATAGTACTTACAGGGAATGTAATTTCTTCACTTTTAGAGCTCGATTTTTTTTTCGATGGAAGTGAGGTTAGAAATATAAAAGCTGGGACATTGTCGAAAGAGTGGAGCATGAGACAGAAGGTTTTACTGTATTTGTACATTAATATAATGATTCTTTGAATTTAGGGATTCTTGGCGTTCTTATTCATCATGTCTGGTGACATCAACTCACTTATTGACTTTTGCGGCTTCCTCGCTTGGGTATTCTATGCTTTGGCAATGGTGGCCCTCATGGTTATGAGGAAGACCAAGAGTCATGTTAAGAGAGCATGTAAGGTAATAACTAACTAATGAAATAACTGACTAACCAACTCCATGGATTAAGTCATTTTTGAGAAGCTAATATTTCATCTGTAAATCAAGACATTTCAATTTGTGTAGCCAAAGTTTCATTACCATGTTGAAAACAGCCTGCCATTTGTCTCTATCCTGAACCATCTGAATCCAATCGTTGCCTTTCCATCCTAGTTATTTAAGAACAGTGTTGATATTATTATGCTATCCATGCCCAGCTGTTTCAAGTGGGCACTTTCCTTCAGGTTTTTGCACCAAAACTCTGTGTATATTTCTCTCCCTCTCCATACATGCTACATGCCCTACCCAGCTGATCTCATTCAAGGTCGTGTATTTATTTTATTAAGAATGCAGCTGCAGTCAAGTAATTGGCAGCCAATAAAACTTGCAAATATCTTTATCTTAGCAATTAACCATCTTGATGCACAAAATTTTGTTTTACAATAAGTTTATTTCATGCCTCTACATGTTTCGAGCACATGTGCTCGAAACATGTAGAGGCATGAAATAAAACTTATTGTAAAACAAAATTTTGTGCATCAAGTTGGTTTATTACTAAGATAAATATACTGAGATGCATGGTCATCAAAACATAAAAATTTGCAAATATCTCTTTCAGACATTTGTGGGGTATGCTTTACTCCACTGTTCTAGATTTTCTGTGTAACTAATGACAACCTACAAGAAACAACAATTACATTATGAATAAACTTGAGCTGTGTATTAAATGTGGTATTTATTTATTGCAAAATTGAAGTTGTCTATGTGCCTAATTGAGCACTGTAACATGAAGATGTAGGGATGGAGGTTTAGTTCCATGCATTCTTTACTTTAATACAAGATTGAGGTGAGTGACCATCTCAAGACTCATGACCACTGTACTTCTGAAGTCCTCTGGATGGGTAAAGGTAGAAGTATCCTGCCTCTGCCAGGGATCAAAACATGATTGTTTTGCCCACTGCAACAGATGTGCTTGCTTTGATGGGATACTGCAGTAATAGTTTATTTTATGAATCTAAGTTTTATTACTGTATGTACAAAGACCTGCCACCAGCTCCTGCTGTGTGCCATATGACCCCAGTCCACCACCCCCCCCCCCCCCGCCCCCAACCATAATTCTCCAATTAGCATTTCAATTCAGGGTGTACAACTTAAAATGGAACCTGCTCTTAGGAACCACAACCACTTCAGGCAGTGGACGTTAATGTTATGTACTATACAGGAGGTTTATGTTGCTGGCCCGCTCATCTCAATGTGGACAACATTGTTGCTGCAGAGCATCTAATGATGCTGCTTGTCCCGCTTTCCCCAGCCCCATGCAATCCCATGTAACACACAGCCCTATGATCTATCCTTGTATCTTCTAGAAGTTTCTGTTCTTCAGGTTTCCTTACCACAATTTTACACCAATTTCTCATTTGTCCCATGTGTATTGCCCATCTTGCTCATTCCCTCACTTGATCAACCTGACACTCATTCAAGCAGCTCATTATTTTCTCTTATCCTCCCTAATTGTCAGCACAGCATTGTTGCACATTGTTCGTTACTGTTTCAGGTTCCACTATTCATTCCAGTACTTGTAATCGCTGTGGCCCTGTTCCTATGTCTGGTGCCCATCATCACAGATCCATCACCAAGATATTTTATTGCCCCTGTCTTGATTGGGTTTGCATGTATCTTATATGTACCTTTGGTCTACTACAAGTTCCGACCGGAATGGATTAGTAAGTGTTTTTATTGGTAACTGAAAATAAAGCACTTGGGACTAAATTTATAGTGTTCAGCTGTTTTAAGTTAACATGACCTTGAGGGCTGACACATTCATGGTTATGAGGCATCTATTTGCATCTTACCATGCTGTTTAAATAATGTATTGTTATAAATAATATTTGTTTAGTATTTTAATTTGTTGATAAAAAGAGAATAAGTCTTAGAACACTGTGTATTTACCATCAGATGGAAGTGTTTCATTTTTCAAAGCTGAAATATTTGGCATCTTCAGAAACTGTTTTGATGTGCTGTTCTGTATGGAATCTATCTTTTTATGTCAGCAAAAAGCTTTGAACTTTCCAGTGTGTACTGTTTACTTCCTTCTTCCCTTCCTACCTTCACTTCTACTGTGACATATTTCTTAATCTGACCTCTCTGTCTTGATATTTTCATCCTTTTGGATGTTTTCCTTTAAGTTTAGTATCATTCTTATTTTTTAATAGGCATGTATGAGTCATGTAACTTACCATTATTAGAATATTCATGCTGTACTCAATTCAAACATGGCAACCATAGAAACCAGTGCTCTTTGCCCATCTTTGCCTTCAGCCTCATCTAACACCTCACAGAGAACATGACAACAGTGGTTACCATGGCAATGAAGTCTCTCACACTAGGTTAGTGTATGTAGGCATTTCTATTAACATATCTTCAAAGATATTTATGTTTGAATTCTCTCTAGTTTTTTTGTTTCTTATTCTTTGCTCTTTGCTTTTTCCTTCTCCATATTAATTACTTCATTTCTTAAACAAAGTATGTGCAGTTTTGCACGTGTACAAGTAACTTACACTCACAGCTCACTCACTGCTGGTAAAGACAAAATGTCTGTCTCTTTTCTTGCAGACAGTTTCACTTATTTCATACAGGTACTCATGGAGGTTGTTCCTGCTGAGCATGGCAAGGGATGAGTGACATCTGCTTCAGCCAGTGCAATTGAACACATCTGTATTATGTGATAGAAGAAATATGTTACCTTGTGTATACAGAAATAATAAAATTTGTGCAAACATCATGCAATTGTATAGTTTACCAGCAGATGTAAATTTTAACAGTTGATTTAGTTTTGTCTCCCATGTGTAACATTAACGTGTGCAGTAAATGTGGCTCTTATGTCGATGGTTCTCTGTCATTTTGCCACTGTGCAATCTCTGTGATTGCCCACACAATTTTTGACATGTTCATGCATAAGACTGCAGAAATGCTTGTATTACAATCCTTGAAGTTCAGAGGTCAGAATGCTATAGAGCTTGACCTGTTGTTGTTGTCTATGTTAAGTCCAGGTATTTCCCTTGGCATTTTGTCTCAAACATTGTCACTTCAATTTTTATTATTATGACAGGAGACCAAGTTTCATACCCATAACAAAGCAACAGGTAAAGTTACGGTTTTACATGTTTTACTCTTTATGATTTTTAGATATGTGATGAGACAAGAGTTGCTGAACTGAAATAAAGGGAGAATTTGAAAGGTCTGTGTTAATCGGTAATTATATACTGTTAAAGTCTGAAGTAATGATATGTAAATAAACCATCACAGAATATGTCAGTGCTGTGTGAACTGGGCACCTGTTGCAGTGGCATGGTGTATCCGCTAGCAGTTGGAGAGACAGTGTATGTATGTTGAGGCTACCAGTGAATATACTGAACCTGTGGTTGTGGCCAGACAGCTCTGGGATTCATGGGGACCTAACTCCTCCCCATAAAATATCAGGATGTGACAAAGGGCCTTGGGATTTATGGGTTTTCTGGAACGTAATTAATTTCAGGGTTTCAAACAGTGGAGGTAATTTCTGGACTGGCCGAACAACTATTTAAGTTTCAAGAAGTAGTTAATTCATAATTACAATTTACGAGAAAAAAAAAGGAGCTTGACAAAAACACAGTTGTATTTTGAAATTACGTGACCTGTGTTTGAGATTTTGGAATTCAAGTGAGGTTCATCTTTGACTTCGCGGCGTGCGAAAGGAGGGCAGTGAAATAGGTTGGTTTTGTTCGATATTCACGACCGCCAGCTGGATTTGCTCTCGCAATGGTACTTGCCAACTTTCGATTTGTCGAAAAAAATACACCTGTGTTGAGAAGTAACAACCTGCATAACGATGATATATCGATAGTGTAAAGTCGAGAGGTAGTGGATGGTATTACAGGAAGTTTAATAGTAGGGAGGTTGTAAAAGTTAATGATTCTATTGTGTTAAAATAAGAGTTTTGTGAACGGGAATTTAATTGGAGTGTCGAGGAATTTAATCAACAGACAAAGAAAATGATTGCGAATGACACAAAATGTGTGGCATGACAGGAATTTCTGCAATGTCGGTGATCGGACGAAGGCTGGGTAATGGCGTGTCTTGTAACAGCATTGTGTATCCGGAAGTAGTAGTAGCTCTGAAACTGACGTTCACCTGGAAGTTGTGTTGTTGCAACCACGGGGCTTGAAAGGAGTCGTGGTAAGTACCAGTGCATTATTTTTACTTAGTATGCATGGACCAACAAATTAAGTAACTCGGAAGTTTTGTAAGACATTGAGAATGTTAGGTGGCGCAGTGGCAAGATGGCATGCCATCTTGCGTGGATCTGTAATTAGTTGTTCTGCAGTAAAAGTTGAATCTAGACGAATAACCGTGTAAATTTCAGAGTCGATCGTTGTTGCCGAAGTTAGACCAATTTGTAGCTGGCGACGGAAACTTAAATACGAAAAAAAGTATGTAACATAACCTAGACAAACCTGGCCTGTTTCTGAATTTATGTCTGCCAAGTACATATGGTATATATTGTGCTCTTGCGGTCTAATGTATAAATATTTGAATGCCAGCTAGAATCATTGTCTTTAGTTCTCGCTTCACTAGGCCTGCGTCACGCTACATGTTAACGGTCAGTTACTCGGCAACCTTGAAACTATCCTGGGTGCAACCATTCCGTTGTGTTATACAGAACTAAATAGTTAGCAGATAAAAACAAACACAACTGAGTTTGTTGTTGACTATTAAGCCTTGGTATTGCTCAGTTATGCCTCTAGTGCTATTCGGTGGAGTGTATGTATAATTGACTTGTCGGGCAAATTGATGGCAGATTTTTAACTTAAAAAAAGAAAAGCAAGTCAGCAAACTGACGTTTCATCGAAGAATTTGTTGAAGTGTACGTAAAGTGAAATATAACTGGAAACATAAACCTGTCTCGTAATCGATATTGCTAGGAAATCATTGTAAATGAACGCCCGTTAATGCACGTCTTTGGAGCATCCATGACCTAATGAAAGGAACGAGTAAAGTATGCACACTTAAATGTAAAAATAAAATACTTGGCTTCTGTATTAGTAGAATGTTTCAATTTTTTCGGAAGTTGGTTGCAATGTCTAAATTTGTTTCCAAATTTGTGCAAGAATACAACACAAAAATCTGCAAAGACAAACTTAAAAAATTACGAAATTATGTTATGGTATTACCACGTGGCGAGTTGTTACTTTTGCAAATTTGAAGGGATCCATCCCGCTGTGTATTGTCAATTATTTACTGTGTTAGTACCGTCAATACACAACATATGCAAAGACCAGACGTATTAGTACAACTGGGTTATATCTGGCGACATATTTCGGCGGTTAACCGTTAACATCGAACAAAAGTCATCCACGTAAGTGTATAACTTAAAGTAAACATAAAGAGCAAGAAGTGTTAGCACTCACATACTGTGATACGACACACGTTCTCTCCCCCCCCACCCCCTCCTCTTACAGTGAGACCTACATAGAACGTTTGGAATTTTATATTTTATCACACTGTTAAATATTTTAATCATAACTAAGAACTTCATAATGTTTCCAGTTTTAATGTAAACAATGGGATCCCATTGGACAAACAATTTAACTGCACCTTAATAATACTATACCTTGTTGGCCTGAGGATGGCCTGTTAACGGCCGAAACATGTCGCAAGATATAACCCATACATCTGGTCTTTGCATATGTTGCGTATTGACAGTACTAATATTATAAATACGTTACTTTTGTAGTTACTAACATGTGGTACAGTGGGTGTGACTGCTGACAACATTTTGTCGTAATAAAACAGTCGAGAAGTAACAATGCTCCGGTCGACATTACGGCCTCGAACTTAGCCCATGAACATTTATCTCGATATACTTACTTACTTACTCCATGGTACAGAGTCCTTCTTGAGAAGATAACTGGTTTGCGGCTAGTCAAGAAATTCCCCGCATTTTATGGAACCCGAAGGTTCATTACCGCACTCACAAGCGTCCGCCACCTGTCCCTATCCTGGGCCAACCCAATCCAGTCCACATACCCACATCCCACCTC
>Ga0123352_10014726_pt1 | contig 12453 bp, 9 predicted proteins | sample TergutLab28metaG_FD_89700 | JGI IMG/M metagenome (GOLD analysis project Ga0123352, IMG submission 89700) | Labiotermes labralis P1 segment gut microbial communities from Petit-Saut dam, French Guiana - Lab288 P1 | ecosystem: Host-associated > Arthropoda: Insects > Digestive system > Gut ... | reverse complement strand
TTTTGAAAGAATTTGCTGTTCTGATTTTTTTTTCGGGGGGTTTTGTTTTGTGGGGTTCTGTCGTGAGGGGGGGGGGGGGGGGGGGCGGAGCGAAGGATCGCCGAATTTTCACACTGCGTGATTTCGGACTTCCGCCGAGATACAGATCTGCGCTCGTCTCGGATATTACGCAGCGTTTAGTTATAAATCAGTACCGACGTTTCGGAACAACCCATCGGTCCTACCTTAAAGAGTCAAGAAATCCAAGTCTTGTACCATGACGATGGGACCGATAGGTTGTACTGAAACGTCGGCACGGAATTACCACTCTGCGCTGCTTAATACCCCAGAGGAGGGCATATCTTTCACACCACAGTTCGGGATTTCTCGGACAGAAACCTCCCACCACTCTGCCGGAACTTGCTGCGAGGAAATAGGCTGCTGCTGTTGCAGTCATAACCGCCACTGCTACGGACTGAACTGCCATTCGCACATGGTAAGTGCTGGCCTACTCACACAGTGCCCTTACTTAATATCTGGAAGCTGTTAACTTGTATCACGAAACTTACCGAAGTACGTTTAGTTTCCATTCTAGTGCCTCATACGTCTTTAGCAGTTATTGCATTAAAATCCACTACACTTCACGCGTTCATGCTGTAAATATTCAATTCGCTTCCTCCTATTCACCTTGCTGTCTCTCGCTCTTTCTCGTTTTCTTTCAGTATTATTATTTCCGCTCTCTCTCTATTCTCATTTATTCACTCATTTAAAGGACCACATACGAGTGACTACATCACATCTTGGCCTCGAAGTGCATGCGTCTGCGACATTAAATACAGAGAACGCGAAACCAAACACCGTTCACTCTGACACCAACCTCTCGCAAGGCAAGTAACCTAAACTGAGAGCCTGGCCTAACTTCAACAGAAATGTAATAGTTCCATAAGTAATGCAGTTTTATTAACACCAGGCGGATGAACAGCAGGCCTGTAGCACTGCAATAACCAAGACGGGCGAGCAAATTCACGAAAAACAGACGATACGTAATGGCAAGCCAATGACTTCTTGACCAACGTGCATGATTCAGCATCAAGGATTTTTTTTTTTCGTTTACCGCCTACTACCATAGATTGCTTGAGAGGTGTTAGGACATCCAAGCTCGAGGATGCATCTGCGAACACCCTCAATATGACAACACTGATCCAAACCGTTGCTTGTGCATACAAGTATCGCCCAAGGACGACTCTTCTTGTGGAAAAGAGGGATATAATAAAAGCTAGAAGATTACTAAGAGGGAACTAATGCTGGTTAAGGCACAGGTAAACATGACAAATCCACGTCGATAATTCCCCTACCCCAGGGTGCCAAACACATAAGGTTTATAGGTTATACGTTAACTCGCGCACGAAGCCACGCCACCACACGCACAAACATCTGTCACACACACACACACACACCGCAAAAAATACAAAGGAGGTAGAGTTTCGGGAAGGGGGGGGGGGTGTACGAACCCTTCCAGCATTCTTAAACGGACCCCCACTACGGTCACGTCACTGTCAACAGCGCAATGTCAATAAATGATATCGAACGTGGCTACTGCATTCGATCCCTGGTTCAAATGTACTGCTTGTTCTCCCTCGCAACAGTCTAGGACAGTTCACGCTGTACCAACTGCCAAGTCCAGCGGACGCAGTTCCCATTTAGACGCTAACAGTCGCCCTGCTACTGAAGATATTCATCTTGTAGAGAACCTTCATGTTCATTCCCATGTTCACAACAGTCCGCCATTGGGACAGTATCCTGAGCCACTTGCCTGCAGCCCATACAATTTACTGTACATTACACTCAAGATCCAGCTTACGTAGACTAATTACGTGTTAGCATCCCCTAACCTTTCGCGACTGACATTTGTAAGCTTTTTTCGTATCTCAAATCGGCCTGCACAACCGTCTCGACTCTCTGGTTTATTTTTTTTTATCACGGGTCAACATATTCACCTCAGCAATTTGCTATCAACGCCGCCATGGAATATTGCTGCCCTCAGGTGCGAAACCAGTTTCACACGCATACAGATCTTCACGCTTTCATATACAGAACGCGAAGACAGTAAATGGAATAACGCATCTACTGAATATATTCTGCTTTTGCATCATCCGTGAACATAATTTTTATTTACCTTTGTCGTTTCCAACATCACATTTTTCGCATTTTGACAGAATTTATTAGTTCTCTTGGCACCAGCAATTTGCCCCTAATTCTGGTGACGAAACACAGACATATAATCAATCAGCTCGTCTTCTCTACGTGTATTTCTACACCAGTCTTCTTACTGGCATCGGACAGACGTTCTATTCTTTTCCTCCATGGCATTTATGTTGTCGCCAAATAAACCACCATCAGCAGCACTGACCAGACGTCGTTGTGTTCCACTACAATGTAACTCTTCCTCATTCTCGTGGACCTCCCTAATGACATATTCTCAAACAAACTCCACCATCCATCACCTGGGACAAAGAACTATTAGACAAACGTACAGACACACGTTTCGTTGAAACATGCTGCAGTCTGCCTTATTCGTTAATCATGACAAGAATCATTCGAACGCAAACACGCGTTAGTTCACATTTATCGTTCATTACATGCAAATATGTCATAGAAGTCAGGCACAATATAACAGACTAACCTAGTTCTCTAAGCGCCGTTCACAACACTGCGCCAAGCAATTACGATCTCCGGGTTCAACACTTCTCACGTAGTATGGGCCACACGACTATATAGCCGTACATCTAGGGATACAACCGTTCTGGCCACGCCTCAGTCGACTGATTTCTCATCCCCCCGGCTTGCAGTAGAAGTCAGACGTCGCATTTGGAATGTAGGTCTTTTCTCAAATTCACCGTGGGTGTTTCGCGTTCTATCCCTCCCTCTCAAATCCTACCAGCACAGTACCAGGGCTACTTTTCTATACAATCTTAGTGACAAGGTGCTTCTATCCCGGGGAAGGGAGAGGGGGGCATACGGCCCCCTTACCATACTCATAAGAGGGGTGTACCAACCATTCGTCTGCATAATCATATATACCTGGAGGTCCGAGCATGTCTGCCTAAACTGAAGACTCAGCGGACACCACACGTCGTACGCGAGACCCCCCCCCTCCCCCGGCCGCGCTTGGCCCGCCACCTGTAATGTATCTAGTCTTTCACGACACCGAATGTTTAAAAATTAATTAACAAAAGTATTTTTATACCATCTGGCATGCAGGCCCTACTGCGGACATGTCGGTCCCTTCGTTGTCGATATACTGCCATGTTTAGCTCTAAATCCAAGGAAGCGCTGTTCTGTCGCGTTTCACTTGCGTGGCAATGGACCAACACCCATTTCAACGGGGCCCAGCCGAACACTCATACCGACAATACATCAAAACAGCAACACGCAATCTGCCCTGACCTGTTACAACTTTCTGTCAAATGTTTTGATTTCAATGTCATACACTAAGACCGTTCCACGGCGCCACAAGCACAGTGACACTCGCTGTTGGACAACAGATCACGCCAAGCTGCACAGCTCCTCGCAGTAATGACTTACACAATACAGGGAGGACACCTCGGCCGCCTTAGCCCCGATATTCGAGCGCCAGATGTCAACTGCTCCGGAGGGTGTCTGGGCCTCGGAACGCATCTGGACGAGCTGAAGAAGAAACACGTTCCTGCTCTGTCCGCGGTCTACTACCCGCTGTGCAGTACGTTCCGTTTTCTCAACATTATTCGAACTGAACTGTTCCATTTGCCTATCACGCACGTTTTGTAATCTACCATGACTTATAAACAAACTTCTTTGCTAGTCTTTAATCAATTCAGGGCACATTTCGGTCAAATTTCCCAAGTTGCTTATTATGTATATGCAAGTTCCAGATTTCTGGCCACCCCTCGATAGGTAAGAGACATCAATACTTTTATGACACATTGCCAGCGATAAGTGACATTTATGCGGAATAACGACAAGTCCTACGTTTTCTACAAAATACGGCAGCCATGTAACACAACGAACGGTGCCATGAAAGCCAGTCATAACCTTACCAGCCCCCCCCCCCCCAACAGAAATTATTGGCAGCTCACGCGCATATTGTCCCTGTGCACCATATATACCAACTCAAGCCAAATAAAATACGCGCGTGACATTTCTCTATGATAAACCTCCCCCCCGGTCAACCTTGCTCCCATCTCTCTCTCTCTCATGCTAACATACATTTCCGAACATTTCTATGGCCCCTGGAGTTGTTGGAACAAAGCTATCGCAATAGGATCAACACTGCATGCAAAACAGATGACATGGGAATGACGAATCGCGAAGGAATGCACGTGGAGGAAAGATAAAAAAATACGTTAGAAAGGAATTAAAGGAGCGTATGAGATGTACACAGCTGTTAATGGCCTACTTGTGTTCTTGAAATGTAAGGTTCTTCTGCGCAGGCCTATTAAATACACGGCGCACAGAAGCCAACAACCCGCCTCTTACAAAACACGCCGTTTCAGTACCGCATTCAGAAGGGGCTGTTCACTTCACATCCTCACGCCGCACTGCTGAAGAGACCCGCATTAAAACTCCCCCACTTAGATCTACGTTTCCCAAGGTGGTCTCTTCACGTTTTTCGACTACAACTTTCTATGCACATGTCTGTACTTCCAGGCCTGCTACGTGTTGCATCCATCACATTTTGATTCTAATATCTGGAACGGTACATGTTTATGAAGCTACACATTACGTAGTTTTCTCAAGCCTTCAGTTGATACAATTAAACAAGAACGAGCACTGTGTTTTATAAAGTATGATGAAATCATACTGAGAAAGTGGCTATGTACAGAAATGCATACATTTCCTTGGACTTTCCAGGTCATTTCTACAATGAAAGTGACTGACGACGGCCACGCGGCAAGTATTTCGTACAATTGCAACTTCTGAAAGCCGCGAAATTTAATTCAAATTTCTACCAAACACCCTGCATACAGAAATTACGCTACAAATTACCTGCCAAACAGGTACATCGGAACATGATGCAACTCGCGAACGACACCTTCCAGCTACGCCACTAGGCGTTTCACACGCGAAGACAGGTACAGTTCAGTTACTTTTTTTTTGGGGGGGGGGGGACCTTCCGACGCTAAATGGGATTCTAAGTAGCATCTGTACCACGCCTAAAAGATGGGTTAAGGAAACTCTCCATGCATTCTAAAACCCCATACATCCACCAACAGTTCAGTCTGCAGCGAGTCGCAATGGATTATTCAAGCGAGGTTAAACAGTGATACCGCTTAAATTCTCTAAACCCCAGCATACGTGCGTAATCCTAAACGAGTGCAGCCATGTGGGTTGCGAGGTGGGGTTTCTGGGTCACACAAAGCACAACCGCTATACAGCACAAGAGTCGTCGCGACGTGCAGAAGCTGCTGCGCACGGGTCATGACATGAATAATAAAATGACGCAAATTATGCGACGTGTCCATTAAATCACATGCTAACAGCGTTTGGTCCTCCTGACTTTCATCCGACATGACGTCAGGAACACTCAGCCACATACTGTACGGTTACCCTGCCGTCTTCAGGCAGTATTATTAAGCAGTGTTTAAATTCATAACGGGGCCCAACAGCCACGTCATGCGTACTGTTGACGGAACCAATCAACAGGTGTTCTCTTTGCACTTCAATACGCGTTTAAGACATCACGAACTAATAAATATTTACTAACTAATAAATATTACTTACTAATCCGAAATGATGATATCCGAAATTCTGATGTCCTACCCTTTTGATGCAGTAGTGCGAGAAGGAAAAAATATGTAAAATCTGTCAACAAAGATCTCTTCAAACAAGATATAATTAAAATTATTTGACACGATGGTGGAGCAAGCTTTCATGTCCTTAGTTTCAGTGCATTACAATAACGCATGGCAAAACAAAGTTTTGTAACTCTCAGTTAAGCACGTCACGTCAATGTTCACAGCTATAACAATGCATTTGCCTTTGTGATGAAACAAGCAAGTACTCGAAGCCAAGGCTGAGTCTGGTAAACTTGAAGAGATGTTGCTGCTAACTGACGGTTGGTTCTGCAAGTGCCTGTGTGGCTCGCAGCAAAATTACAGACCATCAATACCGCCTCAGGAGAATTTATTTTGTAATTTCCACACCTTTCCGCTATACTTGCTAGAACAACTGACAGGGTGAAGGGTATTATTAAACATTACATGAACTTCAAACTCAAACTGTAGTAGTTTTAGAAAATGTCCAGTTTGCGAACCGGCCCTGCTGTCAGTATTGTAACTGGACGATCGAGTTCGAATCTTGGTGGGGACGGAACTTCCCTATATATATATATATATATATATATATATATATATATATATATATCAGGGCTGGCCAACGTCAACCACTGGACGGCCACAAAAAAAAGTAAGGATCACCCGAGGGCCGCCCTTGTACATGTATCGGAATGGGAGGTGGCGTGGGGGGACTGAATCAAATACGACGACGTTATTTACCAATACTGCATTTGTTTTATTGTTATTTATTAAACCTGCCATACTGTGTTCTCTAGACCTATTATTGTATTCTGTTTGTTAAACTGTAATATACTCGAACAACTGAGGTGACCGATGGCCGCATGTTGGCCAGCACTGCTGCACATTATCATGCTGGACAAGCACTTCTATGCAATAAGAACTAAGAGTAACTACCCTGAGGGCAGAACGGCCGATGCATGAAGCTAACAACTCTTAGCGCAAAGGTAAATTGTGGGAGAATACCTTAAAATAAGAGGCAACATCTTTTCAAATCCTCCAAAGCCTTTAATGACAATCACCTTACCATTCGGCGCTACAATGCAGTTCACCAAACATCCTTACTTTCAACAATGAAGAATCACAAGATGTTAAATGAACTATGCAGTCAGGGAAGTGTCCTCAGACTTACTCTAATTACCATTACGCAGGGTAATCGAAAAGTCCCTGTGCACCCGTGGGAATTAGGACACTGAGTAGATTGAAAATCACTGTGAATGTACAAGGCTTACGGTTACAGAGGTGTTTATAAAGTGACACCCACGGGCATGTGACGGGGGTCACTACGTTACGCGTCGGAATATCAAACCACTGTGAATGTACTGTAACCACGCGTACACTAACTGTTGGGAAGTGACCGTATTGCGGCAGTACCCTCTGGCACAGTGCAAAGCGAGTTTTCGCTATTGCTATTCTTGTTTGTAATTGTTGTTTTTGTTGTTGTTGTTGTTGTTGTTGCTGCTGCAGCTGTCGTCGTCGTCGTCGTCACCGTGTTGCAACCGAACAAAACGTTCCACCTTCACCTAGCTATGAAGCGTGTGCGCCTTTGATCCAGTTGTTTAATACCGGAACAAACATTGAATATTTGTACGCAGACATCTCGCACACTGAAACCAATAGTGGCACAATCCAAAAATTGCCCATTTGGAGTCAACAGATTGAGATCACAAATATAGCATCTACATCCGACAATAATGACATCCAGCGGGGTATGTTTCAACTTACAGGATGTAGTTATATGATTCTGTTCAATCGCTGTATAAACACCAAATGGCAATTTTTGGACCGTGCCAATACTGCGTTCAGTAAGGGATATATTGAGGTTCAAAGATGGGTTCCATCTTGTTGTAACAAGCAGCAGCAGCAGCAGCAGCATTTATGCAGAAGACAGAGACACGACAATCGGCAGACTACAAAAGTTACAACACTGTCACGGCAGAAAAGGGCGTGGCCCTTGAAGCACGTAGCTTCTGTATGTGGCGCCGAATGGCACAGCCCTTTATTCCTACAACTATGTAAGAACTTTATATACACCTTGTAACAATAGACACAATCCGTCAACACGCAAATATTTATTACAGTAATCATAAATAGGTACATGTTTCGGCTGTGCAAAATAGCCATCATCAAGCTGTATGTTTCAGAAATGTAGAAGAATAAAATTATATAGCTGTAGCTATACATTTAAAAGTGAAAAAAATGGCCGAGATCTCGGCGGGCGGAAGGACGGACCAAGACAGATATGACGACGCTAATAGTCGCTTCTGACACTTTTGCGAACGCGCCTCAATAAGAAGATTGGCAACAAGGGTACACGGAAGAATATTCAAAGATGAAAAGACGAAGAAAACGCGGTATGAAAAGAAGTCATTCTGAAGGACGAAGGAAAAGAAGAAAGGGCAGAAGGCAAAATACGGAGGCACACAGTTCCTCTTGCGGACTAACTCGAGGTGCATACAAAATTCCTACATTCAGCACTGGCACCTACATGTAATGCAATTATGTTTAAGTAGATCACGCGTTTTTCAACGTTTACATACGGTGGGGTTACACAAAGAAGCAGGCTCCGCTATGTTTGCTGCTTATTCCACATTACGATGAACAAACTAATCGGCGCAGGACCTACAAGTTGTTTGAACAGCGCTGCAAGTTCTTCTGCAAACACAATAGTGGGGTATTAGGACTCTCACACGCACATCCGACAGTGGTAACCTCTGTAAGCAAGGCCACTGCACAGCGAACATTTCCAAAGTGTGGTAACCTCATATAACGTAAAGATCTAAGTTGTAAAACATCTCCAAATATTCTAATCATTTACCATTTCCCACAGTACTCAAAAACATCAGCCACCTGTGCTCGACCTACTCTACTCAGTGGCGGTGGATAAATAATTCTGACTTTCAACTGATTTATTAATGGCGTTTCATGTAGAACGTAATGAAGAAGAAATCTCCGCTTTTTGTGAAAACGGAAAGCTGCTGGTTCTGAGGTTCTCTCAGCGACTCAATATATTAAAGGCGACACAATCAACGCGACTATTAATTGTAACAAAGAACAGCTGTACTGACTGTATTGAGTAACTGCTACACAACAGGATGTCCTCTGCTAAAACCTCACAGCGTTTTTTGCTGAAGTCACGTTTTAAGGTATGACGCTGTGCAGACTGGCAAATGAATTCCGGCATTTCTGAGAAGCTGGCTGCTTCCACCTTCAGGGCTCAGGAGCTCTTGGACTTCTTGAACCCTTAAGATGAAGGCAGAAAAATTCGAAATGTCGGTAACCGTTAAGCAATCTGCGTGTCGTCATATCAAAGAACCTCAAATCTTCAGTCTTCATGTTCATTAACGTGTCTGTAATAAAGAGTCCGCCTTTCGCCCATCATTTACTCCGGAGTCTGTCCTACGACAGGTCCACAGCCTCTTCCATAGCCAGTTCTCCATTTAGTGAGATCTAGTTCTTCCTCTTTCAATTTCCAGTACCTTCTCGTTTCCTTAGAGTTATCCGGCAGCTCCTTCCACCATCTTCTTCGCTTTCCCGTCACTTCTATCCTTCCATTCTTCCTTCAACGAAGTGTTTTCTTTTAGAAGGCAGTTCCTACGCAAGATGTAACCAGTCATAGTATCCTCCCTTCTTTGTATTGTATGTACGATATTTCTCTCCTCCTTGACTGTATGCAATACTTCATTACTCACACGATTGGCCCAACTGATATTTTCCATCCTCCTCCAGCGCGACATTTCGAAACTTTCCAGGTATTTCTGATCTACTTTCTGAAGTGCCCAAGTTTCAGCACCATAGAAGGCTTTGTTCCAACAATCCTACAAAAAAAACTGATATTCCCAAATTCCGCAAAATCTGTATTTTTAACATTAATTTTCATCATTACCTCCCAATTGAACTTATCTAATCACCTCTCCCTTCGCATTTTTCCGAATAAAATCTTGTATTATTCTATCATCCCTTACAGCTGTTCACGCACAAAAGTACTAAGGAGTTACCTGAAGAAATGAAACCCATTACCCGCAGTGCTAAGTCACGTCTCCGTTCAATTAAATAAACTTAAATCTTCTATGACGCGTCGACTGCGTTTCATAAACCGTACGAATGACTGACAGAGGACACTTTTTAAACTCCGTACTGGAGGTACTGCACTGAACAGAGATAACTTCTTTTATTCAAAGAAGCAATCCAACAAACAACACCTAACAATACCGATGATCTTCCTCCGAATTTTATTGCGTACAAATGCTTACATCAGTACAAAACACTACCAGCAATGCTAAAATAAAATACATTGTAGTATAATTTACAAAATTTGTATCAGTCACTACAATTATATTTAAACAAGAGAGTCTGTGTGTCTACATGAGCGACACGTTTCGACATACGTCATTCTCAAGCTCACAATTCTTTAAAAACAACTTAAGGTCGAACCATGCCGCTCATTTAGAAACAAACTCTGTGGTCTAAACATGCATGTGTTTTGACTGACATAAATTTTGTATATTACACTAACATAACACAACGGGATGTCATAGACAAACACCTGCATGATATCGCTCGCTAAATGCAACAGTGGCACAATCCAAAAATTGTCATTCGTAGTTAACACTACGATTCAGCTCAAGAATAAAACTACAGCCGACAATAGTGGCATCTAGCGGGGTATGTTGTGACTAATAAGTGTGCCGGTATTGTCGGATATTGATGTTAAATTTTTAGCTCAGTCGTGTAGTATTAACTGCACATGGAAATTTTTGAGCTGTACCACTACTGCACTCAGTGAGCGAATTATGTACATTTAAGTACACTTCAACAGCTCATACAGACTACAAGGAGCCAAGCCCTTAGTTGTCAGCTACTGAACCCCGGCGGTTCAAGCTACATTCATCAGGAGCGCTACACTGGTCCCTATTCTGCGCCACAAGAATCCAGCAAATAGGCCACCTTTCAAGCGGTTAACACTTCTGTTATTCGGTGAGTGCCTTGCTCGAATCTCGTCCCGAACAGACTATTCCGACCGAAATTTTGAGTATAAATTCTCCGTACCCTCAGGCAAACACTAGCACAGTACACACCAACTTCCTACCGCACCGCTTCCACAATCATCCGATCGTCTGATGCTACATGCCAACGATCTGCCATGAGTAACTGATGGTATAGTTAAATTAACAAGACAGGTAATGTACGTATAAACGCAATAGAAGCTCGTTCGCGTAACCACTGTTGCCGTCCAAAAGCAATAAATATTACATATTCTGAGGGTGTGTTTATAGCCTTTAGTATCCAGCATGCACTGCGCATGTGCCACATTGTCATCTGTGGCCAATCGGGCTCTACAATATTTTTCCACTTTATCTCACGAACGACACGATTTTCGGAAACAGTTACTGAAGACAAAATGTGTTTTCTGTCTACGCATTTTGTTTGGAACATTTTTTATTCTAGAAATGCGCGAGATATGATCATAAACATACAATCGTCTTCATGTGAAGTACCTGTCATTCTCGTCAGTTTTAATAAAATTTGAGTTTTCTACACAGACTTTCGAAAAATATCCTACTCACACATCAAATTTCACAAAAATCCGTACAGTAGGAGCCGAGTTGTTCGAAGCGCACTGACACACGGACGGACACAGTCTCTTTTCGCAATCTTTGTAACGCGTCCAAAAACGTACCTCCGTATTTTTTACAATCCCTTATAACTGTCGTCCAATATACGGCAAGGTATTCGAAATGGCATCTCCCTTTCGGCCACTCCGATTGAATTCTGTATAGGCCTACATTTCCCACGTCATCTTCCTGCATGTGACGGTCCTTCTACTTGGTGAAGAGCAGATATTGCAGCGTATCACATTCTTATGTAGTAAGAGTACTGGACTTGCGCGTAGACACCGAACACTGCGGCTCCATTTCCCGCACAATATAAACACCAGAATTACACGAGACCAACATTCCAATTCCTTCTTTTTCCATTCATATCAAACCTACCATTTTTTTAAGCGGTGAAGCCAACAATTGCCTATAAAACTCGCAACAAACATGCAGCCACAGCCACCGCGTGTCAGTCCGGTCGGTCAGCTGTTGCAGGGCGGAGCGATCGATCCAGCCAGCTCGTGCAGGCAGCATTCAATGTTCCTTTGTTACAAAAGCGTGGACGCTCAGAGCATTCAGATGCACTGTTACGCCGTCTTTATGATCAACTCTGGCCATTACCAGTATTACAGTACAGTCCTTAACCATTCCAAAATGAATCTATTTACAGATCCTGTTCCTGCCTCACAGAATACACACTACAGCTTCATTACAAAGACAAATATACTTTTTGAAAAAAAAAATCTGTTCGTTGCAAAAATCATATTAAACACACAATTTACATCCCGTCTGCTAGCGAACTAGTTGTATAATGTTATAGTTCGTCACACAGCAACTACCATTGTGTTTTAAAGGGAACGCGCTAAGTCGCTCAACTGCAGACACTCCCCGACTTCAGCCACAGTAACGTTCCGAATGGTCCGGCGCAGGTCGAAATGTAGTAAGCATATGGTTATAGAGATATACAGGGGGGGGGGGGGGGTTCGGCGAAAACCCAACCCCCCGCCCCCCTGAAACCCCCCCGCCCCCCCCAAGAAAGCCCCCCC
>Ga0123352_10014724_pt1 | contig 12454 bp, 5 predicted proteins | sample TergutLab28metaG_FD_89700 | JGI IMG/M metagenome (GOLD analysis project Ga0123352, IMG submission 89700) | Labiotermes labralis P1 segment gut microbial communities from Petit-Saut dam, French Guiana - Lab288 P1 | ecosystem: Host-associated > Arthropoda: Insects > Digestive system > Gut ... | reverse complement strand
TTCTCTGGCCAATATCTACGTAACCATTGAACTTTGGATATAGGTGTTTTGGGTTATATCGGTATAGTTTGACCTAAGGAACACTCTCCCGAAGTTAGGTCTTTTCCTCCTGGGACACCCTGTATATATATGAGACATGATTTTATATCACAGATTTTAAAAAACATTCACAAATTATATACAGCTCCAGTGTCAGCCCCACCCCCCACAATGAAAAATTCTGGTTGAATGCGTGGACTACAGCGAACTCAAAAACTACGCCGTTTTTAAGAATCAACACCTCCATTCAGTAAACACAGCGTTATGTAACATAGATGTCGAATTAGCTCAAAGACGTTTTAGAAGGAAAGTTTTCTTGTCATTATCACTAATCCTGTAGTATTGTATATAAGTCTATAAGAGAACCTCAAAATCGAGAGTCAGAAAATAATTTTATTTCATATTTGGAAAGTATATTGATATCTACAAAAAAAGGTCATTAATTGTGTATTCTCTAGTACACTTTCTTGTGTCTTTAGGACGCTATAAGTCCATTTATCAGTTAATATTATTGAGTTGGATTAATTTCCTCGACGTAAACGGATTTCAGGCTTCCGCCTCGGCGTAAGAGAGGTCCTAGTTTTCCTGGCACGTTACGCAGCGTTGACTGGTAGTTGCCGACGCTTCGAGACAGCCTATCTGTCCTGCAGCAGGGACCGATAGGCTGTAACATCCCACAACAGTGAAGTTCTTCCTCGGCATACTTGTCTACCATTTTACAAAAGACGGACTGGATGTAAAGCGTAACACACTGTAAAACGAAAGACTAGATGAATTTAATAACATAAATCGTGGTTTATTACACACTAGAGACAAGAGCTGATACTCGCTAAGATTCTGCGCTGACTGGACAGAAATTTTCGGTTACGGTACGGAGAACCTAACTGTAGTCGTTCGGCGTGCAACCTGTCACAGTCAAGGTAACATGTCACAGCTGCCTTCTGACTCATTATGCAGGTAGCGGTGTCTTAAAGTATTACGTATTATGTATTACGATACATCGCTACCAGTCTTTCAGAGGATCGTACCAAAATTACCAGCAGTCTTACACCTACAGCAGAAAAGAGGGGTTTATGAATAATTACAGAGGTTATCAAATTCCAGAGTAATATTGTATTTTGTACAAAACAGACTGTCACGTCTGCTACTTAACTAACCAGCTCCATTGGGCGGTTCCTGGGGTAAGAAGTTCAACACAAATACTTAACTGTTAATTAAACACTTTATTAACCAACTAATGCACAATATATAATATGTAGATACAAATAAAATTATAAAATATTTAAACACAAATAAACTTTCTTCATGTTTACACTGTGCATCAATTATAATTAAACACTTTATTAACCAACTAATACACATTATATAATATGTAGATACAATTAAAATTATAAAATATTTAAAAGTGCTCCAACATGTTTCGGATCACAGAGGATCCATCATCACGGAGCCTTGTACAGTACTTTGCTAAAAATTACAGGAATGATTCTATCGTGTCCGTTGACATGAACAACGCCTTAATGTCAACGGACACGATAGAATCATTCTTGTAATTTTTAGCCAAGCACTGTACAAGTCTCCCTGACGATGGATCCTCTGTGATCCAAATTATGTTGGAGCACTTTTAAATATTTTATAATTTTAATTGTATCTACATATTATATATTGTGCATTATTTGGATAATAAAGTGTTTAATTATCATTGATGCACGGTGCAAACATGAAGATTGCTTAACTGTTACTTTGAAGTCAGAGCGTTTAATACCATGTTCAATATATTCCGTTAATGGAACCTATTTTAATCCAAACTAATAAAGTCTACAATATACTTCTTTAAAATACATATTTATATCATTCTCGCGCCTATTTCTGCATCTTACAAGGACCCGTCTCTTCGTCTCGGATTTTCCGGCATAAGAGTTGTATGGGTTGGTTATTTCCCCCACACATCCTATAAGTCACTACCTTCTAGTACATAATTTGGCCAACATGATGCCAGCACGAAAATCGTAAACTTTAGTTTTTTCCACGCTCCTGTTACTTCATCCTTCGCACTACAAACGCATGTCTTGGATCGGGTTCGGTTCAGCACAGAGATATTAAGATACTGTGCTGATGAGGAAGTGTTTCTGATAAGACACACCGGTTGAACTCACACTGTCGTCACCTGCTGGCGCACTTTATTCGTGTGTTCCAATTACGGTATGTGGAAACTTTCACTTCACTGACTCAAGAAAAGAGTTCTTACGCCATGTGATGACGGCAATAATATTCCCAGAATCTGAATAGAAGCACCATGTAGTTCCTTCTCATGTTACTAGAAGTACAATTAACTCGCAACCTTAATTGGCACAGATCCCCTGATCACATCAGTGCCTCCCTTAGCAGTAAGAATTTCACATTACTTCACAAATTTCTGCTCAGTGCCCAGTAGGAAATAAGACAGTCGAAGTGGTTTGACACACTGAAAATGAAATCTGAATCAGCTGAGTAATTTTTACGTATTTGACGTTCATGTGACCGTACAAAGCAGTCCCATTAGAGGCCTGGACAGGCCTACAGTTTTCCAGGAAGTTAAGGCTCCCAGATTTCGTGAAAACGGCACAGGATGGTGGTAGGTTGTCAGCCTTACGCAACGGCCGCCTTTACCCCCAGGAAATGCTCCTGGTACTCATTTCTGTTAGAGGCTGAGTCAACCCCAGGGTCATAGTGCGATCGGAAGTTCATGTGACCGTGCATCATGATAAATTCTTATAATAAAACCAACTAGATGCACTAATTTCTCAAATTTATTTTTGGAATGAAATTTTACATGTTTCGGACAGTTCCTCTGTCCATCATCAGGAGTTTTTCACTGTACACACAAAAATGGTATATGTCATAAGGGTTTGCTGACAGCTGACAGTGAAGAACTCCTGATGATGGACAGAGGAACTGTCCAAAGCACGTAGAGTTTCATTCCAAAAATACATTTGAGAAATCGGTGCATCTAATTGGTTTTATTATAAGAATAGCTTTTACGTCTAACGCTGTTTTGAATCACTCGCAACTCACTCTTTGCGAATGTTTATTATATTGCAACTTGTGTCGGTCCTAAGTATAGGACACCATCAGGCCACTGTACAGTACAAGAACATGAATGCAAGTGGAAACTAAATACCGTGCAGTGGAAGACTGAGTTGTGTGTGATTGAAACATCATTATGCATTGTGACAGATGTACCAACTGGGATGCTTCATAAAATGATTACTTTTTAGATACGTTGTAAAAATATAGGCTATGACGTCAGGTAAAATAAAGTTATTATTCTACACGACATGAAGGCGTATAGGTGGAATGATGGTATAGCTCCACTCATTCGAACTTCGGCCGTAGGTGGAGATGAGTGGTCAACTTCATTCCCCATTCGTTTTATGCCCGGGGAGACATTCCCAGTAACTTCTGAACAAGACGCAAGGCGGTACTCATAACCAGGTCGTTTTGGAGAGGAGAATCCGTTTCCCTGAAAGAATTTGAACCTCGGATTGTGTAGTTCGTTGCTTGAAAACTATATCGACTACGTTATCCAGGCTCGCAAATACGCTTGTGAGATATTACTTGCTACGGGCTAGATGAAGGAAGGTCGATTTCTGAAGAAGGAAGTAGAATATTCGTTTATCACAACATCCAGACCAGCCCTAGGTCTGCAGTGTCATATACTGTAGATACCACTGCATATAGACGGTCGGTATGCTCACAGAGCCTCTTAAACCGCGCTTACCGCTGCGTCCAGAAGAGATCTATGTCCACAGAGCTTCCAGTGCAGGTTATCAATTCTATTTTTAAGGGAATAACACCCCAAGAGCGAAGCTTAGAATTCATTTCGAAGTAGTGCTTGATTCAAGACGTAATGTGTACAGCTTTACCTCCTCTTCCCTTCAGGGCATAGTGCTTAAGAGGAAGAATGACAATATAGCATTGAAATATATACATTTATAACAATAAGTGTTTTAAAGGGGCTCCAAACATTCAACATTGTTAAAATGTCATTAATGTTATAATTCGACTCAGTTCCATCCTAAATTCTTCCTCACAGCCTAATTCCCAAAAATGTTTTCCCTTCTTGCAGTGGAATAGCCAGGTTGTTTGATGATTGGGGCGAGTAATCACAGTGGCTGCCCCTTCAATAAAATATGAACTTTAAAAAAATAGCAATTATTTATTCAATTTCCTTCTGTTTTGGTCAATAATTTTAAATTTGTCGAGCGCCTTAAGTAGAATTTTAGCTGCTGATAAAGCCCACTCTTCACTGAAAGCTGCATTTAGATCTAAACAAATCCACATAAATAATAAAATAATATAGTATAAAACATTAATTAATACAGTGCTGTGTTATGGAAATGTAACCTGGACCCTAACACAAACGTACATTTAAAAGGTTAATATTAAGAATAATTTATGGCCCAGTGCAAGATCAAGGACGCTGGCGTCCTAGATGGAATATTGAAAATTATAATTTTAACAAAGAACTCAATAACGTAATCTATATTAAATTAGAAGACTAGGATGGGCGGGTTATATTACAAAAAGGAAGATGAAAGGATTCCAAAAAAGTTTTTTTTGAGGAATTTCATGATAAAGACCAGTGGACCAAACAAGAAGAAGAAGAAGAGAAGACGTCGTCCGGAAGGACACATCACAGATCCTAGGAATACGAGGACGGAGGAGATGAGCAGAAGACAGAGAAAATGGAGGTGATTTCAGAGGGAGGCAAGTGCCCAGAAGGGGCTGTAGCGCCATAGATGGGTGGGAGTGAAAGAGTGGGGTGTTTGATAGGTGCATTCTTGTATGTTACATGAATTAATTAAAGTCATTACTTTCTTTACAATACGCAACAAATATCCCTTTTTTTGGTTTTCCTCACTGGATTGCTCATCATTCTTTAGAAACACTAGGGCTAATGAAGACGGTGGATCCTCTCCCAGGATTGGCACTGAACAATTCTTATTCAGCTCAAAGACTTTTCAGATAAAACTTTTCGTCAATAAAATCACGAGAAACCTAAGAAGTGAAAGGTGAGTTGGATGGTAGTCATTGGTTATATTTAGCTGATAACCATGGTCAGAGGAAAGATGATATTACGTATCTCGGTAAAACCGACTCGAACGATAAACAACCATCTCAATACACACTACAGACTGTGAAGTCATCTTCATGGCCTTCAATTGTGAAAGGAATACAAGCGATGAGACGGTCTTTGTGTGAGTTAAGACAACATAAATATTTCCTATAATGATGTCAATGTGTGCTCACTTCATCGAAGAATTTACGTAAATGTAGAACTGTCTCTGTGCAAGCCATACAAGTATGGAGGGTGAAGTAGATAAAGCTCCACTAATTCTTAACCTGAACTTTATATGAAGGCCGGTGGATAGCCTCATGTCCCGGCAACTTTACTATGTTGGATAGAGCTTCCGGTACCCATTGAATATGAGGCCAGAGCCGGTGTGGAGGCTTTGGTGAACAGGAAATCCCCTACACCTTCAGATGAATAGAGCCACGATTTCTCGATATTCCGTCTTTGGTCTAGGACAGTGTTTCTCAACAGCAGGGCCGCGGCCCGTTACCGGGCATCAATTATACCGGGCCGCGAGAGATTCTCCTGGACTTGATAACTAATTTAAATATAATTTTATATTTGTCAACAAGCCACACCCACGCATAATTGTACTAATACTCTTTATGATTATGTCATAATTAATTATTAACACTTATGTTAGTTTAATGTATGAACTTAAAAAAAAATTGGAAAGGTACTGACGAGTAAATCAGTTGGGAACGGTACCTCGTCTTATGAAAAAAAGAAATTACCGGTCCGTGGTCTCACGAAGGTTGAGAAACACTGTTCTAGGGACTATGTCGAATGTGTTACCCGGACTGTTGGATTTACGTACGGTATATACTTATAGCAACCGCGCTGTTGCATATTGCCGTTTGTCAGAGATTCTAATAAAGCCTTTAAAATACTCGTATGTATAAGTTTGAAGAAATTTTAACTTCGAGGATAAATGCGCTGTGTAAGCTGTATGGTACTGAGATTATTCTGATTGGTAAGCCGCGTAAAATAATACGATATTTATAATTTTCTTCATATTCTTATTCTGACCTCGCTTTCCCGTATTTCTTGCACCTGATAAGTGCCGAGAACTGGCACCTATCTTAGTCACTTCACGTAAAGGAAAAGGATGGCGAACTGCGTTTTATTTGCAGCATTCAAAACTCTAAAATTCATGACGCCCTCTCTGAACAGACATATTGATTCCTGTGCTATTACAGTTTGTGTGTGATACTACTAGGATAGGTGTTATTATCATTTTAATTAATATATTAGTGTATACGCATTATCTCTGTTTATTTTCTCAAAACACTAAACATTTGCTGTGGTACATATTTACCGCTTTTCTCTTATTGTAAATTTTCTGCCCTTGGCTTGCAACTTATTTGACATTTTAGTTTACGTTGCTTTAATATTTATGTATTATATATGAACACGATATCTATGTGTTGTCATATTCAATAAGTAAAGTGGAAAGTAAAAGTCCATCTCTCCGTACACACCAAAGGTAACAAAGTGTGAGCAGCTTGTTCTTGTTAAGTACGTTGCAGGGACTGCTGAGCTACTCATTGTTACAGCTTCCACGATTAAACATTCTGCATGCAATTTTTTCACTTCCCATTACATTTCACGGTACATCGCAGAATACATGGCAATGTGCGAGAAGTTTACAGAGAAATTAGGACAAAAGAAAGTGTTATTCATATCGTTAAGAAGCCTTGCATTGTCTTTAAAGTCAGTGAAAGAGTACATTTAGATGCAGTAGCTTTTCACACTCTAGGATATAGAAATTTTAAATTTATAATGCGCTATCAGCAATAACCTCAACTGCTCACTAAGAAACGTAAGTATAAATAAATTTCGGAGTTTTGCTCATTGATTGGTAAAAATCGTCCTGGATTTTACGGCAACGCTTGTGCTACAGTCAGGTACTTTCTAAAAAAATAATTAATAAATAACTTGATATCCTGAAATAGTAATCATCAATGGATAACCTCTTTACTGTCCAAATAAGGGGTCTGTTCAGCACAGCAGAACAACCTTCAGGAGTCTTCATATTTGTACCGTGCATCAATGACAATTAAAACACTTTATTATCCAACAGATGCAGAAATATATAATTCGTAGATAGAATTAGAATTATTATAAAATATTTTAAAATATGTAAAATTACCATTACTGCAATTTTAACCAAGCACTGTATAAAGCTCCCTGATGGTGGATCCCTTGTGATCCGAAACATGTTAGAGCAAATTTAAATATTTTATAATAATTCTAATTGCATTTACGAATTATATATTTGTTCATCTGTTGGATAATAAAGTTTTTTAACCTTCAGGAGCTCACTTGTGGCTCGGAGAGAGAAAAAGGTATCCCAGAATGAAGTACCTGTTTATTTTGTCAGTACACGCTACTATCAAGCTGTAGAATGGAGCCTTGTAAAGGCCCCATTTGGAATGAAGACTGCAACTAGCATGGTGTGTTCCGTAACATTTGACGGCAGTCAGGCACATTACAAGAACAACGGTCAGTGAAAAGAATCCTTTAATTATTTAAGAATTTAAAGTATTTAAAATTCGTGTGGTATTATTAATTTCAAGTAACTCGCTCAGAAGAAACAGAAATCTTATTACAATTTTGCTTGTTGTTTCCCTGTTTTTGCAGCATTTATTATGCAATCTAGACATGTAACTAAAGTTACTTCCAGAAAAATTCCCTGATACTTGAAATGCTTAGTTCTATTCATTGCGCGTTCTTGGGAATAACAATTACGTGTTCTAACTAATGTTTTATTCATAGTATGCACAGAACACAGGTGCATACACTTTTCAGGAAATGGTCAGAAGATGACGTATTCCTGACCGTTTCGTGAAATGTACCAGGAAGTGCGACAGTCCACGAACTGGATAGAAACGTGGTCAGCAAATGACACGGGCGATTTCACAAGTAGTGTGTAAGCTGCATTGTACCATAGTATGAACATGGAGAGCAAAGTGGAGTGGGATGTTATTAGCGCTAATGTACTCGTTGAACAGTTGGTAACTATTTACCTGGTGAAAAGAATTTTATTGTTTTCTGGTAGCTTAAGTTTCATTACTTTATTGCTGTTTTGCGTTATACGTTGGACCACTTCAAAATTTCAGCAACAATTTTTCTAGAACACGTTTTTCCTCAACCGTTCCGAGCTGTCGAATGTTATTCATCTTTTTGTGTTTTCGACCAGCATTCTCTCAGTTATTTCTCACTAACCACACTTCTCTCTCTCGCTGCCTCCATGGGATGGTACAGTTACGATTATTTACGTGATTTCGTGATTCTGATTTTCGTGCAGATTTTAGTGATTTAAAACATTTCATGTAAACATTAAGAGCACTCGAGGAACTCCGGCAGAAGACAGCGAACGAGAAGGGTGTAAGCACAAGACGGCATGGCTGTTTTAGACCGTCTGCTCATTTTGAACTTTGGTTGTAACCTCGATCGGGTAACAGACTTTGGACCATGTTCTTGTCGTTTCATCCTTATGTTCGTCCTGCATTCATTTGATCTCACAAATGATGAACCGTTTTATGTCTAAAATACAACTTGACTCGCAGTTCGTTCCGAGTCGCAATATACCAGGTAGAACAAAGCAAAAACTTAAAAAACAAGGAACTTGAACGTGATAAATCGATTGCTGTGGGTCTTTCCTTAAAGAAAATTGTACCAATTGAAGGAATGGTAAAGAAACCAAACCAGTATACATAATGTAAATCGTAGCTTTCTCGTTTGACTTTCCTCAATGAGGTAAATGCCACATTACAGTAAGGGAGTTATCAAATCAACACTTTCCGCCGTATTGGCAAGGAAGTTCCGCTTTGGCACAGGTGTGTGTTTCAGTGATGCTGTATAAGGGACATAAACAGATTAGGTTTCTAGTTATTATTTTCCGTGGAGTATCTACCGTATGACGTTTAATCTTTATCGTAACAACAGAAAGGGACTGCGCCATACTATATTAGTTTAAAACTTCAAGTGATAAATCACCACTTTTTGCCGTATCGGTAAGGAATATCCGCTCTGGCCACGTGTGTGATTCAGTGATGCTGTATAAGGGATATAAACAGATTAGGTTTCCTGTTATTATTGTCGATGGAGTATCTGCCGTTTGGTCTTTAGTCTTTATCGTAAAATCAGCATGGGCTGCATCAAACTATATCAGTTCCATACTTCAAGTGATATCTCTTTGCGTCAGCGAGTTTCTCAATCTTGTTAAAACAAAGCTGTAATTAGAATTTTTTTCGCGTTTTATGTCCAATTCATAGCTAATAATGTCCTCTGCATGGCTAGGTGTTGCTGTCGGTGTTTCCACTTTTTTACATTTCTGTGACTGCGTGTATGGAAGCCGTCACTTTTTTCCATTCGCTAGTCAGCTGGCTGTAACTTCCAAAATAGTAACAGGATTATGATTAAAGTGCATTTTGCCGGTTCACAGAGGAATTTGTCGAGTAGCTTCAATGTGGGTTCATACTGGTAGAGTATAATTAATTCTCTACGTGGACCGTGGACTGTTCCATTTAGTATTGTCTGAATGATCAACCAATTGCGAAAAAATTCGAACACATAGGAGATTCCCATAATTCTGTTAATTTAGTGTTCACCTGACTATGAGCAGTGTTGATTCCCATAAGAACAAGACAGAACTTAGCATATCTGCATAACAAAGGGCAGGCACGGTGCTGTCAGCTTAGTTGTTAGTAGAATTCAATTGGGATTTGGTTCTCCGCGTATGGCGTTCGTCATTTAAGGACGTTATATGTATACTGAATAATGACGAACATAGATACGCTGCTAACTGTAACTGAAATGAAGGGAACGAGGATTTCTGGGGGGGGGGGCCGACAAGACATTCCCTTAAATGCGGATGATAAATATTTTCGGGCGGAACTCATAACACCCAATGCCCCACTGGAAGAAAAAGAACGAATGTAAGTTTTGTTCGCTTAATAAATACAGCTTTAAAAATAAGCAGTGTAACAATAACAGGTTGGTATATTTTGATGTTTTGCTGACCGTGCTGCATCTCAGTGTAATCGCAGTAATTAACCAACTTGATGCACAAAATCTTGTTTTATAATAAATTTATTAAATGCCTCTACATGGTCCCTTGCACCGGACGGCCACTTACAGAGTGTGATGATACCAGATGCTGTATAATACAATATACACCTCCTGATGATGAGCACAACAGTACTCGAAACATGTAGAAGCATTTAATAAATTTATTATAAAGGAAGATTTTGTGCATCAAGTTGGTTAATTACTAAGAGGTTGGTGTATGCAGCCAGACTTTCAGAGTGGATGTCATACAGAGGACATTATTTGATTGACTGCAGCCATGTTCAAGCGCTGGAATGTCCTTACAATAAATTTTCCCCCTGTCCTACTAACAGCGCTAAAAAGAATGTTTGCGTTACCGTCGTGTAGGTTAAAAACTGTCTAGAGTGTGTTCCTCATTTGACAACAGAGAGGCTTGTTAAATTAATCCCAGAGACGTGGGATTTCCCCAGAAGTTAAAGTTTCCAAAGTAGAAATCATAAAGCCTATTTGCCATGTGTTGTTATTACTGTCTATAGAAAATTAAAAGTTACGGCTTGAGGAAAAATTACATTATATTATATCCGTAATCAGGTAGTAAAATTCGGTCGATTGGTTCAAAAGGTGAAAATGAGAAACACAAAGACAGACATAAAGATACACACACACACACACATACACACACACACACACAGAGGAAAGAAATCACGTAAGTCAACTTTAACTTTCAAAGAAGATAAGTACGATAAAGCTGATCATTAAGTAATTCGGAATACGTTTCTGCATACAGTTTGTTACATAACAGATTTTCATTCGAAAATATCGATTACACAATTTGTACACTTCGTAAAGTATTGTTAAGTTAAGGAGAATAAATCGGGAAAAACTAGAGGACGCACAGTAACACAATAAGTACATACGGAATATTGCCCCCAAAATCTGCAAAGATAATTTGAAAGACCCAGGCGTAGATGGGAGGTTAACGTTAAAGTCGATCTTGTTTTGTGTGGCAGGGTAAGGAGTGGACTGATCTGACTCAGATTCAACGCCAGGTGCCGGCAGTTATGACACTGGTACAGAAACTTCTTGTCTCATTAAGGGCAGAATATCCCCTGATTGGCTGAGCAAATGTTAGCGGTTTAAACGTCATTCTCTGTTGATTCGGTTACAGATAGCCATTATTTGATATACTTAAGATATAAGGTCAAAATTTGTACCATTGTTGTGTATGAAATTTATAATAAAGGCGATTTTCGTGCCAAATTCAGGTACTTAATTTACGTACGTGCCGGCATATTGTACATTTCTGACCGAAGTTGCTCACTGGGTACGGCCGAGAAGCAGGTGTTTAATATGGATCTTTCTTGTACTTTACAAGATGTACAAAAAAAGGGTAAAGTGATCCCGTTACAGGCCCGGTTTGGCCCAGAGGGTGGGTAGAGGTATAGCTCTACTCTCCCAATGACCGCGGCACTAGAAGGAGGTGAGTGGTCAGCAGCACGCCCCGGCCGCACTTTACCCCCAGGAAAGACCGGTGCCCATTTTACAGGAGGCCGGGTGGACCCCAAGGCCGGTCTGGACGGGCGAAAAATCTCGTCCCCACCGGCATTCGATCCCGGACCGTCCAGCCCGTAGTCAGTCGCTATACCGACTGAGCTACCGGGTCCACACTTTACACGATATATATATATATATATATATATATATGATGTTAACATACTGGGAGGAAGCATACGTACTCTAAAGGAAAATGCAGTAGATTTAGTAGCTGCTACTAGGGAGATTGGACTGGAATTAAGTGCTAATAAAACTAAGTACATGGTCATGTCTCGAGATCAGAATGCAGGACGAATTCACAGCGTGAGGATTGATAATAGTACCTTCGAGATGGTGGAAGAGTTTAAATATTTGGGAACAACTTTAACGAATCAAAATTCTATTGGGAAAGAAATTAAGAGCACATTGAGGTCAGGAAATGCTTGCTATCATACGGTGCAGAATCTTTTGTCTTCCAGGTTGCTATCAAAAAATTTAAAGATTAAGATATATAGAACTATAATTTTGCCTGTTGTTTTGTATGGGTGTGAAACTTGGTCGTTGACATTGCCGGAGAAAAGGAAGACTGGGTGTTTGAGAACATGGTGTTGAGGAGAATATTTGGACCTAGGAGGGACGAGGTAACGGGGGAATGGAGAAGATTGCATAACGAGGAGCTAAATGATTTGTACTCCTCACCCAATATTGTGC
>Ga0123352_10014723_pt1 | contig 12455 bp, 10 predicted proteins | sample TergutLab28metaG_FD_89700 | JGI IMG/M metagenome (GOLD analysis project Ga0123352, IMG submission 89700) | Labiotermes labralis P1 segment gut microbial communities from Petit-Saut dam, French Guiana - Lab288 P1 | ecosystem: Host-associated > Arthropoda: Insects > Digestive system > Gut ... | reverse complement strand
GTACAGATATTAACATTACAGAAACCACATATTCCTGCCAGTTTTAATATGTATTTGGTAATCAATAAGTGTGTAACAGCTGTCAAAGTTTCAAACTTCTCTGCCATTATCTCCGTAACCGTTTACCTTTGGACATAGGTGTTTTGGGTTATATCGGTATACTTTAACATAAGGAACACCCTCCCGAAGTCTGGCACATTCCTCCTGGGACACCTATATATATACGATTTATGCAACAATATCAGAAGATCTGAAACTGTGGTGTAGATAAGGCCAAGCAGACGCGTAATGCGTGGGTCAGGGTGCCCCAAAATTACAGAGTGCCGAACCTTGTTTGGTTTCTTTCAGATCTGATTTGATTCTGCTGGCAGAAGGCTGTAACTACGCTAATAATTACTGTGGGGCATCTGATTCATTATCGATTTGTTGGGGAAAGGGGGGGGGGGTGCGGGAGACCGGCTATCCACGCCACCGTAAAGAGCGTCATTTTCTCGCGTCTTTGAGCGATACTGTGCCAACGGATGGGAGCTTGCTACGTGATAAAGCTGCCGTCCTCAGGCACAGTACAAAAGAGGCATTCTGTATTTACTGTACGGCGCATGAAGAATTGAACAGCAGGTGACGCTCAACAGAAGGACCACGCTTCGCTGCCTGAACAAAAAATGAGTGTGCATATCTTTTGTGTGTCCGATGTAAAGGAAGAACACCTTGGGACAACAGTACCTTATTGTGGAATGTAGCCACTGTGCACTGTCATCGTGCTTCTTTCCTTAGGTATTCGTCTTCAGTACTGTGTGACAGTACTTCGAGAGGTTGGGAAATGTGATTGCCTTTTCATACTTGAACCAGTCGTCCCACAGATGATTGTCCCGATGTGTCCCGTTTACTGGATTCTTGATTGTTGGTGACACTGTTGAATCTGCAAGAGTTAGACCCTTTGCAGCACTGAAATAGACGAGAACATATTCGTGAAACTTAAATACGAAAGAATACAGAAATGGCCGATAACTGAAGAATAAGAACCAACTAGATGCAATTTATTATTTTATTGTACTTCTAATAGGCTCAACATGTTTCGGGCACTACTATGCCCATCACGCTATTGTGCTATAGCCTGCAGCCCGGACACTACTCCAGCCTAACCGCACCTAACTTCCAACCTACAGCAAACCAAGAACGGAACGACCAATGTGGTAATCAACATTATAGTCGTGAGCTCCTGATAATGGGCATAGTAATGCCCGAAACATGTTGAGCCTATTAGGAGTACCATAAAATAAGAAGTAGCATCTAATTGGTTCTTATTCTTCAGTTATCACAATGATACACGGTCCAACATTCATCAAATACAGAAATGGCCTTTGCCTATTTCAAGATATATCCTGATATTTACCTTAAGCGACTGAAGATAACCACGAAAGACCACAGTCAGGGCAGCAGGCAACCTGTCCGAGAGCCTTGCGTCTGCGTTATAAGCCTAGAGTGCTGCCCATACAACTGTTTGCTCTATAAATTGTAGTCCCTTGGTTATAGATAAAAGTACAGTTAACGTTGTTCCTGTACAGGCCACTAAGGCATATAGGAAGTGCGGGGGCGTATTTCCACTCGTTCTTTACCACGGCACTAGACGAAGGTAACTGATCAGCCTCAGTCTCCGGGAACTTTATCCTCTGCGGATACCTGTCTTTACCCTTTAAACAGGTGGCTGATTGAACCCCGGAGCCTGTCTGGACGTTTTGGAGAAGAGAAAACCTCTTGCCCCATTCGAAATTCGGAAGTAGTATCGTTAAGCCCTTAGCATGGTTACTACACTGGCTGCGATATGGTGTTTCCACTAGTAATGATTTGCTGGTTGTAATAGACCTAACATAGAATATGGACTTGACCATGACTGTCGAATACAAGATCTTGTCCGAACATTGAATTAAAAATCCCGAAATTTGAGCTTGGGCAAAAAAATGTTTCGTGTCAACATGATTATAGGTTTTCTGGCAGCTGATGCTTGGCAGCTGCAACGCCAGTTCTGTCAGCACGTAAGATTAAGGGCGCTGAGTGTGTCCGAGGGCGAAGCACTGAGATCTACCGACCGACTGGAGAAAATTAAATAATTTGTACCCTTGTTCTAACATTGTTAGTGTGAGCAGATCAGAAAGAATACGGTGTGCGGTACATATAACATGCGTGACATCAATAATCCTTTCACTACAAAAATGTGATTTGCGGAGGCGTAGCTAGGTGCTCCGATGCTGGGGCGAGGAATCACAATAATCGTCCCTGATAGCAGTCACAAAGTTTAGAAAATCGCAAATATTTATGGAATTTTATTTGAATCATTAATTTAGAATTCCTTGACCGCAGAAAGGAATACTTATTTTCATTGAAAGCATTTATTTTGCCGCTACTTGGACTCTGTTGCACGGGACGGCGACACTACTCACTCCACCCTGGATACGACCCTCGTGCTTTGGATACTGATTAAAAGAGATCAGCTGACAAAAATTGGATGGACGACAACGTACAAGACAACATAACAAACGGGCCCCGAAAGGAATTCGAATCCGGTAGCCTCAGTGATTAAATGGCTTGTTTGTCCCTCGGATTGCTTAGCTGCGCTTAAACAGATGGTTCAATCGTTTCGATTTCTAGGAAGACTCTGAATGATGAAGGGAGAACAAAGAGCAAGGACATTTTGTGACCAACTTCATGACGTCATCATAGAATTTTCTCGTAGGTGTGGAGGAAGAACACCGACTCTTCTAGTGACAACCTGTAGCCGCGTCTGGAGCCACACTTGAATGCTGGCTGTCACAAAGATACTCTGCATTATATTTCGGTCATCATCATTGCTGTGAAGAGTACCTGCCCACACGTTTCGCCTCCGAAAATACTCAAAGTATATTTATGAAATTTGACACAGGAAGTCTACTCCAAAAGCAGTTACTCCTATATTAGTTCTTTGTCTTTTATTGGCTTCACATGAAGTTCAGTTCGAAATGCACAAACTTTCTAAAAAATAATTTACTGCAAAATAGTTTGGTAGGTGACACAAGTTGTACAGCCAGTTAAGATCTAGAAGGCGTTTTTGTAGGATTTTTAATCTACAGTGTATAGGTAGTAAAATGTGAGCTTATTAATAGTCTAAATTCCTGTAATTACAGTTCATTTATGTGAAACATTAGGTTTTACGTTGTTCGATGTTGCGAATTTGATTTATGTTTTCTGCCAGAGGATTTTAAAGTAAGATCGGTAAGGAAACACAAAATAAGAAGCTGTTTGTAACTGCAATGTCTGAACAGTCTTACCATTCAGGATAACTGGCTCCCAAAGAATGTACAGTGTGTCCCACTCGCTACCGAACCCGAATTTATTTAGTAATTCTAACACCAATGAAGATACTGCAACGAAATTTGAACAGGAGTACGTTCGTTGTGTGAGAAATGAAGAGGAATGTGTCTGTAGTCCGCTTCAAATTTCATTGTAATATCCTCATTAGTGGTAAATTATTAAAGAAATGCCGGGTTCGGTAGCGAGTGGGACACAATGTATTTGCAAAACACATATACGCGATTTCAGACTTCCGTCGCGGTGTAAGTAAGATCTGCGGTATTTGGGAGTCTACGCTGCGTAAAATCCCAAAAGAGAGCAGATCTGAAATACATGTATTGGTACTTGATTGGTATCTACCTTCTTGCTCGTACTTAATGTTTTTAGGTAATTAGCTTTTCAGATACGATTGATGTCATTACAACATTGCGTTTGTAAGATAGAAACAAGGACATAAGCGATGCGGTTGCGGCAGGGCAGAAGTGCGTAATGTAGCACTCTATCCAACACCAGGTGAAAGACCTGAGTAGGTTTGTTTGATGTCGGCCTTGATGAGTGCTGAGGACTGGAGCAGCTGCAGCTGCCCGACACGGGGAGGTTGAACACCTGCTGCACTCACCAAATGGCAATCACATCACACTTTATGGATAAGAAGAAGAATACCGAGTCCAAATATATGTAGCCGAAAAAATTTTTCGGAAAATTTTTAGACCAAAAAAGTATTTATAATTACTGGCTCTGTGGATGGGTCTCATCGCACTCTACGACTTTGTTTCGGTTGCAGAGGTTATATGGCGTTATCAGGAGGTGATCATGAACTGTGAGTAGATAAATATGGAGGTCGTTGTGGGCTATTTGAAGTATATATCTGGACATTCATGTGGGAACTGAACAAATCCACGAAATAACTCAGAAGAGCTGGTAATCCGACAGGGGATTCGAAGGGAGTGCCTTCGGAACCGAAATATGCATATGGGGATATGTTCATGAAAAAGACTGGAAAAGAAAGTGGAGAGAGACATTCGTGGCCTGAGAGTATTCGAAGCTTCTGCTGTGACCAAATTAAATAGAACCTTCTCGGACTTGTAGACGCAACAGGTGTTTTCAAATTCGCCTGAAGCGGATATCAGCTCTAGATGATTTTATTGCATTGGGCTCTTTCATTCTTTGCTTTATTTAATGGCTATTTCCATAACTGTAGAAAGTACAACTTTTGTGAGTAATGAATTGGAGAGTGAATAGAAGAAAGCGCCCGTTATATGGTTTGAAGTTCTGTACCGAAATTTGCTCAGGGCGACTGAGGCAAACTTCGAGAGAAAGAAATTTCAGGATAACAGGTCCCAGGACAGGATATGGATCTGGCACTTACTGAATACGAAGCAGGATTCATAGACCGCTACTTTCGGTCTATTCGCCTGTAAGAGCTGACGAATACAAGGGAAAACTTCAATCAGGAGAGCCAGTCATGCAATTATAATTCGAACTGGATGTCCAAATTCAATTTCACAGAAAACCTAGGGAGTGCTATCGTTGTCAAGAAACGTTCGTTTTTCTACTGATTCGTAAAGAACTTATAAAAGTCTATCCACCATGTCTCGATAATCGCAATGTGTGATAAGTTTCTGGAAATTCTTTGGCGTATGGAATACTTACGTTCTACCATATTCTATACCTTCCCCATTATCCTGATGCCAGAAGAATACAGAAGAATAGACTATTTTTTGTACTGAATTTTATGTTTTGCTTACCGTCCATCGTGGTATGACTCTGGGTAAATGACCGACTTGATGCACAATTACGTTGTGTAAAACGTTTATTATTGTAATCCTCTACATGTTTCGAGCAGCACTGTGCTCATCATCAGGAGGTCGAATTGTATTAATACAGCATCTGGTATAGTGTTCTCTGTAAGTGACCGTCCGGTGTGCACAGCGGACGGTCACTTACAGACACGTGTCGCTGTTAACAATACAATTCGTGGGTCTTCACATAAAATGGTGCAAGTTTTTGTCCGATTTTAATCAAACATGAATTTTCTTGACAGATTTTCATGAGAAGTCCCCAGTACACATTTTCACGAAAATATTTCGAGTGGGAACCGACTTGATACACGCTGACGGACGGACGGACATATAGAACAGCATTTTAAAATAGCGAAAGTGACTATTAAGTCGCTTTTTTTGCTGTTGTGCTATGTGTTATAAACATTCGAATGTTGTTAAAACCGTCAATACCCTCGTCTTTTGAACTGCTAAATGCACCTTGCTTACGGTACATCTAAGTGCTTTGAGAAATTTATGGGGTATGAGATTTTAAATGCGGTGTAGATTTTAGGTTTGTTCTTTCACTTTATGACGCCATGTTGCCTCGTAAATGATAAAATGTTTAAGATTTCGAAGAAACTCTCTTCCTCCATTTTGAAGGTAGATTTTGAATACATTCCAAGAGATATTCCCGGTAGTTAGGAATGACAGTTATTACCTTAGAAATGCAATATGTGGTTTTAAGAATTTTTTTTTTTACCTGCGGAGCGCAGGCTACTGAAATCTGTGGAAGCTTTCAGAAACAAGAAATCATATTATTTTACCCTATTGTATACTTCAAGACCAAATTACAGGTTTCTCTTCCGTGAGATATCAAGTGTACTGCACACTTGATTGTACCTCTAGGACACAAGAATACTTTAAAGTTGTTAAATAAGTCAATCGGTTAGGGAAATTAGTCGGCGTTTTGTAATACAGGGTACACATAACACGTGTATTAACTCGGTCATTATATACGGATGAACGAGGTAAATTGCGTATGAATTTTAATTACTCTGGTAGAGCCTATCACGTTTCGATTATGCAAATCTCTCACCGCGCTACAACAGACATGCGTTTGTTTCGTAATCTTATTATCATTGCGTGCATTGTGCATTGACGGTACGGTTAGGTAACACTTCACTGTAGTACAAAAGCTTAGTAATATTAATCTTGGTTGTAAAAGGGAGGAAATAAATGCTTGTAAAAGGGAGGAAAATAAATATAACCACTAGCTTCTTGCCAGATCTGTGAGACAACAACATTATTTTTTTCACACTGTTACGTTTCATCTAGTTCCTATTCAAGCGATGATTGCTTATGTCTGCAGCCTGTAGTTATTAGATTAATAAAGAGGAAATTTGTATGTAATATATATTTAATTCTTCAGGAATATATAACACGTTAGAAATAACAGAGTCTGAGTTAAAGAAAGAAGAAAAAAGATGTAAGATAAAATAAAGGAAGTTCTTGCTCATTTATCATTTTGTTCCGTCAGAGGACGCCTGGAATTTTGTGTCCTCAAGAGTTTCAGGGACCCCCGCAGCCTTAGTTAACTGCCTCATTTGCTTCAATGTAGGTGTGGCCATGAGAAGGTTCTCAACTACCACAGACGTCACATCTGCTTAAATATCTAGCTTTAAGGCATAATATTATATGCCATTTTAGAACCTAATGTTTTAGGCAAATTTATTATCGAGTGAAGTAGCTGTGCTGTTTTATATACCGTACATACCCGAAGTTTAGCTCATTGGCAGTTGTACACGATTGCTTAACGTAATCTGCGTCGAAGGAGGTAGCAACCTGTCTTCCCTCTTATGAGATGTTGTACAGTGTGAATGGATAGTCTGTTGCCACGTTTCGGGACAGTGTGCGGGTCTCATCTTCAAGGGTCGAGAAGTCTCAAACTTCATTAACAAATTATTAATCTACGCTGCGTAAGACCCCAGAAGAATGAAGTCCTCAACTGCACTGCGGGGAAGACCTGATATCTTGCATATGTAAAGGTAAATTACACTCTAGCACAGGCCATGTGAGCTCAAAGAGGGATCAGAGATATAGCTTTACTCTTTCTTTAACTTCGGCGTTAGATGGGGTTGGGGGAATTCAACGCTACGCTCTGGCCGCTTTACCACTGGGAAAGAGACCCGGTACCCATTGTACAGGAGGCTGGCTGGGCCCTAGGTTAGGTATGAACGGGTGAGAAAAATCTCGCCCCCACCGGGATTCGATCCCCCTACTGTCCATCTTATATAGGTAGGAACCATTTGTAATTTAAAACAAAGTTAAAATCAACTTTGGTAACATGTTTTAATGTTTAATATTTCATCCGTTTAGATAATGATCCTATTATATATATATATATATATATATAAAGCAGTTACTATTTCTACTCTTTGGTTAACATTATTGACGTGAAATCAAGGAAGCTGCGATGAAGAGGCTGTAATACAAATTGGGGAATAAGAAACGCATAAAACATTTTGTTCGAAACACCGATCCTGTGACATTTGTTCGTAGAGTGGAAGAAAGGGTGGAAATAATTTATGGGGAACTACGGTTTGATTGTGTAGAACAGATTTGTACCATTCACGGTAGTATAAAATAATTTGATTTCGTGAAGGTGGTTGTGAATTTATGCAAATTTCATAAAATACGGGCTCATTGACCACTAAACCTCTCAACTTTTCAAGAAACGTCATGTACATACCATAGAGAAAATACAGCGAGTAACAACAAGCATTCTCGTCTATTCTACTGCTTTAAATGCAGACGGGACCTTAGCACACCACCGAGTGAGCGAGCAGTGTGCCTAGGGCGCAGTGACCCAAGGCAAGTAAGTATGAATACAGAAAAGGGTGGACATTTTGTCTACAACACTTGCAAGACTTGCAATGTTGTATGAGAGATGTTTAGGAAGAAATTCGTGGCTTTAGCCTTGCTTCGGTCATTGACTATCTATTCGAAGAGAATGGGTGTAATCCATTCGACAAAGAGCAAGTCACTAACCACCTTCAGAACGAGAATCTTGAAAGAAATGTGTTTGACTTGCCGGCTGTGATGAGCAATGGCAGTACTTCGAATAGGAGGTAATGGACATGCATACAGGCATTTGTTGTACAAACAGTTAACCGCTGAGTTGTTCACGGGATAAGGAAGTGAACTGTATGGACCCAAGGACATGGAATGTGGTTATGATTACATTGTGCTACATCAGCAATCGAGATGTGTCGCTGAGGGTTTTTGACACAGGTTTATACACTATCCGTTGTTTGGATAAGAAAGATGTACGAGATGAGACGGTAATCCATCCCTAATCTAGAGCCTGTAATGGTGCAGACTGCTCAGTCAGACTGGTGCTTAAGAGGAGCCTGGGAAGGCAGTGGGATCAGTGAGCTAAAAGAAAGTTTGATTGTGAAAGTGCAATAAACACAGTCCACAACATGGATTGAAGACAAATAAGTTCTGAACGATTAGAAGAATCAGTCCTTGAAACACGCGCACGCCTAGCTGTTGCTGCTCCAGTCAAAGATACTGCCCCACATATGGAGAACACAATGACGGGATTGTTTAAATGTTAACTTTACTAGGAAGCGAGATGAAGTAATCGTGACCTCTTTAGGTACCTGGAAGTGACAGAGTACACCTACAAAACACGTCAGTCAGAATATCCGTGCCGTTCTCTATACATCACAAATACAAAATAATCGTAGGAGTCTTCAAGGCAGCACAATGACTTTCGCGAAATGCCGGGTTTTTTATGCTCGTTATATTACACCCGTGTCATTGTAATTTACTGATTACTTCTCCACGTCTTCAAGTTTCTTAGAGACATACTGCAGCTGCAGCCTCTTGGAAACCAGCCTTTTATGGAACTGTTGGAGACACCTGGCGTAATGCGTGAATTTGTAAAAGGGCGGACAGATTAACGGTCCTCGTGAGAGCCAGAGAAAATCAGGCTGTTAACTCTCTACAAAGAAACCACTGCAGAACACAGTAATGTCTGTACGGTAAAAGGTGAAGCAATCCCTGTAGGGGCACTGCGGTTTCCAGGAGGTTGAGGCTCCCAGATTTCCAGAAAATCGGCTGAAACTGGCCTCACTTCTACATAATGTCGATATCCAGAACGGTAACTTAAATCCATGCTCCTACAAATCTTCCAGTCATGTGTTTAGGAACACAAGTGAAACTTTGGTTTATATGGCAACAGCATTTGTAAGGACAATCCGACAGTATCATAACGAAACCAGCATTAAATTCTAGAGCACGGGCGTCTAAACATTATATGTCAAACAGCCACACACTTCATTTGGGCTGGTTCGCAGACAACACGTGGAAAAATATCTGTAAGTGGTAAACATAATCGCCTAAATTATTTCGTAATTTTTATAGTATAGGCCAATATGAAATGTACATGGCCGTGGGCATACGGCATGCATACTGCCGGTTGGAGACCCATGTTCTAAAAAGTGTAGAAGAAACATCAAAGATTAAAATACCTGGCACAGAACTTGCGATATATCGGATAGACTCACACAGAAGAATAACTTCTCTGGTTAGATTGGGGTGTGAAATATGTTCCTGTGTTTGAGAAAAGTTAATAAACTGCAAGTGTTTGGAAGTTCTCGGGTAAATTTTAGGTGTAAAGAAATAAATGGGCAAATGAGGGTCCTGGATCAACAGGAACTATGTCATTCATTCAGATAAGCATCTAGCGGGTTCCTTGATAGGACAATGAAATCAGTGACGCCGCGTTGGACTGAGTTTGTGGCTACGAATGGGAGACAGTAAACGCTTGCTAAATATTAGTGGGAAATTTCTTGTCAAAGTTACTTAGACTAAGAAACAAATGCGATTGAAATAACATATGGATTTTAGGGAAAGAGTTGATGTGACTGGAGGTGGATGGAACTCACTCATGAATGCGTCCAGTGGCTGGCTTACTAGTGGTGACTGTTGTGTCTACGGCGCCTTCTATCACAGTGTTAGTGTAAATGGAATTTGTAGCAATGGAATCGGAATAATCGGAATAGGTCTTTAGTCTTTGTTGATACGAAAGGATGTGACGGCTCAAGATCTGTTGAATTGGTATTTTCGTGGAAGGCCTTTGCGTTGTATTCTTAACCCGACATGTCAGTAATTTATACCCGCAAAGGAAATGTGATTGATTGCACGATATTCTGAACCTGACAGATGCTAATATTTTATATTCAGAGACAACGCGATCGATTGCATGATATTCTTAACATGACAGATTCAAAAGGAAGCAATCTAGCACTGTCGCAACATTGAGGGTACTTTCTGCGTGTCACTCGCTCACCTGCCGTCTTGTGTGTCTCTGTTATAGCTTGCGGCAATTACCACATTACGTTCTTAGAGCGTAACGTCACGATCATCATACTGCAGTTACACGGTTGTGCTGAGTATGTCTCACACTATATTTTCATCATCAGCAACGCTATTTTGGTAACGGATGTAAGTAGGTGCATGTCATAAGGTGAATGCCCAACATTTTTACAGCTTGCACTTTCGAATTTCTTACTCTAAACTCCCCTCACAACTCCGTCCGTATTGCTGTAATGTTGTCCAGCATTGCTGGCAGAGATAAACTGTCCATATGTCTTTTTAACGCAAATTTACAAAAATAAAAGGCGCTATAATTACATAGTGTATGTACCGCATGGCGGGCCGGGATAACGTAGTCGGTGTAACGATTTGCTACGGGCTAGACGATCTGGGGATCGAGTCCCGGTGGTGGGCGAGATTTTCCGCACCCGTCCAGACCGGCCCTGGGACCCACTAAGCCTCCTATACAATGGTTGCCGGGTCTTTTCCGGGAGTAAAGCGGCTGGGGCGTGGCCTTGACCACCCATCTCCATCTAGGGCCGGCGTTAAAGAAAAAGTAGAGCTATACCTCTACTACACCGGTGGGCCTTCAAGGCTGATTCTAGGCTGAACTTTATCTTCACCTCCACGTACCGCATGTGTGTGTGTGTACATGTGTGTACAGTTTTCCCATAACAAGTAGTGAAGGCTCAGAAGGAAGATGGACTGCTGGGTTTCCATCCTTACTTTTTGACTTTCGGCACAAATAGGAAGGCAGAAATGTCAGCTCTACTCGCCGGACGCAATTTACCCCAGGATATTCCTTTGTACTCGATTCTGTTAGAGACTGAAGGCAAATGAATGGGGACAGAAAAAAGTAGATCACTTGACAATTTTCGAACCCGGAACTCCCGTCTTTTGGTGTAGTGCCTCAACCAACTGCGTTACCACTCTCCGCGTACGTACAGGTTCAGTACATGCACAATAATTAATAAACACAACTGTAGAACGATGTGTTTTCGAACAGTTTAATATAGTTATAAAAAACACAACTTCTGATTCTTGAGTAATGAAGTGATGAAGTTTATAGACTTGCGGGACACGGTGCCGCGCGAATTGATGTGTAAGTACTGACGCCCCGGAGGAGTCTACTTTGCTGCCATTACCTTGAGGACTGTGCAGCAATCCCCTTCCAAACATCAATAACTATTTTATGTTCATGGTTCCGTGCTCCGCTGATAAAATTTTTAATAATTGTCCAACGAGATACAACACTAAGAAGTCCATTTATTATTCTACAAGTTCATTCTACATGTTTCGGGTGTCAACCACACCCATCATAAGCAGTACACAAAACTGTAACTACAGCCTCCGGAACTGGTCATATTTTTTGTGCAGCTAACGCCCTCCAACTTGGCTAAGCTAGCTTGGCCACGTTGTATTAATTATTAACGTTAATAATTAACGTTATATTAATTTGGTGCTGTGACAGCATGTCCTGTGTTGTGTTTGAGTCGTGCGATGTTCAACTGAGACCGGCTGTCGATATCGTACGACTCACACATAACACGCGACGTGCTGCCGCAGCACCACATTAGTAAGTAATTAGTAAGACTAGTAAGAAGTAAATCACTGAGTGTTTTAAACTGTAACTTCAGCAAGGCACAAAGTATGCTCCCTGAGGATGATCGTATGATCGAAACATGTAGGAGCGTTTTAAGTGTTTCAATGTACATTTTAGATTATTAAAGACTATGTATGTGCATTTGTTGGTGTGTTAGTGAAATAAACTACAAAATGCACGGTGCAACGTTAAAGATTCAGATACTTAGTTTATTTAGCTGATTCGGGCTTTTTCATGGCACAATTCTCTCACACTATAACTAAACTCCGTGGCCTTAGTCCGCACGCGAACTATACCGACAGAGCGGCCGCCGCCGGTCGGCGAAGTTAGTGCCAACTTTTGCGGGTAGAGGGGTGTCACGTGGTCAGTGCAACGGGTCC
>Ga0123352_10014722_pt1 | contig 12455 bp, 7 predicted proteins | sample TergutLab28metaG_FD_89700 | JGI IMG/M metagenome (GOLD analysis project Ga0123352, IMG submission 89700) | Labiotermes labralis P1 segment gut microbial communities from Petit-Saut dam, French Guiana - Lab288 P1 | ecosystem: Host-associated > Arthropoda: Insects > Digestive system > Gut ... | reverse complement strand
AAGTTGCATTTTATATATTTATTCAACAAATATAGGTACTGAATATTTTAAACATGGTATATACTCTCCTTTTTTTCTCTTCAAAATGCAGTTTGTTTCATAATTCTAATGTATTTGGTTCCTCTATTATTCACATTTATTATGCGGCAAGTATTGGTAGTTTCACAAAGATGTTTTGGGACAAACTATCAATCTTATCTTTGGGGGTCAAAAATCCAAAAGAAAGCCTGCGTCCAATAGGGGCTTTATATAAGGAGGAGTGTGGTTGGTGAAAAGACTCAGTAGCCTGGTGTCAGCCAGCGGCTGGGAGGGATGGGAGTGTTGTAGTCAGTGCAGCATTCATTGGAGAGAGATGTTCGGTGATAGAAGAAATACAAACAGGTGTTTTCGTGATACACAGGAGAACGCTCACATGAAAAAAGTGAGAGGAAGGAAAAGGAAAGAGAATGCAATATTTTATTAATAAATTGAAAATCCAAAACAAAATAATAGGAGGGAGAAAGTATTAGTCCAGCTCTACTCCATGGTAAAAATACCATGTGCAGAGCCGGGAGACACCAGGACCCAATTATGGAATAAAGGGCAGGGACAAAGTGAGAGAGGAAGGAGATTAGATGACTAGAACGAAGACCAAATGAGTAAAAATCGATACAATATTCGGTGATAAATACTATGATAAAAAAAAATAATTGAATGCGAAGCGGGGGGGGGGGAGTAATAGTCGTATGCCAGCTGTAGTCCACGGTAAAATAAACCACGTGCTGGGCCGGGAGCCAAAAGAAAAACATAACAATGTGGACTGAAGGACAGGGGGAAAAAAAACTAAAAGAGGAAAGAGATGAGAACAACGAAAAAGTCCCCCCTCTCAACACAGAATTCTTGGTAGCGTCGTACAGTCTCTAGCTTTTATTAGGAAAGAAGTGAAATAGCTTGAAAGTGTTGCAAAAAACTGAAACAAGAGCTAGAAAAAAACACCCAAGAAATTATCATGATCCTACACGAAAAAGGAAGCTTGAAGCATATTCCATTTCGTCGAGCACTGTAACCTATTTTGTTCTTTTGGTTGGTAGCACCGTCATACATGAACTATGGTAGCGCTGGACTCACGGTCATATGCACAGATCATATAATCCTGTGAGAGGTTATTTGCGAAGATGGAGTGTGTCGAAGTGCAGGACAGAAGGTGAGGGTGAAGTTGTGGTCTTTGTGTTGTTTTGACTCTAAGGTGAACAAAACATAACGTCATACCTAGAATCGAAGTGTGAAATAATGTGTGTGCGCAACTTCTGACGACCGTGACAGGATACCATTTGTTAAAATTCATTGGGTGACGTTAAAGCAATGGCGTTGGAGAGAGCTATGCAATTAAGGAAGGCTACTCATGCGTCATTAACGAGGGTACAGAATCATTTTGATAATTTGCTTGAAGCAGCAGACCCTTGCAAACGCCGTGCATTAGAAGCAGAGCATTCAGTCGTTGACATATTGCCAAGGGTACTGTAGTAGAGCCATTTTGATATCCGAAATTAAATTTTCAGGCCCAGCATATTTCAAGCTACGCTAAAGCACATGCTGAGACATAATGAAGGTTTGATGGTCCATTTGAGTGTAATCAGAACTTTATTCTAAGCTCATGACATAGATATTAATGTGGAATTTCTAAATATGTAGTGGTTATGGTAGATGCAGATGACACTTTAAAATTTTTGTTGCAGAGAATATGGCTCTGCAGGATGACTTATGAATGTAGTCGTAAAAAAATTCCGTCTGTGATTTTAAATTGCGTGTTTATTGAGAAACATTGTGAAAGGAATCTTTTGTGATCCATTTTCTATATTTACGGATTAATGTGTACATAAAAGGAGAATACATAGAATATGCTAACAAAATCAAGAAGCACAGAAGAACAAAGTAATTTGTTGATGCAATGCACACTAGTTTTTAGGCATGTTCACAAAACTGCGAAAAGTGACTTAGCTTCATGCCTGTCCATCTGTCCGTTCGCATGGAGTAACTCGGCTCCCACTGGACAGATTTTCGTGAAATTTTGTATGTGAGGACTTCCTGAAAGTCTGTCAATAAAATTAAAGTTCTATTAAAATCTGACCAGAATAATGGGTAACTTACATGAAGAATATATGTACATTTATAGTCATGTCTCAGTGAATTATTCTTTGAATGAGAGATTTTTCATACAAATGTTGTTTAGAAAATCAAAATACACATTACATATTCAGTTAATTTTTCCCCAAAATCCTGCATTGTATGAGAAAATTTGGAAAAAAATATTGTAGAGCAAGACAGTCCACAGTTGACAATATAATACAGTACAGAGAAGATGCGATTTGCGTATAACTAAGGCATGATTACAGACACGCACTTATAATATTTAATAATTATTGCTTTTTTGTGGCGACATTGATTATGTGAACATGCCTGAATGTTACATTATATGTACATTGTGTGCCTTGTTAAATCATTGAAAGACATGTGAATTCAATTTATATTGCCTGTGACTCATGTGTCTCTTATACTGTGTGTTGGATACTAGACCATCAATGTCTTTAGTTGTTCGGAGTATTATCAGTCTTTGGTAGCTGATACCACGTCAGATGTTGCAGTGATTGTATCGTATCACATAAGTATCGTCCTTAAATTGTGACTTTTTAGTACATGAAGTGACTGTTTAATAAAAATTTCACCAAAAGCAATGCTGTCTCATTTTCAGATTCACATTCTTATGATAACTCTCTTGATTCATCAGATCCTGTAATACATGATACTGATATGCTGGCCATTCTGGAAGTATTTTTCTCTCATGAGTGACAGTACTCTGGTAGGAAAGCATGGATTCTGCCCATAATTACCAGAACCATATAAATCTCGATTTTTTAAATTACTTTTTAAATCGTAGGTCATTACATATTTTTTTGGTGCACTTGCATATCTGTGAAGTGCCTATTAAAATCTATCTCTGTAATTGTATAAAAACTTAGTAACTGCTTAATTGCACTTCTTGAAATGTAGAATTGGAGAGTTTTATAAAAAAAAAAACTGTTGACCCACATTATTTTTCATTTTGATTGGACACTTTTAATTACTATTTTATGTGCAGGTTTACCTGTGTTTCTGTGTTCAGGAGCGTTCACTTCCCAGTTCTGTGCATAAACATTTCCTGCTAAGTTTGAAACCCCTACACAGAGTAAGGAAATTATGTCATACTTCATATTATTTAAAATCCTTGGGCCAGAAATCAAGTTTTCATGCTCCAAATGCTCAGAATTTTCTCCTTATTCTATCCAAATTGCTGTAGTAAAGCACAATAACTCCATATTGATTTTAAGGCTGTTGCTAGGAATAGTAAAGTTGTGAAAGCAGTATAATTGGGTTCTATTTGTATACCGTAGAACTAGTTTGTTTTATCTTGTCTGATTTTTGCTGTCTGTTTCATGAGTCATATCTGACCAACACTTATGTCTAATCTTCTCTAATATAGCATCTGTTTTCAGCGCACATTCCTCGGAGAAAAAAAGCAGGCATGAAATAATCATGATGCTTGGTTCTGTATGTGAATGTTTGTGTGTCCATGAGTTCATCTGTGCACCTTTTAAGTTGTGAATCAATTAAGCATGGGTTTAGACCATCAATGGCTACCCTCTACCTCAGTTTCTTATACTTTTCAGTATCAAAATTCTAAGTGCATGAACTTAGGCAGAGGTAGGATGACCTTGTAATGTAGGATCCTAGCACAGAATATTGTCACCATCCTTCTGAACATAAAAAAAAGTGTCCCAGATACCCTTCTTAACTGGTTAGTAGAATAAGCTGCAGTTATGTAATTCATGCTGCTTGAGAGGTGTGGGTAAGATATCTGGTCAAAATTGGTAGGCACGAGTCTGATATGCAGAGTATATTGGATGTCATACAAAAAGAACTGCAGTGTTAAACTTTTTGGCACTGTAGCAAAAAAAATAACAATAAATAATCTTATTTGGTGTAATGTTTGATAAATTGCAACCAAAAGCGTATGGACCCACTTAAATAACAAACCCTTCTCATGATGGAAATGAGAATCTAGTCCAGCACACAGGATCCGTTTCTTGTTGGCAGCCCCACTTTACAAGAATGTATGTATTAAACCTGTTTTACCATGTGGGAAACGAAGCCAAGGACGACCCCTGAAAGATTTCTTGACTTAATGGAACTGGAACAGGTCACAGAACCTAAAACTCGGCAAGCTATATGATGATGATGATGATGATGATGACGACTATTTTCATTAATATATATTGTTTTGGATAAAAAAAAATAACTATTGCAAACATAAAAAATGACAGTAATAAATAATACTGTTATGATATAATAATAATAATGAACCACTACAATGATGACAGCCACCAGTCTGTAACATGCTATGAGTAGTAACATTTCCAGTCTCAAAAAAGACTGTTATATGACCATCTCAATCCGTCATGCGTTGTGTGTATTGACATAAATTTCTGACACTACCGATGCAAGATATTTTGGATTAGAAACTTTTGCTTAAAGAGGGAATGTTGGGTGAGTCCTGCTGGACCCCTTGTATTGATGTGTTTTCAGTTAAAATTTAAGTCTCTGCCCAATAATTTTTAGGCTAGACCGAATTTACTGTTGTGTGGGTAAACAATATTATCTGTATCCACATACAATTGGCCGACATGTTTAGAATTATACATGGCTGCAAGGTCCTTAGTGATTTTTTACAAAATAATTATCATTTGTTAAGTGAGGTACTGATTTATGTGTTTTTAGGAAGGTGTAATGGATGATGACGATGCAGATACATGTGAAGATAGCAGTGACAAGGAAGAAGTGGAAGAAGAAGAAGAAGAAGCGGAAGAAGAAGAAGAAATGGTGAAGGATGATGCTGATGAAAGTCAGGATGAACAGCAGAGTTCATCTAGTGAAGTTGATGAACACATGAAGTGCAGTTCTGACAGTGACTCTTCTTCAGAACAAGAATCTGGACAAACCATCACTAGGTCGTTCACTTATCAGAAACGACATGTTGAAATAAAGTGTGACATGCCTTCTCAAAAATGCCATCGCTGTGGCAAAATCTTGTTCACAGACTTCTGTCTTTGTGTTTACAAAATTCCATTTAAGTGCGAACGTTGCAATTTAACATTCGCAAGTCTTCCAGATTTCAAATCACACATGCAGTCAGTCCATACCTGTGTCCGTGTAAGTGTTAATGCAAGTAATAACATTTCTCCAAATGTTACCAAAGAAGTGAGTCAATCAAGTGCACTTTTTCATCACAATAATAAAGTATCTAAATTTGAGTCAGAACTTTTAAGAACAGAGCAACCGCAGGAAGTACATACATGCCAAACATGTAGAGAAACATTCAGTACAAAACTTGGCCTTATGGCGCATAGCTTAAATCACATTGAACGTGAAGAAACTAACACATACAAGTGCAATCATTGTAATCGTGAATTTACGTCAACTGTTCGATTGTCTATCCACGTGACACGAATGCACATAGAAGAAAAGAAATTTGTGTGTGCTGTGTGCAACAAAGGTTTCAGGTAGGAAGCGAGAAACCTACATCTACTGCATGAAAACTAACCATCCTGGTTTAGTACCTAGCACTTAAGTTGCATTTTAGAGATTATCCATTTAAAATATAGTGCAGCCTCAGTTATCATAATAATTTATTATATTCATAAAAATGCAAGTTGTGATGTGTTCTTAGAATATCAGAAGGTGGTTGAAGTAAGTAATCTTTTCACCTGTTCCATAACTTCAGATTACTTACCGTATATTCTCGATTCTAATCCGCACACTTTTTACAGTTTCAGAGGGCTAAAATATCAGATGCGGATTAGAATCGCATGTGGATTAGATTTGTGGTCGTGAGCTGGATTTTGGAAAAATGGTAGAACCGCCGTACATCCCGTAAGAACAATACAATAATTTATTATTTTATTTATTATTTATAATATTACATAATATTTATAATTCATTATTCGTCAGACTCACGGTCATCTACATGAATGTACGAAGCATTTAAATGGCTGCAGCGCTAATCAGCTGTGGTGCGTTTGTACAGCTGGCAGTTAAATGGCCACTTCACACACGGCGCATTAGTCGGATAACGATTAAAGCATTGGTAATATCCAATATTATTCAATCAGTATGCCTTGTAGGCAAGGGGCGGTTGAAGGAAAGGTGCGGATTAGAACCGCGAACTAACATTTTTTTCGTTTAAGAAATCGGCAAAAACTAGTGCAGATTATATTTGGGTGTGGATTAGATTTGAGAATATATGGTATATCACATCAGAGTAGTAGAGTTTTAAAAATAATCCAGGTATGGCAACATTTGTCATGTTTGATATGATTTCCACGGAAATGTAAAAATAACATCATAATACAACTCACCATCTCTAGCATTAAGTGTGCTGTTCCTGTATTATGTTGTACCCAAACATAAGATGAGAATTTCTTGTCTGATTCATCATGAGGAAAGTGAGAGATGGCCTTATAATTGTGCACAAAGTTGAACACGTTTTTGTAAACATTGTGAATGTTTTGTATCTGCTGTGACTAGGCAAATAAAGTCATGTGGTTTATCCATTAGTATAGACATTAGTTTATACTTGTGATTTCATTATTGATATACCAGCAACTCATTTTGAGTTAGATTACTGGAGTGAGAAGCTGTTCAAGTCAAATCATTTCCATTGTGTTACCATAATTAGATTTAACATTTTTTTTAACTTAACCACATTGCCTGGTAATATAAGCACTTTCTACTCATGTTAGCAGATGTGTGACATAGTTCACATTGAAATAAACTGCTGTGCTGGAGAGAAGTTCAAGTGGTGTTGTTCAATAGAAATTTCTCTTTGGCTACGATTTTAAGGGAGCTTGACCTTTAAGTCACATTTTACTGGATGCAGTCCTCAAATCATTTTCTGTTACTGTAACATTTTCAGAAATTGACGCAGGTTTTTTGGTTATGCACTGTGATGTCTATGTGCATGCATTCTTAAGACTTCTTTTTCAAGGTCAAGTGTATTTTCAGTTTGGACATACATAACTCAGATTCTGGATTGCAGTTTCTTTGCATAGAAAAGTTTGGTTCATGGTCCTTATGGAGTACCTGCTAAAATTGTTTCGGAAACAATTTTGAAAGTCTTGTCAGACACTGAAAGTTATGGTTTCTTAATCCTTTGGTGCAGAGTGTTGCAGATGTTCATCAGACTACCTGTGTTGTATGCTGCAAAATTCCAAGTACATAGCATTAAATAACAGGATGACAGCACATACTGAATTGGCAGAGATATGACATGAAGTGGTTATGTCTTATTGTAAGTTACCGTCCCATAGTTTGCCTGGAGATACCGAGGGAAATTGCGAATATGTCAGGATTGCTGAACTCTGGGCTGAGATTCAAACTGAGGACTTCCCAGTTACAAAGTAGGAGCACTAGTCACTCATCTATGATATTCATTAAATCTCAGCTAAGATACAAACTACTCTGGTGGAAGGTATTCATGGTTTTGCCAGCAGGCAAATTCTGGGTCAGTACCTTGAAAGATGTGCTGTTTCCTTTAGCATACTTCTTAACATGTATATAATTACATATATAGAATATCATTCTATACTATGTAACTAATGCAGGTGACAAAATATTGTTAAATAAAAAACCAACAAACCTGCTAATGTTTGAAGTGAACTCTTCCTTGTATTCACTTAATTTTCTGCATGGTTGAGACCATTGTCATGATATTGCCATCACACTACATGGTCTGATATTAGTTTCTGTTTGTTGTGACCGTGTAATTCTTTTGGTAGTTACTTCATGAAGTAATTGGTTTGCAGATTTTCTCACTCCATTAACCCCTTCATAAGAAGAATTAAACTACTAATCTTCCTTCCTGAAGTGATCCATTTTTCTTACAGATCTTCTCTGTGTACTGTTTCATCCTTTCAGTGCCCACTTGAGCTGGCAGCAAATCCTTTGTACAGTGTGTCTAATCATTTTGATTTCAAATTGAAACAGACTCAGGGTACTCGTCAATTATGTAACTGCAGGAAACTGCAAAAGACAGTTTTATAGCTTTCTCTTGTTATTATATACAGTAATATGGCCTTGAAGTACAATTATTCCTATGTGTTTGTGTAATATCCACTAGTACTTCGAAACAGCAACATATATACTGTATTTACCAAAGGTAATGTGATCCAAATCTCAAAGCTTACCTTTGTAAAAAAAAATTTTTTTTTCTTCTGGTATAATTCTGAATCTTTGAGGTATTCAAAAGCCATTGAAGGCAGCTGCCCTGACAACATAAGATCTGCTGAAAAAATATTGAGTCAGAATTCAGGCTGAAATAAATCATTGTACAGGCATATGGCTAGGATGAACATGTCCGAGCATGTTACTGCATCACTGCATGTCCAAGTATGTTCATAACACATTTAATTGCTTCAGTTGTTGAACTTAGCACTGAAAGTCAGGTGTGTATCATATGTCACTTAAATGATATGTCAGAGTGTAATTTACCAAGAACAGGAAGACAGTGCCCAGAATATGGTAGCTGATGTAGTCCTAAGTATCATTGGGTTATACAGCAATGAGCTGAGCATGAGTTTTTGGGTGATAGTGTTGCTTTGAAGAGAATCGTGTTTGTGGCAAGTGATGGGCAACGTGGGTACCCTTTGACCAATAGAAACAATGAATTACCATATTTTTCTAGACCTTAGATGCATCAATATGTTAGAAGGAAAATTAGTAAATACATATTTTGTGCACATTTGGAGCTCAGATTCACAAATCAATACCAAACAAAATGGCAGTGCAATATATAGTTCCAACTGGTCATAGAATCCCCGAAAATCTTATCACTGCTGTGACATTCATCAGCATCATCATCATGCTTTCAATAACAACTAAGGAATTGGCAATTGTTAGGTAATGCATCATATACAGATATACTGAGAAGAATAACTGCACTCTAAGTTGTCTCTTTTCAACAATTCAGCATGCACTAATTCTTAGTATATTGTGATCTTATATACAGGGTTATTTGAAATGATTGTCGGGGTTTTAACAACTTGCCACCTCGTTCTCCAGATGCAACCCCATGTGATTTCTTTCTATGGGGTTACGTCAAGCATCAGGTTTATGTTCCTCCTCTTCCCGCAAGTATCCCGGAACTGAAGGTACAAACAGAACTGCCATTGAAACCATCACCGCTGACATGCTACAAACAGTTTGGAACGAACTCGATTATCGTGTTGGTGTTTGTAGAATCACAAAGGGTGCACATATAGAGCACCTGTGAGGTATGTAACAAAAACTTGGAGTATTGTTCTATTAAATAAAAAAATACATATACTCCTATCTCAAGTGTGTTGTGTATGACAAATTGTTAAAACCCAGACAATCATTTTGAATAACCCTCTATTACCTGACACTGGCCCATTGCAGTGGAAATGTGTTATAAGCAAATTTCTTGCGTGTGTATACATAATAAACATTAATAGTTGTGATCAGCTGCTTTTTTTCCTATTATTATTCATTATCACAATGGTGTGAATCAAGATCATTATTTCGCTTTTTTAAAACACTAAATTATCATCAGTACAGAGACATTACTGGTATGTTTCTTGAAAGACTTTACAATTTTCTCACATTCTGACTACAAAATTGATAACAGCAAGAAGTTCTTCTAGAAAAAGGGATGGCGTATGTGGCAACTCATCTTCTTGCTTTAAAAATTGTTATTTTTGTAGACACTGAAATTCTGTTGTGTCTGTGGTCTGTTATCCAGTTCTTCACTTCTGTTTGTAGGTCAGACCATTTTGCAGTATGCGTATGGAAAGAATGATAATTCTTCTCTAATGTCTTTTAACTTTTCCTCCTGTCTTCTCCATTCATATATCACCTTTTAGTTGGAAGAAGACCCAACTAATCTTTCAATTTACCATTACCATGCTCTTTTGCATACTTAATATTTAAGTTGAAACCTGTGGTACATATAATCATTGTTTACAACATCCAGAATTTTTGGCCCACCCCCTCCCCCCAGTAATCTCATTATCACTGCATGCTGCTGAACAGTGCCGTTTTGTTTCTGTCCCTCTAAGGACAAGTTGTATGATACTGCTGTGAGAACCCCAAATCTCACAAGGTACATGACTGTTCTTGTGATACTTAAAGTGACAGTATTACTAAGTCATAAATATCTTTTATGTTTGCAGTGGTGCCAACACACTGGAAGCACATAAGAGATTACATCTTGGCATCCGGCCTTATAAGTGTGACATATGTGGTAAATCATACTCTCAGTCCGGAAACCTAGCATATCACAAGAGTACCCATGATGGTGTCAAGTCCCATGTGTGTCATCTGTGTGGCAAGGCATTCCTCACAGCTGGAATCCTTGCAAACCATGAGCGCAGACATACTGGGCTCAAACCATATGTCTGTGATCAGTGTGGTCGTGCCTTTGCTGACAACTATACTCTCACACACCATAAGGTATGCCAGACGCTGAGATACAAGCTTTAAGAGACATGTTTTTATCTATAGGTGTTTCTCAACCAATTTGCAGCAGTATAGCTTTTAGTGTGCTACAACATTTTGAACTTAGAAGCATTTCTGTATATGTAACAGTAGTTAATAAACCATTCTGTTTTCAGAACTAGGCATGTTATCCATCCTGTAGGTGTTATGCTGAAAACACAAAATGTGGTAACAACATAGAGATCTTATTCAGTGTACTTTTGTAATCGTACCTGTCTGCTGCTGTTTCTTCATTCAGATGTTAATTGTACAATTTGTAATTCACAGTGGCATTGTTTTCCACATTTCTTTGTGTGCCTCTTTCTTATACACTGCACTTTTTCACAGTAACTATTTTGGGTGTGTTCACAATGAAAAGTTGCAAAAATTTTCTGTTATTTCACTGTGTCTGTGTGTCCCTGGATTATATTGTCATTAAATAGTCGTAGGTACCATGAAACACAACATACTTATCAGTTGTTGGTCATAATTCTCAACCCTGACATGTTTCAGTCATTTTCATTATTATTCAAAGCATGTGTGAGTTGGGAATTATAACCAGCAATGAATATATGAGTTGTATTTGCTGGTATCTAAGACTGTGTAGATAACAATATAACAGCATGACACTTAGGGATAAATTTTTGTGAAGTTTTATATGAGTAACTATACCATTTTTGGTTAAAATGGAATGAAAGTAATGTTTGCGATACTTGAATACCTGTGTGTGTTTTTTCATACTTCTTGAGTTCATCTTCTGGAAAATGCTCTGGTCACTGTTTGTAGAGAAACATACAACACACACATCTTAGATCCAGGACACTTTTCTGTAAATTTTCCATTGTTGAACAAATATGCCAGAATCATTATACTGTCTGTATACCTAATTAGAACAAGTTAAAAACAATATGCCAGAATTGTTACAGTGTGCATGTACCTAACTTTTATTTAATGTTAGTATTTTGTAATTGGTGCCATTTATGATTCATATTTAAAATGGTGTAAATCATGTATGCATGCACAGATTCAAGGATACAACTTTAAGTAATAGCCTTACATTGTCAGAAGGTGTCACAGATTTGAGTGTGTGTTTGTTATGAGACAGAGCCATGCTTGTCTTTATTTCTTTTGAGAAGTAATGCTGTATGAATTCAAAGTAAGGAAAAATAATTTTGACCAGTGTAGGTTCATAAAGGGAAGAAAACAAGGATTGTCTTAAGGTTTGAAACCTAAAGTGGAATCACTCAGTTGTGTGTAGGGAAGACTCCTCCCCCAATATGTTGGGAGGTACTGTATATTTTGATTTGCATATTCAGTTTGGGTGTGCTAAGATAAGTAGTTCTTCATTTAAGATGTACTGTTCTATTATAACAGCATAATGTGAAATGTTGATTTGGTCCCAGATTGGATTAGCATCTGATGTGTTTGAGCTGTTTTCTTCATGGACTGGAAATCTCCTCTTTGTTTGAACTAATTAAATGGTTTAACTATTTATGAAAGAAAATATGCATTAATGCTTAATTACTGCTGTCCTCAGTGTGAACTTTAGTATATACAAATTAAAATGGCAACATGTTGGGCATCTGTGGCAAAATCACACCATCATATTGCTATTAAATGTATGGCCACTTATTACAGGATGTATCAAAATTAGATTCTGATTTAAAAATTGTGACTTCAAACTGTACAAAGCTGTGGACATGGTGCACAGCACGTTACAAAGTCTATTCTTGGAGTTCTTATACTGATAAAATAAAACAGCACAGGGAATTGTTTTCCTTTTTCTTTTCTTCTTCTTCTTCTTCTCTCTCTCTCTCTCTCTCTCTCTCCTTCTTTCTTTCTTCTTCTTCTCTCTCTCTCTCTCTTTTTTTTTTTTTTTTTTTTTTTTTTTT
>Ga0123352_10014721_pt1 | contig 12456 bp, 7 predicted proteins | sample TergutLab28metaG_FD_89700 | JGI IMG/M metagenome (GOLD analysis project Ga0123352, IMG submission 89700) | Labiotermes labralis P1 segment gut microbial communities from Petit-Saut dam, French Guiana - Lab288 P1 | ecosystem: Host-associated > Arthropoda: Insects > Digestive system > Gut ... | reverse complement strand
TTGTGAGTGCGGTAATGAACCTTCGGGTTCCGTGAAATGCGGGGAATTTCTTGACTAGCTGCAAACCAGTTAGCTTCTCAAGAAGGACTCTGCACCATGGAGTAAGTAAGTAAGTACAGTAAGAGACTCAACATGTTTCGGGCATTACTATGCCCGAAACATGTTGAGTCTATAAGAAGGAAAATAAAAGTCACCAGTGACATCTAGTTGGTTTTTTATTCGTCAGCCATCAAAATGATGCACGTTCCAATAAACATCAGATTTAGCATTGCGTTCTTTATGTAAAACATGAAACAGGGCCAATATTGAAACATCCTGTACAAAGAAATCACTCGTCAGAGCCAGGCAGATAGACAGGCAGAGATGAAGAGAGATGAGGCAAGTAGTTGGGGGTGGGGGGTGAATATACCCCAAGATAATCGTGACTTGTGATACGACCTCGCGAAAATAACAAAAAGTTGATGACTTCATGCAAGAAGAAGTAGGTGGAAGGCTGGCATGCAGCGGCATTGGAAATTCTCCGGTGTCAGCAAAGTTTTCGAGCGAAAGTTATAGAAGGGAGGGGAAGAGAAAAGAGATGTAAGTGGAAGCTTGCAGCTATATTCCAATGTATATTCCAATGTATATACTGCGGTATTTTTATTTCCCCTTCTTCCCACATCCCCTTGAGTCTACTTTTCGCCATTCTCTTAGAATGTGTAATATATCTGAAGCAAAGACGGCCCTAGCTTCGAATTCATGGACAAAACTGTGTACGCTTACAATGCAAAAAAGTGCCAAATTTACCAGGATTTCTCGAGGTCTCATTTTATTTGACGAGGTCCATTCCGTTCTGATGAAACAAATTCTTTCACCTGTCATTGACACACAGCCGATGTATCTACTGTAAATGAAATGTACCAATAAATCTCAGATGGAAGGAGATATACAGTAGAGCTGACATACAGATGATATAACATATGTGCTCCAGAAGGCTGGATGATGGCGGCATAACATATGAACAAGGCATTACCATGCTCCACATTCGTTTTATACACGTGCAAACAAAAGCGAACAGTCTCTCTGAAGTAAAGAAATTTCTTTCAAATTAATTTGTAAGTCATAAAATTACATTATATTCAATAATGTATTAACGGTTGACAAATTTCGATTTGGGTCTCAAATGCACGTTATATTGAATCGAGTACAGCCGAATGTAAATTCTTCCATCTTTTTTTGCTATTCAACCGAACCGCGATTCCAAATTTCAACGAAATCAGTTCAGTAGATGCAGAAATTAAACAGTTATGTAGAAAGTATGTACATCAATAGATCGCCCCAGGAATTCCATTTTACGTTGCGCTAATGAGGAATAAAGATATAATTATGGTAGCAGAGTCCAAAGGTTCAGCACTAGCTAACTAACTATATGCAGTAAAATCCATCTTGAAGAACTAGTACTTTATCAACTGGTCAAAATTTACCTGCATTTTACGACACCCGATGACTCATTATTGTCTTCACAGCAGCCCGATCCTTGTCCCATTTCTGAGCCAGAACAATACAGTCCACACCCTGTCAAAGAGTTACTTCTGATATATTTAATACTATCCTCCCATCTACACCTACCTCTTCCAAGTGTTCTCTTTCCCTCGGGTTTCCACACCAAATCCGAAGGTGCAATTCTTCCCTCTCCTATCTGTGTCACATGAACGAATGGAGGATGGCGGTAGTGCATATAGGTTCAATATTGTTTGTAACAAAACATGCCATTGGACATAATCCTAAGGTAGTTTTACCCACCTCCCACCATCAAATAAACTTAGTTTAAAACGCGCTGTCTATTAATCATAGGATGCAAAATTTAAAGCAAACCATACTGTTACTGCTGTATTCTGTACCACAATGATAACGTCAGACAACTGCCTTATGCAATGTGCTTCGTGACGTGTCAGAGATTGAATCAAATCCCGGGTCAAATTCTATCAAAAGTAATATAGCAGTACCGATTATATGTATTATATGTATTAGAATCGATCACGATATTTAGAAATCCATTTGTATCGACTATTATCAAATACAAAAATTGATAAATACCTATAGTTTCGGTGGAGTAACACGTGGTTTTTTTTTGGCGACGGCTCGCTACACGTGCTAATCCAATTAAACATTATAATTATCGATAGTATTCGATTATATTTACTCGATAATAATGGATTCCTATAGATAGTTAGAGTGTTTCAGCGGAGTATAGTGTGGTAATTATGTCGACCCGCCAAATGACTAACACATTAATTTATACAGCCAACTTTACATGTGCAGCTAAAGCTGGCTGTACAAATTAATTTCTATATAATACAGGGTACACATAACATCAAAATTGACGAGTACGTTATTCACGTCAGAATTTAATCCAATCAGTGAGGTTCAGGACAGATGAGCAGTCGCCACATACCGTATTACAATATATATATATATATATACTACTCGTTTCCCCCAATAAGAAAACGTGCTTATAGCTTACGATTTCCCGTCTTCCGGTATTAAATGTAGAAACAAGTATAAGGTGTACAATACAAGTCTTCCGAAATATTGTGCCGTATTGGCTGGTATTCATTCACAGACATTAGAATGAACGTTGGTATACGTATTTACCCCTCGGCAGGGTGTACTCATTCCAGAAGAACTGAATCTTCAACAACACCGCTGTCAGAACCTGAAATCCCGCAAAACCGTAGGTGTTAACTTGAAATGGTGTGAAGCTTGCTGTACCAGTTCGAGACTGTAGAATACTTCGAAGGTATTTGAGGATAGTTTGTGAGAGAAATATTTTAATATGAGAGGAAGAAATCGGAGTGGGGGGGAAGAGGGGCTACCATGAAACTGCATAATGGGGAGATTCAAAATTTGAGAAGAGTTTGTGATAGAAATATTTTAATATGAGAGGAAGAAATCGGAGTGGGGGGGGAAGAGGGGCTACCAAGAAACTGCATAATGAGGAGATTCAAAATTTGTGCCCCTGAAAATAAATGGGGAAATCAGAAGAAAAAGAATATCACAAAATTGACAGGACACGTAACATTTAATGGCGCCGATGAGAAATTCATACACACTTCAACAAAAATTTTAAACAAATCTTCTTATTCCTTTCGGAGATTTTTCTAGATCTTCATGTTCTTTGCCAGAGTGTCAATGTACTTACAGACGTAATATAGAGGCGCGTTCGCGGAACCAATGTTGCCGCAGAAAAGCAATAAGAATTTGATACTATGAGTGCGTGTGTCTGTACCATTAGTTATTCAGGAAGCAAAGTGCATGCGCCATGTAATACTACCTGTGACCTGACCATTTTTACCATATTTTTCCACATTATCCCTTAAAAGGCATGATTTTTGAGCAAGCGTCATTTAACATGAAATGTGTGTTTTAATATTCTCTACACCTTTTTCCTAAAAAAAATATTGTATTGTAATAAAAATTCATTGAGATATTATAATAAATGTACACAGGTCTTCACGTATAGTGCCCGCTATTATTTCCATATTTCAACGACACTTGAATTCTCTCGAAAGATTTTGAAAAATACTTAAATATCAAATTTCATGAACACCCCGAACTGTGGGAGACGAAATGTTCCATGCGGATGGGTGAAGGACAGACGGACAGAGAGACAGACATGACGAAGCTAATAGTCTCTTTTCCAAATTCCACAAACTCGCTTGAAAGTAGTCAAGATGGGGCAGAATTTGACTGTGCAAAACCTGAATGCGAGAAGATCGGAGAGAGAGAGAGAGAGAGAGAGAGAGAGATGAACGAAGCCGGCGCGAGATGGCGGAGAACAAAAAACAAACACAGCTCACTGCGTGAAGCTCTCTCTCTCTCTCTCTCTCTCCCTCTCTATTTTTAACAACAGTAGAGCTTCGAGCTGCGAGATTTTCAACGCGTTCAAGTGACTATCATTATATCTACCTCTCTACGGTACTTTCCACTTGTAACATGCAAACCTATGTAGAAATTTTATTTTCCCATCATTTTTATATCTTTTACATAATAATAAAAGAGTTTGTTCACAAGATCGAGTAAAAGGCTTGATTTTCATTCCCTCTTGCTCCCATTGTGTCTTCATTGTGTGCCAGAGCATGGAACTAATTATTACAGCCAATTAAATACCATACAGTGATGATACCACAAGTGTCAAAAATTTTTTGAGGGGAAGAAGAGGGGGGGGGTGGATTGGAGGAATATAATGAATGGATGTTCACCAAGTGCTCATATTTCATCCGCTGCATAACACAGATAGTTGATGGATGAGAGTGCAGATTAATTTTTAACCACGTTCCCACTGTTCCGCCTGTTTTATGATACTGTATATGTCACAAGCCGGTTATGTAGTGATGATCGTAATTTAAACCTTTAAGCTTTTGTTCCTCATTTTTGTGTTACTGTAATTATAAAATCCGATACCATGACACTCTAATCTAGAAGTAACCTCCAATAAGTGCAAAAAAAAAATTCTATGTATTATTTTGCTTTGTAAACACGCGTATTTGAAAAACTGCGCTCTAAAGAAATTACTGAATATGTTTTAGTTAATGTATTTTTCATCACTGAAAAAAAAAACGTATAACACTGAAAGCTGATATATTATTCTGTTAAAAAACATTTATATAAAGTTCCTGTTTTTTCTCTCTTCCTCTTCACAATCGATACAAAATGTCAGATTACCGGCAGGTCACATTTCTGATCCCGGATTCGCTTGGCGTATGTTTACGTCATGAACGAATTTGCACATTCATTTTTTTTCGAATTTTTATAGTCACCTGAGAAAACAGCTATAAATCATACTTTTCATAGTATAAAGATGCAAAGTGGCATTGTGTACAGTTTGGTGTTTACCTTATAAGTCATTTAATTGATAATTTAAGCATGTTTTTCCAATTTAATGAGCCAATTACAGTGATAGCCGGTCCCAGTAGCCGCGCGGTCTAAGGCGTAGGTCTGCGGCCGCTCAGCTGCTGGTATTGCGGGTTTGAATCCCGCCGGGGGCATAAATGTCTGTTGTACGTTTTGTGCTTTTTCAGGTAGAGGTCTCTGCGTCAAGCTGATCACTCGTCCAGAGGAGTCCTACCGCGTGTGGTGTGTGTGAGTGTGATCGTGGATCTTCGAGAATGAGGAGGCCTTGGCCCCAGTGGGGGCTGTTGCGCCATGCTACAGAGAAAAGTACAGTGATACATAATAATTTTTGTAGATGATAGTTTGGTAGCAGGGTATCAGGGCATATTTTAAGATACTTCGACCATTTGAATTTAAGAAGCTGAGAGAAATGACAAGTTCGAGGTGTCCTAGATAAGAAATTGTAGCATTCAGTTTCAAAGGGCTTGAATATATAGTTCAAAAAGTGTGGAATATGATCTGTTTTGCGTTATAGGAAATATTCCGGGGGGTTCACCAAACCCTTTTAGTGGTCTTCGTTGTGAAACTTACTACTGTTTTATGGAACATGTGTGAAAGATATATTTGCGATGGCGTTTTCTTTGTTTAATTAAAGAAAACTGAGCTTTATCACCCAATTAATGTTTTCCTTAATTTCTTCTTATTTCGAAAGGGAAATTATTTATGGAACAACATTTACGCCCACACGTAGGTTTGCAATTGGGCCAGAATAGGTGAGTATCTGAAAAAGGGAACAGCGACCCTACGGCCCTATTCACAGTCCGTGCCTTCACCGTGATGGCTATTGTGTTCACTGCTACTGAACCACTGAAGATTTGCGAGTTTTGTGGTTTCCAAAGAGTTGACGTTGAAGTTTCTGGCGTTTTTGGATGTTACGGTGAATAACGGGTAATGCAATATACAGGGTGTTTGAAAGGAACGAAGCGCCTTTATATTCAACTCTTGGTAATTACCGTTCTTATTAAATCAGCCATTACACAGTCTAAAAAAAAGACTTGAATCCACGTGGTGAAGGCTATTTAAAACGGCCCTTGACTGAACATGACGGTTTCCATAGTATTAACACACAGCTATTTCCTCTATGTAGGTCACTTACATTCATCTACATAAGTTTTCAGGTACAGCAGCTACTTACTTTTGTCTGTGTTAACCAAAACAAAGCATGTCGACGAAATTAGCAAAGGTTCAAATATGAGATTTTACCAAAATCCTTGCAATTGGAGCCGTGTTAATCCATGCGAACAGACAGACATAATGAAGCTAACGGACAATTTTTATTCCCCCACTCCCACCCCCCATCATCCACTTAAAATAGCTTCCAGTAACCAAAAGCTAGCAACAGGCCCAGTCCCCACGTACCGTAACCTTGACAAAACAGAGTAAGGCAATCCGCTCGCTTGTTGTATCAATACGCACATGAGTATGTATGTATGGATGTATGTACGTATATATGTACGTACGTTCATACGTTTGTAAGTATATACATATGTATTTATGTATTTGTCGGTCAACGGACTGCTCTGGATAGAATTTAGACATTATCATTGGACTCAGTGCTAAATTTATGTTGTTGAAGTTCGGCCCGAAGTCACTTTTCTGTAGCCATTTACCTGAACACGAGAGGAGATGTACAGAATGAGCGAGAACCCACTCTGCCCCTCTCAGAATCAGGACACATTTCACAGGGCAAGTCGCTACGAATGAAGGCAGAGTACCACGCCGGGAGTGCGGAATTGGAGGCGGATGGAACTGCGTGACATCGGCCACGAATGCCACCTAAATCGTTTCACGCACGGGAATTCCCCCACTTCTAGTGCAGTGCATCACTCTTATTTCACTCCTTCACAGGGGCTTTTCGCTAACTTTTTACCTTACAGAAGCATATAAACAGGCTCTTCTTCTCGGCATATCTTTTTGTGTTGCACTATCGACGAAAAGAAACTTACACTGCCATCTCTTAACATTTTAAGCTAACTATTTGTAAAATCCCACAATAAAAATTTTTCAAGTTGAGATAAAAAAAAATTCGGAGACGGAAATAACTATCTGCTTGAAGTAGCAATATTGAAAGGGTGGAAGGTCTGTAACTCTGTTAACGAGGGTGACACATGTGAAAAACGCATGAAAAACAGCGTCCATAAATTTGAGAGAAGACTGGAACAGAAGTGCTGTCCATTTTAGCAATACCAAAAAAACAATACAAAACAATTCATTGGACACATATACCAAATAACCCATTTACATACATGCGCGCATGCGTATAAAATGAGATACATGACCTTTCAAAGAGGAGGGACACAATATTGGGGGGGGAGGGGGGTTGGAATGAAATGGGGAGTTGATTTGGTTTTCGAACACAGGGGTCACTAAATTGACTCTGAAAACTATTTGTATTTTAACAACGAAGGATGCAGTTCATAGCGGACTCGTGGGCTGTTTGATGTTTTCCTGGTTGTGTATTCGGACTTCATGTGAATGTATGAGGGTCTCTGTAATGTATGCAATCAGTTGGGTATTTGCATGCCAGGACCTCCGTCAGTTACTCGGGGCCTATCTATTGAAGTCATCAACAAAGTGTGACCATGCGCAGGGGTTTTCGACGCAGACTAACGTTTTGATTGGATGGATTCAAAGGTTTTTATTAGCCACCACAGTGCAAAACTGCCACAATGTGCAATGTTCTTAATTCTAATTACACCCACGGAAACTACTGCATGCAACATCAGCGCTAGCAAGCAGATGCAAGAAAGAAAGACAGTAAGAAATAAATTTGATGAACTTAGCCACACCAAATAAAATATGAATAAAACTTTTAAACGTTTATTAATTTCAGGGGAATCACAATCAGAAACCCGTTCCTCTTGGTAAATATTTCCGACTTTCGCAGTAAACTTGGGTAGAATCATGGGTTAAATCTTATAATGTGTTATTCGAAAATGCCAATGGCAAATTCAGGTTTTCGCTGCGAAGTAGAGGAGGACCGCGCTCTTCTGTGCTGTTATTAAGAGATGAGTGATTATCTCTTACCGAAGTTTCGGGTCATCCTATCGGTCACATTTTCAAGCCTCAAGAAAACCTCTCGGTTCCCCCTTCGAAGATTGGACCGATAGGTTGTCCTGAAACGTCGAAAAGGAATTAGCATTACTTGCTGCGTAACAGCGCAGAAGAGCGAACTTCTCGCCTACACCGAAGTATGTCACTGGGTATATTTCTCAGCAACCTTCAGTAATTTCGCACCTTTATGAACTATTTCCGTACAAGCCATACAATTGTTATCCTCCGATCTCCTATCAGAATTTCATTTGCTTTCTAAGAAGGCTGTACATCTCTTTCATGTAACACTGCCCTGTAAACCTTAGATGAATGAAACGAATAAGGGAATTCCTGGTTATGTGACCCTGAATTTACAATTAAATCTCTCTCAATTTCAAATACTTTCCAAAGCACATTTTCAGACACGTCTAATTTACACTCTCCTTAATTAGAAGACACCAAATTTCAAAACCATACAAACTTACTGTCAAAATTATTTATTTACATAGTTTGATTATTAGTGTTTTGAAAATCAAACCCATAACTAACTTCCACCTGCAAAATATAAAATATTTCTTGAATTTACTGTACGTTTGATGCACTAAATTTTACTCCTTACTCGCGTACACAAACGAGGCTGCGTAGGTTCTTATGTTTATTGGACCGTGCATCATTGTAATTGTTGAAGAATAAAAGACCAACTTGATATCACTAGCTATTTGTTTCATTTCTTATGCGCTCAACATGTTTCGGACATTAATATATCCATCATCAGGAACTTGCGACTTTGCTGTTGAATTACCACATCGGTTGTTGTGTTCTCGGTTCGTTGTGTGTTGGAGATTTGGTGCGGCTGGGTTTGAGTGGTGTCCGTGTTGCAGGCTGTTGGAGATTTGGTGCAGCTGGGTTTGAGTGGTGTCCGTGTTGCAGGCTGTTGGAGATTTGGTGCGGCTGGGTTTGAGTGGTGTCCGTGTTGCAGGCTGTTGGAGATTTGGTGCGGCTGGGTTTGAGTGGTGTCCATGTTGCAGGCTGTTGGAGATTTGGTGCGGCTGGGTTTGAGTAGTGTCCGTGTTGCAGGCTGAAAGGAGTTGTACTTCACCCTACAACACAGACACCACTCAAACCCAACCGCACCAAATCTTCAACACACGACGAACCGAGAACAAAACGACCGATGTTGTAATTCAACAGCAAAGTCGCTAGCTCCTGATGATGGGTATATTAATGTCCGAAACATGTTGAGCGCATAAGAAGTGAAGTAAAATAGCTAGTGACATCAAGTTGGTCTTTCATTCTTCAACTATTCTTCAAGGCTACGTAGGTTCTTAACCCTTTAACACCGAACGACGTATATATACGTCGCGCAGTGAGCCCTTTAAATATTCAGAAAGTATTTAATAATATTTTGAGAATAGACCACGACCGCTAATTCTCCACATAACAAGCCACGTAAATTTAGGAATTGGCACAACGTCAGAGATTAATGGAATAAACAAGATATCATTGGGTGAATTTCACGCGAACGTAGTCTACATCATGTCCAAATCTTCCGAATGAATTTTCTTCAAATTTGTTAAAAAGTGTATAAAATTCTAAATAAGCGTTTGGCCTCTCTTCGGACTGATGACGCTAGCCGACTGCTGTAGGGCGCGAATTGTCTTTAGCCCTTCTAACTCAGTTGGATTACAATGATTTTCAGAACTTAGGTGTCTCCACACTCTTCTGTTTCCGGTATTGCCCTATATATACATGGGGTATGGCGCTAGCACAGTGGTTAAGGTGCTGTACTACAAATTGGAAGGTCGCTGGCTCGATCCCAGCCGGTGTCAGTGGATTTTTCATTGACATAAAATACAGCCGATCGCATTATGGCCCTGGGACGAATCAGCCTCTAACACAAATTAGTACCAGGAGTATTTCCTGAGGGTAAAGGCGGCCGGTGCGTAATACTGACAACCTACTACCATCCTGTGTCGTTGTCATTAAATCTGGGAACCTTAACTTCCTGGAACCCTCTGGGCCCTTCTGGACCTGTAACGGGACTGCTTTACCTTTACCTTTACCTATATATATGGATAGGTTGGGGTCTTGTAATGGGTCGATAAAATGAAGTCTGAATCCGAAAGAACAGAGTAAATTATTTGTGAAAGCAGAAGAGGCAGACGAAGACAAAAATAAACTAAATTACGCCTCATATATTATTCCATTTCACAGTTCAAGTTACGGCCTTCTTTACTCTGTCTCAAGGCTAAGTAAATGCTGTGGCCGTCTGCAACATGCTCACATCTGCACAAATATCACGACGCCAGTAAAGTGTTATAGGCAATGCAATGTCAATGTTCGAGAAGCCCAACGTCAATACTGACGTTAATCAAAGGTGGCCTACCGCTTGTGTCTCTAAGACTGACCTACAACCAGCGTCATCATCTTAATCCACTCTTCATGAACCGAACGTCGCTGTCAAAAGTGTAGCATTCCGTCTTATTCTGATTCATTGTAAAAAAAATTGAAAGGTAAAGTTCACCTTTGTACAGGCACTGAGTCACTGAACATGCACTGAGTCACTGTACAGGCAATGAGGTTCTGTACAGGCAATGAGTCACTGTAAGGCACTGAGTCACTGTACAGGCATTGAGGTTCTGTACAGGCAATGAGTCACTGTACATGCACTGAGTCATTGTACAGGCACTGAGGTTCTGTACAGGCAATGAGTCACTGTAAGGCACTGAGTCACTGTACAGGCACTGAGGCTCTTTACAGGCACTGAGTCTCTGTATAGGCACTGAGTCACTGTACAGGCACTGAGTCACTGTACAGGCACTGAGGCTCTGTACAGGCACTGAGTCTCTGTACAGCCCGTACGACCCATAGGGGGAGTAGAGGTATAGCTCTACTCTTTCTTGACCATGGTACTAGAAGGGGCGAGGGGTCAGCGTCACGCCCCGGCCGCTCTTTACCTCCTGGAAAGACCTGGTACCCATTATATAGGAAGGCTGTGTGGGTCCCAGGGCCGGTGTGGACAGTTGCAGAAAATCTCGACCCCCACCGGGATTCGAATACCGGACCGTCTAGCCCGTAACGAGTCGCTATACCGACTGAGCTACCGGGCCCACAAAAAAAACAATACTTCTTTTTAAATTGTACAATCAACAACAGAAACATGGCGGTCCCAAGAACTCACGATAAATAGGCAATATTATTGTTCTATCTTAAAGTCGTTTCCTCTCCTGGTTTTCATCAAAAACACAAACGCGCGTGCGAGCACAAACACAAACAGTTTAATTCATATAGCGTTAGACGGTAAATAGTAAGACTGTCTGCATACTGGAAAGCTTATAAGGAAAACAGCCTTTGTGTTTAAGCTTCTTAACATGGAATGCGGCGTTAAAACTTCACGCGTTCTAAACCCGAACACTATTAGGTCACTTTGCGCTGCGGGTAGCCGTCTTTCCGGCAAAAGCGCCCCCTACCCCGAACCCCCTGGGGATCCAGTGTAAACGAAGAAGCACGTGTCTCAGGTTCGAACGTCATGGTATAGAAAACATCCCTATTCCTGACGAGGAACCGAACCCTGGACCTCTTTTCCCGTAGACATACACCTCACTGAACTACCCTTGCTCACACCTACAACAAAAATGCATCTGCATCTGCCAAGGTGCCCACATTGTCGTAGTCGGAACACCACACGGAGTGTGTGCCTTGCTGTTTCGTAGCTAGGCAAGCATGCGCGACTAAACTTTACTTGAAGTCATACAAATAATTAGAACATAATACTTACTTACTTACTCCATGGTACAGAGTCCTTCTGGAGAAGCTAACTGGTTTGCAGCTAGTCAAGAAATTCCCCGCATTTCACGGAACCCGAAGGTTCATTACAGCACTCACAACTGTCCACCACCTGTCTCTATCCTGGGCCAACCCAATCCAGTCCATATACCCTCATCCCACCTCCTGGAGATCCATCCTATTATTATCCACCCATCTACGCTTAGGTCTCCTCAGTGGTCTCCTTCCTTATTTCTTATAAATAAGGCCAGATGAGTTCACAGTAATTCATACAATATTTAGAAAAACAAATTATTTATTTAATTTCAAAGAAAATAATTGAAACAAACCTAATTAAATTTTCCCCATTTTGTTCAACTGAATCTTCCACGACCTTATTTAAATTTAAAACACTTCGCTTCTTCCACGCTATCAAGTCTCTTTTGCAGCAATGTCGTAATTTAAAAAAAAAATTACTAATGCGTGATTCCCCCTCATGAGAGCGGGGCTTGATTGTGTCAAATGGTTCTACTCAGCCTAAGGCCCACCACAATAGGTCTATAGAGTACTTACTTACTGCATTGTGCAGAGTCCTTCTTGAGAAGCTAACTGGTTTGCAGCTTGTCAAGAAATTCCCCGCATTTCACGGAATCCGAAGGTTCATTACCGCACTCACAAGCGTCCGCCAACTGTCTCTATCCTGGGCCAGCCCAATCCAGTCCATAT
>Ga0123352_10014720_pt1 | contig 12456 bp, 2 predicted proteins | sample TergutLab28metaG_FD_89700 | JGI IMG/M metagenome (GOLD analysis project Ga0123352, IMG submission 89700) | Labiotermes labralis P1 segment gut microbial communities from Petit-Saut dam, French Guiana - Lab288 P1 | ecosystem: Host-associated > Arthropoda: Insects > Digestive system > Gut ... | reverse complement strand
TACTTTTCATAATTCAATTTCACCTCAAATATTAGCATCAAATCAAGAATAAGGAACAAACGGGCGGCAGAATGACCAATATCATTAAGTAATATTGCATTTTGCCGCCTTTTCATTGTCGTTTGCTATAGTAAGTTCCTAATTAGTTTCGTTCCAATTTCTAATCGTTCCGCCGTTCCTTTCAAACCTAGCATTTGCACCACTTAGTGTTACACCTCCGCCAAAGTTTGAACTGTTATTTTCAATTACTCCTCCATTCATTATGAAGCTTCCATAATTTCTAACATGAACTGCATTGCTTAACCACAAACTTCTTATATTACGAATACCGCTTTCCATTGCAAAACTTGCAAAACTTCTTGCATGAATAGAATTACTTGAGAGTGGTCCTCTTATATCACGGATAGTTCCTGCCGTTAATATTAATTCTCCACCTGCTCGAACATCTATTCCTCCGCCGTATCTCGCTCGAAGGTCACTGTTAAGGTTACGACCTACTATATGAAGACCTTCATCAGCTATGCGTAATGTTGTTCTTTCATTAACTTGGAAATGGTTGTGGTTTCCATTCACTATAAGTCTAGCTACACCTTCCGCTACCAAGATTATATTTCTGTGATTTCCTTCTCCTGGATCAACTACATGAATAGTCTGATTAATTGTAATGTCGTTTAATATTCTGATTACTGTCGTTCCATTTGACAATGACTGTGGCAACGTGTTAAACGCAATATCACTTGCATCTCCCACTGCTCCTAATGCTCGCCTAAGTTCATCACTTGTTGTTACTCTTATCTCATCTATATCTTCTTCATACAATAATGCACCTGTTCTTACTTCTGTTTCTAGGTCATTAGTTCTTTCACTTAAAATAAATATCGTTAAAGTTGAGGCTGTTTCCTCATCTGCCATTGCTATAATCTTTCCATCGTTACTATAAGTAATCTCATAGACTCTGGACGGTGTGGTTACAGTAATTGTATATTCTTCTCCTGCTAATATCTCTCCTAAGCTTTGGCCTGGTAAATCCATTAAGTTACTTTGACTAAATATTGTTCTACTTTCTCTATCTGCTTGTGTCAAGTTTATTCGTTTTGTCCCTAATCCATTTGAGAATAATCCTGTCACATCTACAATAAATTCTGAGCCAAACTCTAGCCCTTCAAATTCACTTGTTACGTTAAGGAATCCTTCTCTTCTAGTGCTAGTTGCTGTTACTAATTGTAATGCATTTATTCTTTCACCAGCTACGATTAATACCGATGGCTCATCTACGTGGCTTGTGTAATTAATGTTATTTCCTGACCTAATAGTATATCTTTGACCTATTACAATATTAGGAACACGTTTGATTAAACCATTCTCTATATCTTCTCTAGTAAAGGTTATTGCTCTCGTTTCAGTTATATTCGGGTTATCTGAAAATCTTCCTTCGATATAAACATTAAACTCGCTTCCATCATATTGGCCTGTAATTTCTTTTGTAACGTTAAAGCCTGCTAATTCTAATCCAATTGCTGCACTTTCTACTTGAAGATTAGTTGGCATTCCTATTGGTCTATAGTTAAATGCAAAGCTCTTCCAAGCTATTGTTCCTGCTAAGGCATCTTCTGGCATTCTCGCTTCTAGTTCTATTACTATTTCACTTCCTGGTGCTAGTCTCAAAGTTCTATCAAATAGGATTCTATAAGATACAGCCTCTGACATAGGAGTATTCCATACACTCGTTCCTGCCCAGTCCGCTAGGCTAAAGTCTCCCATTATATTTGAGAACGCAATAGTATACATACTTGGATCTATAATTTCTCCATCTATTCTAACCGCTCTTACCCCAGTCACTTCTACATCAAAAGCAGAACCTCTTGAGATATTTGTATTCATAACTGCTGAATCATCTATATGTGGCATTCTTCCTATTAGAGACAATCCTTCAAATGAGTGCATAGTAGAGCCATTTTGTAACGCTAAGTAGTATACTATTGTATCTTCAGTCAAGCTTAGCAGTATGTTACTTTGGTCATCCTCGCCTACTTGCAAGCCGTTATTTAAATTAGTCGCACTGATAGAAGTATTGGTTATATACCCACCTACTACGAATACACTTGTAGATGCTGTTACTCCCGCTCTGCCATCAAAATTAGATATTCTTCCTACAGAAACTGCATTAGGGTTAAAGCTTTGATCTGTAGATGGTAACACATAAGCAGTAGCAGACCTTATTCCAAACCCTCCTTGGTTATTCCTCGTCTCCGAATAGAAGCTAATCGTTGCTGTAGCTCCTAGTGGTAGAGCAAATTCAGATCCATTTAGCTGCCAAGTAATAGTGTCGTAACCACTACCAGAATGAAGTGTAGTTTCGATAGTTGGTTGTGGTAATTGTGCTGTTCTTCTTTCTCCATTTACACTTGTTATTTCCATTATAGCAGTTGATGAGCGATAGAAATGTAGAAATGGTAATATCAGTACAACTGCATAATCTTCCATTGCTTCTGGAGTTGAGTTAGCTGTTCTTCCATCATTTAAAATAGTCGTTTGCCATCTTATCCCATCTCTACCATCTATGCCTCGTAAATTATTAACACTTTCTCCTGTTAATGCTCTTCTATAACCGATCGCTTCTAATCTAATTCCTGGGAATATTTCAACTGGTCTAAAGCTATGGTTTACTGCATTTGTATTTGAGTTCATACCAGTATGGTTATTTCTTATCATTGCTGTGTTTCTTATATTTCGCCCTCTTGGTAGTAGTAGTCCAAGGCGAGTTAGACCAGTAACTACAACTTCAAAAGTTAATGCAATTTCCACTCCAGGCTCAACCACTACATTATCCCATCTTACTGTGTGTAGGTTCGCATTAAAGCTGCCTTCTATTCCTGTAAAACCTATAAATGTAGTTCCTTCAGGTATTACATTGGATACATTAAGTGTTACTGGTATAGAACCGCTATTTTGAAGTGTAATAGCATATTCTAGCCTGTTACCTACAGCTATTGTAGGGCTCATATGAGATATTTCACTTAAAGTTACATTTAAGCTTGGTCCTAAAACTCTTGTAAAAGCTTCGTTTGTCGGTATACCATTTATAAATGCAATATTTCTTAAAAGAGTGCCTTCATTTAGCGGCTCAACTATCACCTCAAATTGCAGTAATCTTTCTTCTCCTGCTCTTAGATTAAGCGACCAATTTAGTACTCCTAAATTATTTAAATAGCCACCATTTGTAGCTGAAGAAGCAACATATCTCGTTCCAACAGGAATTTGATTTGTTATATTTACAAGCCCTGCCACTCCTCCTGTGTTGGCTACTCTTATAGTGTAACTTAATATTTCATGTCCTAGTGTTGTAGAGCCACTATAGTCTATATTTGATACTACAGAAACAGATCCTTCAAATACAGGCGCTAAAGCTCTATTACTCACCATATTAGTATCAACTGTGCCTAATCTTGCTTGTGCATTTATCATAGTTCCATGAGGTGTAGTTGACATTACGGACACTGTAAAGCCTAGCTCTACCGTGCTATTTCTGGAGACTGGCACATTCGCCCAAGTAATAAGACCTAGTGAAGGGTTAAATGTTCCATTACCTATTATACTATCAATATCTAGTTCTGTTCCTGCTGGTATTTGGCTCGTTACTGTTATTTGTCCATTTACATCAGCATGATTTGTTAATGATATTACATAGTTTATATTTTCTCCTACTGGAATATCATTTCCACCTCTACTAGAAATCATTAAGCCTGTTATATCAGCTAAAGGAATTCTATGTGAAATGGTCGTCGGTGTAACAGACATACCATCAACTGTTGGGCTATTATTGATTATTGTTCCATTTGCGATAGTCTCGTTTACTCTTATTGTTATTGTTTTTGTAACCTCTTCACCTGGTGAAATAGTTGTTAATGGCCATATTACTGTATTTCCAATCAGCTCACCACCACTTGCTTCTACAAATGTTGTACCTGCTGGAATCGGATTCCTAACTTCAACATTTCTAGCTGCTCCACCAGTGTTGTCAACTGTAATCGTGTACGTAATATATTCGCCTGGTAATATAACGCCTGGTTCAGGGTTAGATACTTGCATACTTCCAATAACATCTCTTTGCACAACTAAGTTTACTGTATTAGTTTGTGCCATTCCTGTTTGATGGCTACCTTCTATTTGTGCATTATCATATATAGCCATATTAGGTATTAATTGTCCTTGCATCGGATTTCCTACTACAGTTGCTCTAAACGTAAGCTCTATAGCATTATCAAACGTTATACCTGCTGGAACATTAATATTTTGCCATATTATTGTTCTATTAGCAAATACTCCACCATTAGATATTTCTGTGATATTGCCTAATAATGTTGATATTTCATTTTCAAGTCTTACCAAACCTCTACCGAGTCCATAATTTGCTATTCGGATTTTATATATTACTTCATAGCCAAGCTCTACATCAAGATTTGCTACTGTAAATGTTTCCCCACCGTCAATTGATACTAACATTTCTGCTACTATTGATGGGGGATCTGTTTCATGTACAATACGATTAGTATTTTCACCTGCAACTACTGCAAAGTTTTCCACTGTAGCCCCATTTGCTATATAGTAATCTACTCGTACTGTAAACATTTTAGTTACTATACCTCCTGCTGGCACGTATACATCTGGCCATATAAGCTCACCATTTTCATTTGGTATAATATCACCATCTGCACTAATAAATACAGTATTTAATGGTAGTTGATTTCTTATTGTAGTAAAACCTCTAATTAATCCTACATTTTCTGCTGTTATAGTAAAGGTTATATATTGTTCTGGTACAACATTTACTCCATACTCCACATCCGATTCTAAACGACCTATAATTTCAGCTAATGGAGTGAAGTGAGTGATCACTGCTGGTGTTACTAATGCGTGATATGGGAATTCTACGTTTATTTCTGCCATTGTTGGGTGATTATCTATTCTTGATCCATTTGCTATATCATCTCTTACAACTACTATAAATGTTACTGTAGCTTCTCCACCTGCTGGAATATGGACATTATTCCATATAATTTCATTATCATCGCTTATTATAAAATCACCTGATGCGGTTACGAAGTTTGTTCCTACTGGTATTGGATTGACAATTTCTATATAGCCGCCATCTCTACCAATATTTCTTACTTCTATCGTGTACTCAATTTCCATACCTGGTAGCACTCTGCCTTCTTCAAGGTCGTTACTTACTTGTGCACCTTGTGGTATACCTATTGGGTCAGAGCTTTGCGACGCTCTAAAAATAGTACGTTTTACATATACATTAACTTGATTCGTTCTACCCATTCCTGCCATTTCATTTGATTCTAAAAATGGGTTACTAAATAGAGCATGATTTGGTACTTGTTGACCTTCTTCTGGATTGCCAGCAAGGCTTGCTCTAAATATAAGGTTTACTGTATTAGGGCTATCCAATGGGGTATTCGCTGGTACGAATACATTTCTCCACTCTGCCCACGTTATAATATTTCCTTCATTGTACGGACATTCTTCTAGTCTAATTTCTCCTCCACTTGCTATTAGACTAACTTCATCTATATTTAATAAACTTGTAATTTGATCAACTACTAAAGCTCTACCTCCAGCTGGAGCTAAATTTCCAAGCTTAATTTTATAGTAGACATATCCTCCCATGCCTATTTCAAGTCTTTCATCTATTGGGTCTAAACCATCCCATTTCGTCTGGTGAAATGTTTCTCCTCCATCTACAGATACATATTTCGATCCAACTATTTGTAACTGGCTAATTCTGTGGTATACACCATTAGTATTAGTACTACCTACAATTGCATGATTTCTAATTAAATCACCATAGTCTCCATCTACTGATACTGTAAAGCTTAATATAACAGGTATTCCTTGGGTTACAGATATATTGTTCCAATTTATATTTCGCCCATAATTTATACCACTATGCGAAATAGAACCTTCAATAAATCGTGTACCCAGCGGAACAAAGCTTCTTACATTTATAACAGAAGTATGCCCGACTGGAGCCTGCTCGTTTAATGTTAGCTTTATGAAATATTCGATAGGTTCTCCGTTAGCAACAGGAGCTGCTGTTTGAGGTGTTATGTTAATACGCTTACTTTCTGGTGTTCCGTCGTATGGTACATCTGAGTATATTATTGCACTTACAAATGACCTAGTTGCTGGTGGGTTTGGAGATGTAACAATTCCTTCACGGACATATTCTCTCTCACCACGATCATTTACAAACCATCGACCTCCTTCACCACCGCCGCCTGACCAATAGCCCCAGCCACGACCAGAGTCTATCCACCACCAGTATGAACCGCCGCCGCCTGAACTCCAGCCACCTGAACCACCACTTGACCAGCCGCTCCATCTCCAAGAGCCACCGCCGCCACTGTTCCAGCCCCAAACCCAGTAACCGCCTGGCCCCCAGGTCCAGCCCCACCAACCGCCGCCACCGCCAATGGTACAATTAGAACTACTTTCTGGACACCAATCTCCAGGCAAACCAGGACTTGTGTCAACGATTGCCATATTGGTAATACTAAAACCTTCTGTCAAACCTTCATCAACTACAACTTGGAAGCTTTTAATTACGTACTCACCAGGATCTAAACCAACTACCCATAAAAAGAAACCGTTATTATTAAAGAAATCATCTCCACCAGTTGCAGTACCTGGTATATACGTAGTACCTCGTGGAACAATATCTATAATATTTATTCCTGTTACTCTACGCATGCCTTGATTAGCTACTCTAATATTATACGTTATTATATCGCCTGCTTCTATAGGCCCATTTAGACTTGATGTTTTTTCAGAAACGATATTTTTTCTTAGAGCAGTATGGATTACTTCGTTACTTATAATTTCCATTGTAACTAATGTTCCATATAAACTTCTCATAACACTTGTTGCAGTTGCTACATTTCTAAGTTCAAAAAAGTCATGTGGCGGATTAAGAACACAAGCATATATAGTAATAATTGTTTGGAAAGGATTTATAGGAGTATTTCTCCAAAGCTCCACATCTCTTAATGTTACTGTGTTTCCTACTACTGATATGCTATATCCTGATAATGGATGTTCATTTACTCCATCGCTTACTACTACGCTATAATCTTCAAATAGTACACCACGTGGTAAAACATCTCTAACTGTAACTACTGAGCCACTATGAGCAGCAGTTAAAATTATTCTGTACTCTATAATGTCCCCTGCGTGTACATATGATAAGTGTGGGTGTGGCTCCATTGCATCTTTTTCAATCATTATGTGCGGTATTGGTGTATAGTGGAATATCGTTTGAGTTCTTAAATTTCTTAACCAAGCTGTAAACTCAACTCTAAATCCATCATGCACCCTACCCACTTCAACATCAAAAGATATTATAGCTTTTGATAATGCTTCAACACTTACATCAACTAATAACATATTAGTAATACGACTATATTCTACTAACTCACCATCAATTCTTACACTTCCTGGTACAAACATTGTTAATGGTGGTATTATACCATACGCTGTCGTTGTTCCAGAATCATGACCTCTATTTCCGACTTCGATATAATACGTAATTATATCCCCTTGCTCTACTCCAATTCCTACTTCTATTGAAGTCTGATTTTCTGGATCTGCCGATAGGTCAAAATAAAAGATTGGTCTAATTACTGTATGTCTTACTGTGTTTGAAAAAACGTCATTTCTATCGTCTTGCACATCTACTAAAACGGCGAAATTAAGAATCTCTTCTACATCTCCTATTTCAACTGTATTAGGATCTAATTTAACCTCAAAGATAAGTTCTACTGCATCTATTCCTTCTTCTATACCTGCTCCCGCTGGAACAAATATATCTTCCCAAGTAAGAGTAATATTTTGATTTTCTTGCGTTATAATAGGCTCAGGTCCTGAGACTATACCTACAAAGCTAACTCCTACTGGTAATGGGTCTACAACTCTTACCATTCCATTTCCTAAACCTTCGTTAGTTAATGTAATAGTATAAGTTATTATCTCATTTAACCTCACAGGCTGTGCCCAGCCAGCCATATCAACTACCCACGGTAGGTTGTACTGAGTCGTCGCAGATTTCTCTATTGCTACTAATGCTATTGGCAAATATAGATCCACTCTATTAGTACTATTTTCATTTACAACTGAAAATGTTCCTATTTCAAAACCATTTACAACATCTGAATCAACAGTTACTGTAAAGAAAACTTCTATATATTCTCCAGCTGGAACCATTATATCATTCCAAACTATAGTGTGAGTTAGAACTGTTCCTCCATTAGGATTATTGATTGGATTATCTGTAAATGTAGTACCCATAGGCACTATACTTGTTATCCTTGCTGTACCATTTCCATTTCCACGGTTTTCTACTATTATCCTATACGTAATTTCATCATTTACAAAAACTGTTGAACCGTCCTCACGGTCAACTGCCATCATAAATGATTCTAATTGTGGCAACGGCGTATTATGAAACCCTGTCTGAGTCGGCAATTCGTTCACAGTGCCTGTTATCTCAAGTCTATTTCCGTCAGATACCTCTCCTACAGCTACTTGAAATGACAATACTGCTTGTCCATTTCCACCAACATTTGTTGTATATTGTATCTCTCCATCATTAAGTACCGTATCAGATACCTGCATACCATCTAATGTTATACTACCTGGTATAAATGTTGTTCTTTCTGGCACTATTATAGATATATTAGCTAAAGCAGCATCTGAACCAACATTTCTAGCTATTATAGAATAAGTTATAATATCACCAGTATTTACATATGTGTCAAACATCGGATTTGCTTCAATATCAAATTCAACTCTAGGTGCTATAACATAATGGGTAACCGTGTTTGAAAAAGTTTCTCTTCCAGAATTATTTAATATAATTCTATTTTCAATTCTTTCTCCATCGGAAAGTACAACTCCTTCTACACTGTTCACAACTACATTAAATACAAATTTAACTGGTTCGATTCCATCGAATCCAGAATTAGCTGGTACAAATACATTTTCCCATAAAAGCTGGGAGCTAGATTGTTCTGGTGCTTCTGTTCCTTCTAGTACTCCTAAAAATGTAACACCTTCGGGTAATACATTTCTTATGTCAACTTGAGCATTTCCTTCTGCTTCATTTGTTAACGTTATTGTATATGTTATAATTTCACCTAGTCTAACTTGGGATTCTCCAAAATTATTTTCTGTAACCGCCGTTAGGCTGATAGCCTCATTACTGTTTGGCGTTCTTACTTCAATTATATTAATCCCTTGACCATTTGCAATAGCCGAACTAGAAATCGTAAAACCATTTGATACATCTTCTCTAACTACCACTGTAAAACTAACTTCTATTTCACTATTAGCAGGTACTGTAATATTCCAATATAACCTGCCTTCTTCTAAAACTCCATAGTTTGGATTGTTGCTAGTGTTATCTATAAACTCTGTCCCGATTGGAATAGGATTTATAATTCTAGCCAAACCGTGCCCATCACCCGTATTAGTAATTGTGATTGTATATGTTATACTTTCTCCCGCTCTTACTATCTCATCTGTACGGTTTGAAGTTTTTTCAAATTCTAGAAGTGATATAGGAGTATCGTGAGTTATAAATGCTGTATATACGCCATTCACTCGCGCTCTATTACTAATTGTAAACCCGTCTAACACATCATTTCTTACTTGTACAACTAAAGTTAGAACTTCTGTTACATTACCATTTAGCTCTACTTCCCATCTTACTGTGTCATCAAAAAGTACACCACCTTGGCCAGCAGAAACAAAATCAGTCCCAATAGGGATTATATTTTCTATTTCTACTATTTCTCTACCAAAACCAGTGTTCTCTACAATGATTTGGTATACTATGTACTCTCCTAATGAAACTAGATCTTCAGTTGGCGATTCTATTCTTGCTACAATATTTGTATTAATTTCCTCTATATTTACATGAACTGATGAATTGCTACTCGCTATATCGTCACCAACAAATGGTGTTGCTGTAAATTCTACATTACTTATAATATAGCCATCACTATTTATATTAAACTCTTGTATATCTACATTTAAATTTGTACCGTAAAGAGTTATAAATAAATCTAAACTGTCAATTTCTGAACTTGTACTTTCATTAACTTTTGTCAGCTCTATATCAAATCCAACTACTCTGCTATCTGCGAATATAGGTGTAATATTAACAAACTGATTATCTATCGATATTACTGGCTCATTATTCATATTTAACCAAGTATATGCTGTAGTTCCTTCACTACCTAGTGTATATACACCTGGAGGAAATTCTAAGGTAACTAGGGCAGTATAGTTTGAAGTAAATATTGTACCAGTACTTTCACGGTTTAATGATACTGCTCTTATTTGATATAATATATCATCTGTAAGAGTTCCGCTGTATCCATCAACCGTTGTGGTTAAAGTAGAAGCTGTTTGTTCTACTATATTCCATTCAAATTCTGATAAAACATCTAATGTTATCCCTATAAGTTCACTATTACCGTTATAATTAGTTTCTGGAACTATGTCTACAGTTTCATTTACTGTGATTCCATTTATAAACATAAAAGTAAAGTTAGTTGAAACTCTCATACCAGAGGATATATCAAACTTTATATATCTATCTCTCGTGTCATCTTCTCCGTACAACCTGTAATGCACATATGTGTTGCCTATTGCTGAGTAAGCAGTAAATATCCTTGGTCCATTCTCTACAGGACGAGTATCTTCACCTATAAAGTCCTCTATTAAAAGATTTGCTATTGGAATAGGGATTTTTATGGTCACTGGCTCATCTACCATAGGATTATTAAACTCTGTTGTAACATTTACGCTTATTCTCTCTCCAGACCTTGGACTGTTATTACCAATGAAAATTTGTACCGACAAACTAGCATCAGAATTATCAATGATTTCTTCCTCTAGGTATTCTTCTTCAGCGGCCTCTTCTTCTGAGATTTCTTCTTCAGAAGATTCTTCTTTCAGTTGCTTATCTTCTAGATATTCTTCCTCTAAATGCTCTTCTTCTGGTTCATCTAGTAGTATATCATAATATTCAGTATCATTATGATATATCACCTCCGCTAAAATGGGTGTAGCGTGTGTAAAAGTTTGTGCAAATATTAAGAAAAATACAATAATACTTTGCAATGATTTCTTGGTCTTTTTACGATTACTCATGTTTTACCTCCATAATAATAGTAAATTTAGATTTTCAAAGAATCAATCTATAAACTTTTGTTTACCCTCCATAATAAATTTAGGTTTTTTAAAGGAGTAACCTATAAACCGTTGTTGATGCTGTTAATAAAATGAAAAATTCGCAAATTAATTAGACATACAAAAATAGAAATTAGTAAAAAAAAGCAGACTTATTCGTTTGTAAATATTATAACACAATTAGTATGTCAAGTCAACAAAAATTTTTATTATTTAATAATTTTTTTTGTTTATTTCAAAAATTATTTTTAAATAAATAACTCACAGTTCAAAATGGATCTCAGACGATGGCTGTTACATTTTTGAAGTGAAATTACTATAATTAAAAAAACAGACTTTTTTAAGAAGAAAATTTTAAAAGTCTGTTTTTTATTCATGAAAAGATGAAAAAGAACTAAACCCCCCATTCTAGAATTACTTCTGAAAAGGGGGGTTACTATAAAATGGCTATATATTAAACTTTTAGAACGAATTTAGAAACTAAGTTCTTCATAACATCCGCTTGGCTAGATAACTCTTCAGAGCTTGAAGCCGCTTCTTCACTCGTTGCTGAGTTAGAAGTAACAACTGAAGTTATTTGAGCTATTCCCGTAGCTATTTGCCCGAAGGAATCGTTTTGTTCTGCTGTTGCTTTTGCAATTGTTTCAATTAAAGCTGCAATTTCAACGCTATCCCCTACAATTTGATTTAAGCTTGTTGCTGCCTTATCCGCCATAGCTGTTCCTTCTTCTACGCTTCTAATGCTTTCTTCGATTAAATCTTTCGTTTCTCTTGCTGCATTTTGACTTCTACTCGCAAATGCCCTTACTTCTTCTGCTACTACTGCAAATCCTCTCCCGTGCCCTCCTTGCACGAGCTACCTCTATAAAAGTGTTAAGTGCAAGTAAGTTTGTTTGGAATGCTATATCTTCTATTACTTTTTTAAGTGCATGTTGTCAATATAGATGACTTAAATTTATAATTAGATAATTAATTAGGTAGTGTCTTAAAACTATCTAATTAATCCACTTGAAAATAGCTGGTATGTAAACAAAAGCAAGAAATGAAGAGGCAAGTTTATCATAGCGAGTAGCAACTCTCTTAAAACGCTTAATTGTATTGAAAAAACATTCAACCAAGTGACGCTCTTTATAGAGATGCGCATCTATCTTCCAAGATTTTTTTGTATTTTCTTTAGGAGGAATAACACATTTA
>Ga0123352_10014719_pt1 | contig 12456 bp, 9 predicted proteins | sample TergutLab28metaG_FD_89700 | JGI IMG/M metagenome (GOLD analysis project Ga0123352, IMG submission 89700) | Labiotermes labralis P1 segment gut microbial communities from Petit-Saut dam, French Guiana - Lab288 P1 | ecosystem: Host-associated > Arthropoda: Insects > Digestive system > Gut ... | reverse complement strand
CCCCCCCCCCCCCCCCACAACCTCACAGCCATGGCATTTCCAAGAACAGTCTGCTTACAATAGCAGACCGCAGGAGAGTTATTTTGTTTAGTTCTGTTGAATGGCATAACATGTCTGGAAATGAAGTACTCTTGCATCTTTTCACACAGGTTTCTTGGGGTATAAAGTAGATACACTTCTATTAAAAAAAAATCGAGGGTGAGCCTCTTTCCAAGACGATAAAAAAAATTGCTTCTGAGAGAAGTGAGAATTTTCATAGCCTAAGTTAAAAAACTGAAGTTTTCTTGGAATACTGGATCCTGAAGCTGGAGAGAGGACACTTTTTGCGAAATGCAGGTAAAAATTTACCAGAGTGCGTGCCTTACCTTACCGAAAGAAATGGATGCTCATCGTCCATCGCTCTGATGACTTCAAATCTCGACCCCTGTAGCTGTCAGTGCCGCGTTATAAGGACTTTATCCTGTAGCATTCATAGAGTAGATATGATCCCGCGATCATTCGGTGTAGATCTTAGAACCTGGCATTCAGTGTGTATATTGAACGAACGAACCTGTCGTTTGAAAACGTAATAGAAGAAATCCTTTTCCATTCACTATTCAGCAGTGAAAAATACTCTCCGAGAGTGCTCATGAAGGGCTGAATAGAAGACTCTTGATGTATACTTGTCCAGGGCTTGAATAAATACATAGCTTACGGCTCCAGAATGGGAGAAGAGGATAAAGAAATACCTGAAATCACGCCTGTGCTGGTTGAGATAAAAAGAGGAACACTATATCGCGATGTAAACACCTACGCACAAGTAACTTGGCCTTTGTAAAGTGAAGTAAAGAAAGTTTTCATTCAACATTTCTTAAATTAATCATGGCCTTTTTCGAATTCGAATGACACTACGACACTAAAAGTGTACTGGTTCAGGTTTCTAAGGCAGTTTCCTTAGGCACAATTTGTATCAAAATTTCTGTCCAAGTTAGCGAATTCGCAAGATTTTTTATCATTCCCTTTTCAGCCAGTTATTTGTAGTCTACATTGATTGTTATTTCCTGTGTGTATATCTTATAGGTGTGTGTGTGTGTGTGTATTTCCTCTATGTATATCTTATTGAGTGTGTATTTCCTGTGTGTGCATCTTATAGTGTGTGTGTGTGTGTGTGTGTGTATTTCCTGTATATATATCTTATTGTGTGTGTATTTCCTATGTGGGTATCTTATAGAGTGTGTGTGTGTGTGTGTGTGTGTATTTCCCGTGCGTGTATCTTATAGTGTGTGTGTGGGGGGGGGGGTTATTGACACTGTTTAACCCTTATCCCGCTAACGTGGAGAATATGGTGAGCTTCTAATAATGCGAGCAGATGGGATTTAATTCGGCATTTAAAAGATTAAGAAGATGCTGATAACTGCGTAGCAATAAATTTTATTGCTACGTGCCTGTCTTCAGGTTTTCGATGACAACACAATGTGCTTATTCGCAAATAGGAAATCACAATTCCAATGTAACCCTAATGGGTGTTTCATGTAGTAGTGAATCGGTGGTAGAACTCTCTGTGGAAACCGAAGTTAGAGATGGAAATTACTAAATAATCGCAATGAAATTTTATTGCACGTTTCACTACAGAGCTCAAATTTTCGACTGCCCAAGGTATATCTGTAGCGACAGAGTTAGTGTGATATTTTACTGTGTGCGTGACGTTCGGTATTGTGAATTGAGTTGGGTGGATGTAGTCTATCAAATATCTGCGTATCAAACACCGACTCCATCTTCTTCATATTCCCGTACTGTCACACACCACCAGCAGCCGATCAACACGACACAACAGCTGTCCATCTTCCTTAACGAAATTAAAACAATGTTCAGCCAATTGATACAACAGAACGGCATGATCCTAAACATGATCAGTACTGTTATACAAAAACTCACCAACTAATGGACAAACCTGGCGCACATATATCAAAACGAAGCATCGCCACCTAAATCGAGAATTGCGAGGCATGTATTGGCTATTGGGACGAAGATCAAAGCTTTCTCTTGAAAACAAACTTCTCTTGTACAAATGCGTGCTCAAACCTGTATGGACGTACGGTATACAACTCTGGGGCTGTGCGAAGCCGTCCCATACACAAATCATTCAACGGCTGCAGTCAAAAAAATTCTGCGGTCCATAACCAACGCGCCGCGGTACGTCTCTAATTCTACCATACACAATGATTTGCACATTCCATTTGTCGCTACGGAGATCAGCAGGTTTTCCTTCCTCTACCACCAACGGCTGGCAGACCATCACAACGCCCTTATCACTGCAATGACCATTCCACCCACCATCGTACGAAGATTGAAAAGACAGTGGCCGACTGATCTATCCCACATTACAGCGGAAGATTAGCCTGTCCTGTATCACCTACTTCCGGGTTTTCGACGGAGTGTCATTGATGGATGACTTCTCTCTTCATGTTACCACTTCTAGCACATTTACTTATCGCTCCTCTTACGGAGTAGATTGTAAATTGTCATTACATAAATAAAAAAAAATCTAACACCGAAATTCGAGAGATTGGGTGTAATGGAAAACTATAACCAACGTAGAAATGTTATCATTAAACTTGACTCCATTCGATCATAAATTGGGACGTATGAAAACACAAACGATTAAACTGCTGAGTCCACATTTCACACTTTGATGCGAATGAAAAATAACATTGGGTACCCTAAATATTGGCCTCTTTTCTTGAAGGATTAGAAGTACCTAATTTAGTACTCTAGGCGACTGAACATTTGTATATTATTAAGACAGTAGTGGCTAATACTGAAATGTAGGAATTATCTTTCTTGCTCATTCTGACCTCTTCTGCCTATTCATTATAGACATAGGATATCATTGTTGCACCTGATTACACTAACACACACGCTCAGTAGGACTCCTCTAGATGGGGGATCGGCCCTTGACAGACACCTCTACCTGATGACACACAACATTTAGCGGAAGACAGACATCCATGTCCCCAGCAGGATTCGAAACCGCAATCCCAGCAAGCGAGCGACTGCTAACCCATGCCTTAGACAGCGCGGCCACCGGCTTCGGCCAGGCGTTATATAAGACTTCGGTAATATCATTGTGAAACTAATACATTTTGGCTTTACAGTAATTAAATTTGGCGTCCTTCAGATTCGTGTAGCGAGATTCTGTGAGCACTGCCTTCTGGGATATGTATAGTTTACTCTTCAATGCGAAGTTGGCAGCAGAAGATTCTTACGAAACGGCAGCACTCTGTACCAAAGTAACTGGCGTTACATTTAATAATCGCTGCCATGAAGGTCTGAGATCTCAAGGTAAGAAACGTGAATTTCCTAGTTCTGTAGAACGTTGGGGCGCAACTTGCTTTAACCGCAGGCCGCTCAGGTATGAGTGACTCGCCGAGTGGCACAGTGCTCTTAAAATACAATACAAACGGGCCTATTTTCGACGTATAAATATTTTGCGTTATTGAAGACCCCACGAGCCATCTGGAAAAAGGCTTAGGACTACGTAATGAGTACCACTGTTTAAGAAACACTTATCTTTGTGGAGTTATCAGGCATTCGTTCTTTGTTTCACGGTGTCTTGTTAGTTCAAATGTTTACGAGTTTCTGTGGTCTGTGACCAATAGGTGCCTAGTCTGAACTGACCTAAATCCACCCGAACTCTACCCAGGTTACGGACGCGTGTCGTTAAATTACCTAAGTTTAATCTTCACTCTGCTACAAGGCAGTATAATCTATGTTTTGAGGGGGGTGAAGTTCTGTTGGAATAAAAGCCAAAAATGGCGTCGTGCTGCTGTTGAACCTGTGGCTGTTCAGATACTCGGTCAACCGCTGTGCGACCCTACGCCCACTCTCACTGCAAATAAAGCTGTTTGAAAAGTACTTTAATCGCGTGTGTGCTGTGACATTACTAAACAATGTACAGATGGCTCCACTGTACTGCGTAGCTCTAAACTAGAATGTACCTGTCAGTCACATCAACCCACGGAAAACACTCAACTTTATGAATTCTCCTCACTCAACGCACCTGCACAGCGCGAACGGCTTTGTTCTGTGCATGCTTATATTTTGGTCACTCTAGCGAAATGAAGAAATTTGTTATATTATCTGTCTTCTATATCCTGTCAAGCATCGTTTCATAAAATATGATATTCGTTTTGGCAGATCGATAAGGAGTCAATTCCAGTGTTTTAAACAGTAAAGGGAGAAGGGGATTTCTGCGAAGTTGAACGTGTTTCGAGTGGTAAAAAAATGTATTTTTTATTTTTCCCTCCTAAAAAACCGCACTTGGCCAACTGTACGCACTGTTTGTTTTTACACTGCGTCATAAATCTACGCCCACAGTACCTGAATTGATATGCAGGAGGTGGCATCGACGAAAACCAGACACTTGTTTGACAGAGTAAGCAGCGATATAGTAATCATTCTTATTTGAGTTCATATGTTTAAAAAGGTAAAGTGATCCCGTTAGAGGCCCGGTGTGACCCAGAGGGTGGGTAGAGGTATAGCTCTACTCTTCCATGAGCGCGGCACTAGAAGGGGGTGAGTGGACAGCAGCACGCCCCGGCCGCACTTTACCCCCAGGAAAGACCCGGTACCCATTTTACAGGAGGCTGGGTGGGCCCCAGGGCCGGTCTGGACGGGCGGAAAATCTCGTTCCCACTGGGATTCGATCCCGGACCGTTCAACACGTAGTCAATCGCTATACCGACTAAGCTACACGGCCCATGATTTCATATATTTATTCCGGATAAATAGGGCGTTAGAGTGTACTGTCTTCGGGGGCTTCCGGATTTGATTCCCGGTTTTATTCAGAAAATGGGTGAAAAAATTTTCATGGTTATCTTCAGGCTTTAGGATGATAAACTAATACACACAATTACACTGATATCACTTCCCCAACCTTCTCACTCCCTCATTCGCATGCAAGAATTCATGCGACAGATGATATTTCGAAGTTGAAGAAACAAGAATAAAATGTCTGTTATCAGAAAGAATGTACGTACAGGGTGGGGCATAAAGATCTCCAACTTTTCGAAGAGGTATAAAATATGAAAGAAGCCATCTAGAAAAAAATTGAATATATTTCTGAAAAGTACATTAAAAACAGTTTTTTAATTGGTTTTAAAAATCAGATCAGACATAAGGCGGCCGTCGTTGGCAACACATTGCTGAAGACGTTCCCGGAAGTTCTTCATCACTCTCCGGGTTATCTCAGGCGGAATGGGGTCGATTTCCTGTTGGACCCTTTCCTTCAAATCCTCAAGAGATCGAGGACGATGTTTGAAAACCTTTTCCTTTAGGTATCCCCAAAGGAAAACGTCACACGGGCTTTTAAATCAGGTGACCGTGCCGGCCACTCCACGTCTCCCCTTAAAGAGATCAAAAGCCCAGGGAACAGCAACAAAGCCCCGATGTTCACCGGTCCAGCCCTTTATGGGTACTGATAACGGTAGAGGTTAACCAACCGCATGACACTAATCCCACCTCTCTACCACCACTACAGCCCGCACAGTGCCCCTTCGAAAAGTTGGAGATCTTTATGCCCCACTCTGTATAACGTAACATTGAGGCGCGTTCATGCTTTCATTATTGGAGTGGAAATGCAGAACTATTACATATTCTGAGTGTGTGTCTGTAGCTGTAGATATCCAGCATGCAATGTTCACGCGTCATTTTATCATCTGTGGCGAACCTGATGTACAAAATATTTCACTTTATCTCATAAAACTACACTATTTTCTAAAAAGAAGTCTATTAAACATAACATGTGTTTTAATTTTCCCTACTACTTTTTTCCGAAACATTTCTCATTCTAAAAACGTTTAGCGAGATATGATCAACAATTTATATTGGTTTTCATATAAAGTACTCGTTATTCTTGTCAGGTTTTGATGAAACATGAATTTTCTCTACGGATTTTTTAAAACTACTCAAATACCAATTTTATGAAAACCCTTCCAGTGACAGCCGAATCGTTTCATGCAGACAGACAGACAGACAGACAGACAGACAGACAGACAGACAACATGACGAAGCTAATAGTCTTCTCTTCGAAATTTTGCGAAAGGGCCTACAAATTGCTTAATAAATTGTATTTGGTCGTTCATCATATCTCAATTCTTTAATGAATTATGGCATTACATTCTTTACCATTTTTATTCTTATTCTGGCCTCTTTCTACCTACTCATTGTAGGTGTAGAGGGTTATTGTTGCACCCGATCATTTAAAATGACACAGACACTTGGTAGAACTTCTGTGGATGAGGGATCGTCCCGTCGCAGACACCTCTCCCTGAAAACAGACAACACCAACAAGAGACAATCACACATGCCCGCTGCTGGATTCGTACCCGTAATCCCAGAAGGCCGCAGACGCGCGCCTTTTTCTGCGTGGCCACCGGCATCGGCAGTTTTATCTTTGTAATGCATGATTCTACACTTGCAGACGTTGCACACACAAGTGAATATTGCTGTTATATTGTACATATCTGCGAGCGGGCGTGTTTAAATATCAGAAACACTTAACGAATTTGGATGAAACTTGGCATGAGAGATTTATAGTATGTTTGTGAAACGAATTATACCATATATGAACCCCCACTGGTGAGAGTGTTTTTCTGAAATTAGTTTACATTCCAAGCAAGGGTTGTGGTAGTTCAAGAACAACCTGAGAATGTGGAGTATTTCAACTATTTTGGTAGCCTGTTAACAAATGATGCAATATGTATACGGCAAATTGCCACGGCGATAGCCACGTTCAGCAAGAAGAAGAATTTTCGCCACCAAATTGAACTTAAATTTAAACAATAAATTAGTGAAATGTTACATTTGGAGCGTAGTTTCGTATGGTGCTGAAATTTGGACACTTCGGAAAGTAGATCAGATATAACTGGAGAGTTTTGAAATGTGGTGCTGCAGAGGGATGGAGAAGATTATTTGGACGGATCATGTAAAAAAATTAAGAAATTTTACAAAGTATTGCAAACATTTACCCTCCCCATCCCACTTTATTTATTTATGAGCTATTGATCAACGCTGCTAGCATTTCAGAACACGTAGCGTCGAATCTTAACTATGATGCTTTGGTAATGAATTGGAAAATATATTGGAGGCAGCACTCATAGGCTAACTAGACGTACTGTTCCGGGTTTTGCCTGAAAGAACTGAGAAAAATCGCGACTACCTTTGTATGGTAGGTGCCAAAGCCAAGATGTGAAGCAGAAACGAAGTGGTTTTGATTGAGTCTGTTTTTGGTTACCTTGTTACTAGGCATACAGTATATCTTGTAGGATGAGAAACCAAGTGTGTTACCAACACGAAGCACTTAGTAGAACTATGAACTTCCACGGCATAATTTAATCCATAATCATTTGGATAAAAGACGAGAAGAGAGAAGTTTTTGAACTGAATAGCATCCTATGTAATCTGATCTTAATTTCGAATGATTTAGTGGTTATCATTTTCTCATTCTGTTAATAAGAATTCCCTAAGTTATATTTAATAACCACAAACTTTTCCTGCGTGAGAGAAAAAGAAATTTAAGGTCTGAGTCCAACTTTATTTCATTCCAAAATAAATCATGGCGCTAGGAGGTAATAAACGTCTTGTACTGCGAGACGTTGATATGGCTTGTATTAAATCGGCAGTGTACTTTACAGGAATGATGTATGATGTGTATTTTATGTTTTGCTGGCCGTACATCCTGGTACGACTCTGGGTAAATGGCCAACTTGATGCACAATTACGTTATATAAAAAGTTTATTATTATAATCCTCTACATGTTTCGAGCAACTCTGTGCTCATCATCAGGACGTCTAATTGTATTCATACAGCATCTGGCATAGAATTCTCTATAAGTTACCGTCCGGTGCACACCGGGCGGTCACTTACAGAGAATACTATACCAGATGTTGTATCAATACAATTTGACCTCCTGATGATGAGCACAGAGTTGCTCGAAACATGTAGAGGATTATAATAATAAAAGCATTACATAACGTAATTATGCATCAAGTTGGTCACTTACCAAGAGTCGTGTGGTGTGTAATCATTTCTGAGGAGCCAAGTATTTGGTACTTTGCATGATTGAGTCCATGAGTTCATTTTCCTTGTTGGTCCTTCTGACGCGTAAACTGCCTTCCGCAGTAAATGCAGAACTGAAGACAGGAACTTCTACTATTTGGTCGCAGTTGCTAGTCTACGAACAGTAATTTTCGGAGCCCATCTTCCAGCCCGGGTTTACACCACCACGAAGACTATTTGTGGAAAATCGAGTCTACTAACCCTAATGGTATTTTTAATTGGGTTTCTTCTCGTAAAAAATTCGACAAAAATGAGAGAAGTGAGGTCTAGGTACAGTCAAAGTCGTTTCTTTGCTAAAGGATGACAAAACAAAAGCGTCTGGATGAGTGATTTTTTAATTTAATTTTGAAACCCTGCAGAAGTTTCATATGGATAGTAGCTGCACCCTCCGGCCGCATTATGTCAACGCAGTGGTCCTCCAGTACTAATTAAATATGAAGGCAGGTTTGTTCTGAAGCTGGGCTGGACGAGATGTTTTTAAAAAATTAATTATTACCCCTAGTGGAGTTCCAATACGTAATGAATTGAAAGTGATCCTATTATTTGTGACTTACCGAAAAAAATTCTATTGGAATTTGTTAGAAATCTGTGCCAATTTTCATCCAAAATTCAGGTTTGTATTCTCCATTCTCTTTTTCAGTTTTATTGGGGCTGAATTTCTTGGTGCCTTCTGACTGGGATCTACGTTGAAATGCGTTTTGTTCCTGAATACAGACGCCACAAATATGTGGCATGTGGTAAAGTGTTCGGATTTATTACAACACTTGTTACAATTTTAGAGCCAGAATTACAACATAATGGTCAGCAAATAGCACGTGCTTATGCTGTTGCCTGTATTCTACTGTAACCTTCCGCCACGTGCCTCAAGTTCCTTGGATTACACATCAGCTAATGAAGTTGTGAATACTGCATTACATGGTCTCAGAGGGGCTAAGTTGTGGAAGATACTTACAGATACCGTATTTATTTAACGACGCTGTCAGTAATTCATTCAACGAGGCGTGCTATTGTTGGATGATTATAATTAGAAATTATGTCGAAGCAAACGGTCGTGGTATAATTTGAGTCTCTATTACAATATGTATGTAGAGTCACTAAGGAGGGAGAATAATATGTCTGTCGGTATTATTGGTTTCGGAAGCCGATATTCGAACCCGGTACCTCCCGATTACAAGACATATCACCGTTGGACCCAGTTTATTTGATAGGCCATATCATGTTATCGTTTTAAATGGTTACGTACTTGTTTTAATAAAAACCATATGGTCGATTAAACCAAAGATGGCTAAATGGACGGGTCATGTAGCACGCAGAGTATAGATAGGAAATTAATGTAAAATATATGTTGGTTAAGCATGAAGGCCCTCAGGATGGGGGCCAGTGAATGAACACGGTAATTAAACTACAGATTCCACGAAAAGCAATAAATTTCTTCAGCATCTGCGACTCTTTTAGCTTCTTAACGAAATTAGTTAACTAACCTTAAAGGAACGAACCGTTCGGAATAACCAGGCTAGATAGACTGATAGCATTAAAATTAGTCTTAACGAGGTGAAGGCCGGGAGTGTGGGCAGGAACTACCTGGTTACTGTAAAGGTCCAGTGTTGGGCTCTAGTGAGCACTGTAGGACCTTTGGGTATCACAAAAGGGGGGAAATTTCTTGATTAACTTAGTTACTGCCATCATCTTGATCCTGCTGCTTGCCACTAGGTATAAAACATTGACGAATATTACACCAGTGCGTGTAGAACAACCAGGCAGTTAAAATAGACGTCACGACTACAAAGCACAGAAAGTCACTGGCCTTAACGCCTGCATGTATTAACTAAGTGGGCATGCGATGGGCAACTTTGAATCGCAGTGACTGACCTTCCGATGGCAGTCGTTTCGAATTATGCGGGCCACCGGTCATTTTGACGGAGATTTTGTGCGATTTTCTCGGTCGTTGACAGGCAAATTCACGACCTCTTTCTCCCTTTACTTACTAATTTGCTATACATAGTAAATATAAAGGTAAAAATGTGAAAGTCACCCCATAACAGAGGAGGAGTAGACGTATAGCTGAACTCCTTCTTTAACTTTAGCGCTAAGCGGGGTGGATGGTTAAGGCCACCATTTGGCCGACTTACCCGCAGCAATGACCTGGTACCCACTGTATAGGAATATGGGTGGTCCCCAGGGCCAGTCTGGAAGGGCGCGGAAAATTGCACTCCCACCAAAATTCAATCGTCGGAACGTCCAGCCCGTAGTGAGTCGCTATACCGACTACGATATCCCGTTCCACAAAGTAATTACCGGAAAGGAATATCCTTCTTGTAATACAAAGACGGAAGGCTAACTGGGTTGGTCCCATCTTGCGTGGAGACTGCCTTCTAAAACACCATATTGAAGGAAAGACAGAAGAAATGATAGAAGCGACGAGAAGACGAGAAAGAAGAAGTAAACAACTACTGTATAACCTTCAAGGAATGAGAGGATACTGAAAATGGAAATTACAAGCTCCGGGTCGCACCCTGTTGAGAACGCGCTCCGGAAGAGGTTAGGAACCTCCAGTAAAACAGACTAGCATGAATAAATTAATAAATGAATTTAATGAATTTGTGTATGTAGGCTTAAATGAATGCGTGTATAATTATCTTCTCCCATTTAACGTTAAGCCATCCCGCAGTGTTTACGTAGCCTTTGGATAAAGAAGCATGTAGCTTGTTTCTGTAACGTGAAAATATTTCTTTAAATGTTGTTTGTTACCCTAAAATTGCTTTGGTCTTCCATAAAAATTTGTAAGTTTCTGGCCGTAACTGTGCAAGCGATGAAGACAAACATACAACGTTTGTGCAATTAAGCCTATTAACGTAACTCCAATTTAAGTTTATTGTTTTCTTAATTATCATTTCGCACGGATTCCTTATCTCAGCTTGACGATTACTTTTACCCAAGTCTCTTTTTCCCAGCAAGACAGATTATAGCCATTTCTATTGGACACAAAGAGGCGGGGTACCTCAGTCGGTTTCGTGAATAGGATATGGGCTGATGGACTGAGAAACTGGAGGCCCCTATCCAGTGGGTGCGGGGAGTTGAAAAGCGTTTGGGATGTGAAGTTGAAAACTCCCTCCTCCTCTCATCTAATTCCTAACTTAAGAATATACGGATTTATACCACTTCCCCCCATACTTCTTCATGATGAGATTCTGAGCAAATTACTGTCATTCGAGTTTTGGTGTTGTGCAAAGCGACGTGGGTGAGAATTCCGTCGTTCCCAGATGTGAGACCGTATCACTAGTTAATAGGTTGCAGAATTTTCGGAGGAGCGTTATGCTTTCAACGTAAGGGTCTAGAGGCCCAAAATGAGCGAAGAAGATTACGAAAGCACTGCGTTTATTCGAAACGGCGGGAACGTACCCTCCAGGGACTCACTAACTTGTCCTGAAGGCAATCCTTACATCACTGTTACCTTACATTACTGTTACCTTACATTACTGTTACCTTACATTACTGTTACCTTACATTACTGTTACCTTACATTACTGTTACCTTACAACTTACACGCGCTGTGTGAATTCTGAAACCACGTCAGTGGAGGGATCGGTCATTATTGGCAGTAATAATTACCAATATGAAGTACGGATTGAAGACGTGTTTCGTCGTCATCATTGTGAGCGACACAGATTAGAAACAGGAGCGAGTGCGATTCGAAAATGTGTAGTCAAATATCTGCAGTTGGCGGACTGACGAGAAGCTGTAGATGAAAGTCTGGAATTTACTGAAAGAATTTTTCCCGATGCTTATTTTGGAGTAGTAATTTTATTGTAAACAATCCCGGTGATCCTATGACCTAATTTGAATATTTCTGCATCCGTTTGAATCCTGGGATCGCGGATTCAAATCCTTCTGAGGGTATGGATGTACATCTCTTGTGTCTGATGTGTGTGGCGTAGTTAGCGGCCTCTGCGACGAGGCGATCACTCGTTCAGAGGAGTCCTACTGAATGTGTGTGTGTGTGTGTGTGTCTAATTGTGTGTGTGTGTGTGTCTAATTGTGTGTGGACTAGAAACCTTAATAACGAGGAGGACTAGGCCCGTGCTGGGATCTAGCGCCACAAGCAAAACTGTTGTTTTATGGAGATGTAGTGTATGGTAAGAGCCTAAATAATTCATGTAATTTTACAATTTTAAAAAATGGCTCTTATGCGTATTGGACCGTGCATCATCTTGATATTTGAATAAAGGTTGACCAAATAGATGACACTTGCTTTATTATCTACTGCTCAACATGTTTCAGACGTTAATACGTCCATCTTCAGGAGCTTGCGACTACTTGTTGTGTTGTGTAGGCTGACTTGAGGCGTGCTGGTGTTATGT
>Ga0123352_10014716_pt1 | contig 12458 bp, 15 predicted proteins | sample TergutLab28metaG_FD_89700 | JGI IMG/M metagenome (GOLD analysis project Ga0123352, IMG submission 89700) | Labiotermes labralis P1 segment gut microbial communities from Petit-Saut dam, French Guiana - Lab288 P1 | ecosystem: Host-associated > Arthropoda: Insects > Digestive system > Gut ... | reverse complement strand
GGGACACAAGACAGCAGCTTGTCCTTGAATCCTGTGACACAAATGGGACACAAGACAGCAGCTTGTCCTTGAATCCTGTGACACAAATGGGACACAAGACAGCAGCTTGTCCTTGAATCCTGTAACACAAAAGTTCGAACCCCGAACTGAAGGTACCAGGTCGAATTTCCATCAACGGAGACCGCTTAACCGTGGCTACGGCGACGATTTAAACAATTAAGGAACGCGTTTAGCGGGCGCAAACCGTTCTGTGAGGAATAAAAATTCCCGGGTTCAAGTCAGTGCCGGTTAATTACAGCGAAACTAACTAAAACAGATTCAGACAACAAACCCGATTAGCATCGACAAATGTCCAGAACAGACGACGTAAACCTTACTGAAGACAAAGACGAAATTTTATATATGTTTTACATAAGCGAGGAAAAGCTGAACAGTTGTCCAAGGGTTCTTATATGTATTGAGAATCAACGTGTACCTGCTGTGATTTACACAGGGAGCCAGATTAGCCTTCTGACGGAACAGCTGCATCACGAACTGAGATCTGAAGGTGTGGAAGGGCTACAGCTAGGGGTGCAGAACACCGGACTCGTCAGTGCATTTGGAAATAAAAGCAAGCGTATTCGCTTTCAGGCAATGATGCCAATTCGTATCGACGATATGGTGGTCGACCACATTTTTCTAGTGTCGCCTCAGTTTCTAACTCAGGCACTCCTTGGTGTGGATTTTTGCCGGATGAACAATATTATTATTAACTTCCCTGAGCAGTATTTTACAATGGAGAGATATGGTAAGGTGTCCAGACATCACTTCGTGTACGACAATAATATTCAATCCATAGACATAAGTTATCTCGATCCGGCCGAACACAGTACAAAAAACGGGCTTAGATTGCATGCAGGTAGCTCCTAGCTTGACGAAAAATACAGCAACAGCGGATTACCTCAATTACTCATTACGAAGTGGAGTCGATGTGGTTCCACGTGGCGAGCCCAAGGAAAATAGTAGAGGGTGTCCGTTTGGCGAGCGAGCCAGTAGGGATGATGATAATAATTGTACTATATATGATTCTGATCAGGTGACGCGATGTAGGAGGAATGCTTGTTTTTCCAGTAGCGGAACTAGTTATGATCGTCAAGGCGATAGGAAAGGCGAGGAATTCATGAATAATTATGACGTGTGTGCCGCGAACAGACTTGGACACTACGAAGAAGGAAACATTCGCGACACAGTACCGGCAACTGATACACATAACACTGTTACAGATGACAGAGCCATCACCACGACTCAGATACGTGAATTGATGAACGAGATGGAAAATTTAACGTCTAATCAGAAACAAATATTGACTGCCGTATTAAAGAAGCACCATGTAAACTTGACAAAGAAACCTGGCAAGTGTAGAGACTTTGAGTATACATTCCAAGTGCAGGGTCAGTTGCTGGAGTCTAATTATTCACGCCCTTTACCATTTGCATTGCGACCAGCGGTTGGATAGGAAATACGGCAATTGCTAAAGGACGATAGCCTGAAGGAGTCGCAGTCTGCGTACGTAAACACTCTTACGGTAGTACAGAGAGAAGGCAAGAATCCACTGATCTGCGTGGACGCGCGCAAGTTAAACCGAGTTTACGTTACCTGACAGAACGAAATTTGCGCCGATGCAGGAAATATTACAGAGATTTTACGGAACCCTATATATAACCACGCTGGAATTATGCAGTGCCTTCCTGCAAATTCCGCTTGCCGAGGCATCTAGGAAGTATACAGCATTTCAATTTCAAACGAATTCCATATGGCTTTCGTAACTCTCTAGCTGGGTTTATGCGAGCGTTGCAAGCAGTGCTGGGAGACGAGACTTACGGTTACGTCATAAATCACGCGGACGATATCCTCATATTTTCCCGCGAGTTTGACCAGCATATGGAACACCTTGAGACAGTGCTAAATAGACTCACCTCTGCTTGATTCACCGTAAATGCGCGGAAATTTAGCTTCTGCAAGCCGGAAATAAAATTTCTAAGTCACATTGTCAGCAGAGAAAAATTAATGCCTGATCCACAACGAATCGAGGCCATACTGAACTATCCGGCGCCGAGGAATCAGAAGCAGCTTAGGAGGTTCCTGGGAGTTGGCGGCTTTCATCAACGGTTTATAATTAACTACACGACCTATGTCGCGCCACTCCTTATACTGTTACAAAAGCAGAACAAATAGAAATGGTCTACCGAAATGCAGTTGGCTTTTGAGGCCCTACGCGAAAGATTCGCGCACAGCATCCACCTGGTCCATCCGGATGATAACCTGCCATATATAATACACACTGACGCCAGTGGGAAGGCCAGTGGTAGCAGTCTTGATACAGACCCAAGAAAATGGTGAGACCAGAATAGTGTCGACAGCATCGCGTGTACTAACACTGGCAGAACGACGGTAGTCCACCTGCGAGCAGGAACTGCTTGCAATTCTATATGCACTCCAAATATTTGGGATTTATATATTTGGACATAAAATAATGTTATATACAAATAACAAGTCCTTTTCTTTTTTATATAAATGTGCATTGACCTCCAACAGGGTTACTAGGTGGGTTATAGAATTACAGCAGTACGATATTCAGGGCCCTCATATAACGGGCTCTAGCAATTACCTTGCAGATGTGCTCAGCAGGAACCCTGCAGGATTAACAGAAAATGAATTATGGGACCTGCGGCAGCCGGCCAACCTCACTGTGCATGCTATCAAACTCTAAATAGACCCAGGTGTGACACATGAATTGAAAGACCTCGCCGCTCATCAAGCAGCCGACAAAAGACTAACTAGAATAATGGAAAGACTAAATAAGTACCCAACTCAATGCAACACCAGGTACAAGCTTTCGAATGGAATATTGTACAGTATGGATCAAAAGCATCATCCCTTCTGGAGGCCTATGTTGCCAAGCACACTGGATAATCTAGTAATAAAATGTGTACACGCGAATCTTGGTCATCTAAGTGTCGACAAATGCATGGACCAAGTTGCTCTCTCGTTTCATATTAAGAACTTAGGCAGGAAGATTAGAAGATTTATCGCCAGGTGCGATACATGTCAGCGGGTGAATTATCCGAACAAGTCATATACGACCCAAGAGAGAAGCTATTTGCCAGCAAGACCGGGAGAGCTGTGTGCTCTGGAACTGTTTGGAGCTTTACCAGTGGCAAGGGTAGGCGTTAGATATATACTGGTGTGCTACGACGTGTTTTCTAAGCACGTTAAACTGTAAGTACTAAAGGCAGCCACGACCCGCTCGTGCCTGAACAAATTAATCAACCATTATTTTACACAGGTAATTAAACCTAAGTTTATTTTGTCCGATAATGGGACTCAATTTCAATCACCATCATGGAGGGAAAAGTTGGCTGAGCACAACGTGCAGGTTCGATTTACACCTATTCGGCATCCGCAAGCTAACCCCAGTGAGAGATGCATGAGGGAAATTTCTAAATTTTGTAAAATTTATTGTAGCCAAAACCACAGGAAGTGGGCAGAACTGCTCCCTAAGATAGAGGAATGGTTAAACACTACAGTGGCTGACTCAACTGACTTCACACCTGTCGAACTGTTATTCCAGGCAAAGAAGCCGGACTTATTTGAAAATATTTTTACAAAATCACCTCAAAACATACCCAAACCAGAAACCATAGGTGATAAGGTTATGAAAGGATATGCAAAGACGAGGAAGAAGGCAAAAAATCGAAGCGAACGGAGAAAGACGGGAAACAAGACGTGAGAACCCAAGGTGAGTGGAAAGGTTCTTGTGAGGGCACAACCAGCTTCAGATGCAGCGGTCGGTGTGACGGCTAAGTTTATTCATCCGTATGAAGGCCCATACATAATTTCAAGGGTGATACCGCCATCCACGTACGAGCTATCGACCACCAATGGGAAGGTTAGTGGAGAATTCAATAAAAAGTCCCTCAAGCTTTACCAAGAAGAAGAAACCTCTAATGCGATAGGCAGCAATTAAAGTTCCTGAAATTTGTGTTGGGTAAAAAAAAAGGTTTCCCCCCTCCCCTAGCAAACACAACAGATAATACGCATACCGAGTGAATGTATTAGTTTTATAAATGCGCACTATGCAACTCATATACAGACAGGGAAGTTGGGTTGAGAAATAAATTATTGTGACTATTGTGATCTTAAATAATCCTAGTAATATATGTGTAATGATTATTATTGTTGTTATTATTATTACTACTATTACTGTTCTTATTTGGGTTCATTTGTGTAGTTGTAATTGATAATGGGTTTTTTTTTGCCACGTAAGTTAATCATACAAGCATTATATTCCATGTTTTGCTGGTAACATCTAATTACTGAAAGTCTGAACAAGAAGACTAGGCTTATAAAAGCTATAAAGTACTGAAAGTTAATTGCACTGTGTTTGAAATGTATGTACCATGCTTGATGTAATGTGAACGGCATTGAATTAAATTTTATCAGCTTAAGGCCTAACATAAAAATTTATATTCATGGGGAGATATTGTGACCGTTGATCTTGGGTCGGAGCCAAATCAAAGGTTGCTTGTCGGCGAAAGTACGTGACAGAAAAAAGAAAAATTTGTGACTTAGAGAAAGGGTTTATTTTGTGTGTTCATGCACTGGTGTGACGTAGGTGCGGACTTCAGGGGTTAGGGCATTAATTTTATTACTGTGTTTTTCACGCGAAGGGATGCGGCATTCTTTAGCCAGGGTTTCACGATACTGCCGCTTTGCCCCTTTGGAAACGGGACATTCTATACCAATTTCGGTAGAAAACAACCAGCCAGCTGTTAGGTTTGACAAGGGAGAGGCCGTGAATCTGGCACATGGTGAGTGGGGAGACTTCTTAGCGGAAGCTAGTGTGAGCTGTTTGAAAGGGAACAAGTGTGATAGAAAAAGAAGTGCATCGGTTGGTACAATTTGGAACAGTGCCGTAGTCGATTAGATTGATTGTGAACAAAAGGTGTAAGAATTAAGTGACTGTGTTAATAAAACCAATGACTCCAAGCTACCAATATCCTAGTTGTAATTTAGTTGGTAAAAATTAAAAAAGAATTCCTGTGACCACCGCACCTAATATTCCTTGGGTAGAGCTCGTGTTCCCAACTTGAGGATTGGACGGTAATAAAATGTTAAACCAAAGAAAGGCACCAGGTTTAGACCTTATTACTGCCAGAATGCTAAATGAACTACCAAAAGAAGAACTTATAAACCTAATGTATACATTCAACGCCATAATACGACTCGAATACTGGCCTAAATCATTAAATATTCTACAAATAATAATGATACTCAAACCTGGGAAAAATTCATAGGACATTTCGTCCTACCGACCAATCAGGTTACTGCTGACAATTTCAAAAGTACTAGAAAAGATTATACTAAAAAATAAACAAATAAAAACTTGAACACACAAGACTGGATCCCAAACCAACAATTTGAATTCCGACAGGAACAATCCACAGTGCAACAATGCCACCGCATAATAGATGTCATCAATAAAGTTATGGATATCCAGCAGCATTATACACTCGCAGTTTTTAGATGTAAACCAGGCATTCGATAAATTATGGCTCCCTGGGCTACTATTTAAAATCAAAAGAATTCTACCCTCCAGCTAATTCGACCTGCTGAAATCGTACCTTAATGAAGGCTAATTCGAAATAAAAATCAATGGAGAAACTTGAAGCCTCTTCCACACCAATATCCGTGTACCTCAAGGGAGCATACTTGTTCCTCTTCTCCATGCGCTTTAAACATTTGTCTTACCAACATCCACAGAAACTACAATAGGCACATCAATAATTGCAACTCATGAAGTATCTATGTTTACCTCACTTAATCTTCGAGAACACTTACAGCTAATCGAAAAATTGCCAAAGAAATGGAAAATTAAGCTTAACGAATTCAAGTCATCGCACATAAAGTTTAACCACCGGAAAGGCCATTTCCCTGCAGTCAACATCAACCAAACTATCATACCTCAAACAGATGTAGTAAAATACCTAAGACTACAGTTCGATTGCAGTTAAATTGGAAAGAACACATCGAAAAAAAGGAAACAAATCGACTTAAAGAAAAAGAGGTCAACTGGTTGTTGGGGAAAAAACCCCATTTATCTACAGAAAATAGATTACTCATCAACAAAGCAGTAATCAAACTTATACAAAATCGAAAAATTACAAAAGAAATGGAAAATTAGGCTTAACGAACCCAAGTCATCGCACATAAATTTTAACCACCGGAAAGGCCATTTCCCTGCAGTCAACTTCAAACGAAGTATCATACTTCAAACAGAAGCAGTGAAATACCCAGTATTACATTTTGACTGCATGTTGAATTGGAAAGAAAACACCGCCAAAAAAGGAAAAAATCGAATTATGAAAAGAGATCATTTGGGTGTTACGACAAACATCCCGTCTCTCTATACAATAAAATACTCATACACTCAGTGGTAATCAAACTTATATGGAGCTAAGGAATTGAACTGTGGGTTTGCGCCAGCAAGTCCAACATAGCCATCATGCAGAGATCCCAATCCAAAATTCTCAGATCCTACCAAATTTTCCCCGGTATGTAGCAAATCATACTCTCCATAAGACTTCAACATCCATTACGTAAGAGACGTCATCCACAAGAGAATCAATAAACATCACTACAAACTTGAAGCTCAACACCATCGACAATTACAGCCACTACCGCAACATATAAACTCTTACTTACTCCATGGTGCAGAGTCTTTCTTGAGAAGCTAACTGGTTTGCAGCTAGTCAAGAAATTCCCCGTAATTCACGGAACCCGAAGGTTCATTACCGCACTCACAAGCGTCCGCCACCTGTCTCTATCCTGTGCCAGCCCAATCCAGTCCATATAACCACATCCCACCCCCTGGAGATCCATCCTAATATTATCCACTCATCTTCGCCTAGGTCTCCTCAGTGGTCTCCTTCCCTGCGGTTTCCCCAACAAGACCCTATACACCCCCTCTCCTCACCCATACGCGCCACATGCCCATCCCATCTCATTCTTCTCGATTGTATCACCCGCACAATATTGGGTGAGCAGTACAAATCATTTAGCTCCTCGTTATGCAGTCTCCTCCATTCCCCCGTTACTTCGTCCCTCCTAAGTCCAAATATTCTCCTCAACACCATGTTCTCAAACACCCTCAGCTTCCTTTCCTCCCGCAATATGAGCGACCAAGTTTCACACGCATACAAAACAACAGGCAAAATTTTTGTTCTATATATCTTGATCTTTATATTTATGGATAGCATCCTGGAAGACAAAAGATTCTGCACCGAATGATAGCAAGCATTTCCTGACCTCATTCTGCTCTTAATTTAACCTATAAACACTAGGAGACTAAAAAAGTTTAGCCTTTAGACTTGCAAGGCACTAGAGGTGACATCGCTGGATGTACACCCTACCACTTCATAGTAATACACGGTAACGTAGCGTAATTTGTGTAATCAACACATTAGCTTATATATAGCCTTTTGTATGACTGTTAGTAATTAATAATAACAATAATATTAATAATAGTAATAATAGATAAAATCCGGCACTTCACAGCGCACAAATTAACATTTCTAATAAATTCATTCTTCACAATTACAATATTTTTCCTTCATTTCCATCATTTCATGATATCGATTGACTTACTCCTGCCGCCTCTACAACGGAACATGTCACGCAATCTGTCCAGGTAGCACAGTCTGTAATAGCAACTGACCCTGTGTTGTACAACGCTGCCGGTTTACCCGTAAGATGCAAAGTTTTTATATTTTTGGATAGTGGATTTTTACTTTTGTCGGCACTAAATATACGAGTACCATTCAGATTATATTTGTCCATGTATTTTCGAAGGAGAACGAAAACTTCCATTTTTTCATAGAACCCTCGACGTTTATCCACAGAGGGTGCTTTAGGCCTACATGTTCTATTCGTGTCCGAAATATTGCTATAGATATTTCGCCACTGCTCGTTTTAATGCTGACTCCAGGGTCCGTTTCTCGTCAACGGTAGAAGTGCTTCCTCCAACCGTACAACAGGATTTACTGATACAGGGCGTTTCGGAATGTTCTCCCCGATTACAAGTATTTATAACAAGAAAACCAAAGGACATACCTTAATGGAATTGTTCACAGCCACAAGAAAACTGAAAAAAAGTTTTTTTTTTGACATTTCAAATGTTCGATGTGTGCAACACGAGAGGCAAGTCGCACATCGATACGATATTAAATTTCTTGCCACACACGCGTCAACGTGAGTGCATCGATATTCTTCACTGCTTCAATGATCCGTGCCTGAAGGTAATCGAGTTTACGTGGCAGTGATGGGACGAGTACTTTGCACGAAATGCACTTTGCGCAGTAACCACAGAATTACTACTGCGATATTCCAAAAAACAAAACAACTCCTCCCCCGGAGAGCCCATTTTCTCACTATATACGCTCTCATCGCCTAGCGGCAGAAATGTAAACTACGATGAAAAACAACTTACTGGGAAAACAAGAATTTGAGTTGTTCCTTCCATCCTTACAGATTTCCTAAATACAAGTCCTACGGTTTTCCTATAATAAATTTTTGTAATCCCGGAGTACATTATGAAACGTCCTGTATAAGTTTACTTCCTTTTGGAGGTCAGCATTTCGTTCGAACCGCTAATCGCCTAGAGCATTATTTTGGTGTCGTAGTCTCGTCTGTTTGACGTTGCTATCAGGGTATTCAAAGTGCGTGTTACTCAGTCACTCCCAAATACCCATTTCGACACACAGCCAAAGCTCTGCCATAATTTTTCTTCCTTGATGCCATGTTTGGTCGTATTCTACATTGTACGTGGCGAAGAAATTTGGGATCTTTGAAAGAATACTTAAATTCAATTATTTATTCACTCACAGAATTCCGACGATACATGTACTAACCCCTTGACTTCGGACAATTACACCAAAGGGTTGCTTTTCGTTTTCCTAACATGGACCGTACGAAATGCGTAGTCCAGTGTACGAAACCGCTGTCGGTCCAGTTTATAGCAACATGGCAATTGTACTGTCGCCGTAGGCGTTCAGAGTCTGGACGGCACGATATTAAACCAATACGTCCCAATTCTGTATAAGACAATCTGTGTATATGCAACTGCTGACGGAGTTAAACTCAGCCTATCAGCACTCCGTGCCGAAATATTTCAGGCAAAAAATACAGAACTGTAAACTTAAAAGCACGTCAGAACGAACATCTCTTGCCGATAGCTGCTAAACTTCTCCATCTAAATAGAAGAATTGAATGCTTCGAATTTATCGTAGGAATGAGGGTCATTATTATTACCTGTCGGCTTAAAGGGGCAAAGGTTCACTTTTGGAAATGGTCCGATTTAACCTGCATGCCGCTTTTTTTAAAAAATTAATTAAATATATTAAGCAGAAGAAGAATAAGTCTTTAAAAAGTGTGGGTGATTTTATATAGGATAAAAAGTAAGTGGGAAAACCAAACTTATTAACTGGCGGAGAGGCTTGAAGATGTCGCAGATTCTGTCAATTGTGTGCCATACGGCAAATTGTGTGTTAGGTTAATATGAGAGACAGGGAGCGTAGGGAGCGTGCTGTTAGACATGGCAGCGTTAGGTGATGTGTAATTGAGACAGGAAGAATAAATGTAGTGTATATATTATATTATATTATGTTATTTTATGTAATGTTATATTATATTATACTTATTCACTTAATGTATATATATTATGTGTTTTACCGTTAAAGTAATACAGATCATTCAATATAAATTTACAGCAGATTGGTTTATATCGTATAGTAGTAACCCTTAATTTTCCACATGTCAGACACACAGCACCGTCTCGGCTGACATCTAACAACCATTCCCCGAGTTTAAGTAGCACTTTTGAATTTAAATATTTCATTTTTGAATTTAAATGCAAATGTTTGTTTCAAATCCATGTGGACGATTTTTTTTCGGAATGTGGTTGCAATGCACATCTGATAAAGACTTGTTTTACGTAGCGCCGGTCGGCATCACGTTTGCACCTTCACGCATCACGCTTGCACCTTCACGCATCACGCTTGAACTTTCACGCATCACGCTTGAACCTTCACGCATTACGCTTGCACCTTCACGCATCACGCTTGAACTTTCACGCATCACGCTTGAACTTTCACGTATCACGCTTGAACCTTCACGCATTACGCTTGCACCTTCACGCGTCATGCTTTGCCCTTCACACCGCAAATTTGATATTGCATTTTTTATAACTTTCACGAAATTTAGTTAAAACTGAAAGCAGTCTAGATGCTGTGCACAGCTCATAAGGCAGCACTGCATATGAACATTTGCTACCTGCATGTGGTGTGAGGTTTTGTGTGTGCCGTGTCACCCCGTATTGCAGACATCAGTTTCAGCAGCTCTCTCGTATCCAGAAGTTATAGCCTTTACTTTAATGCACCATAGATGCGTCATCCCCGTTGTGTTTGGTAATACAATAAGAAGAGGATTTTAAATGTGTCAAACACGACTAAGTTTGTTAGGTGTTGTTATTTTAAACTGACGACACTTTTCGGCTCCTTCCCTGGGCCATTTCAGTTCACAGAAGTATTTATTCGAGGAAAAAATACAGTATCACTCATAAAATATATAAATTTAAATTCAACGAGATCTCGTTGTTGTTCAATATTTTAATGCTGTTCATAGCTAGGTTAAGAACTGGATATATCATAAACCTTAAATAATAACAGTTCTCATTTAGAGAGGGCATTTAAAAAGCTGTAGTATTAGATTAGTAAAACAATTGCCACTGTATTTTCAAGATATGTCTGATTTTATGAACACTTTTTGTACCCCAAAATTTTAAGGGGTCGTCTGTCTTGAAGAGTGTGATTTAGTAAACACAAGATATATAATTTAAGTTAATTGGATAATAGATACAATTTTAGTTTGAAAATCCCTTCTGCGTTCCGAGGATCGTAGTTTTAGAGCCTGTAGGAAATCTGTTGGGGTTATCTAAGGATGGTGCTAGTGTTGACGATTTTCGTAATAACTAAGAAACTGAGTTGTGTTTTGACTCATTAAAAACCCTGTCCTTATTGTATTGTAATGCACATTATCTATCCGAATGTGAAGTTTTGTGCTAATGTGTCTTATGTCTCACAAAGCCCCATATATTTCTGCCATAGACAGTTGCTCCCGCAATACAGTCAGTGTTCTACACACGTATATACTCTTGCTCAGTGCTGCTAACACAGTGTAAGTGTTATTAGTGTATAAGTGTGTTGCGATCTTAACACCAGAAGACACATAGAAAATAAATACCCCTCAAGTGATTCCTTATATTCTTACATCCGTTCGTAAGATGACTTCATACTTCAGTATATACAGAGCGGTGTTGATGAAGATTAAGCCGTCTGGAATATGACGCCGTGTCGGTTATCTTAACCTTCGGGCTTTGAGCTATTCTATCTTAAAGTGTGATGAATTAACCGCGTCCAATACATTGTAACCCTTAACCATCTACACGGATTTATTCCCCGCTAGAATTCAACATAAATATTCTTCGTCCTAACAGCCTCGAAGTTTACCGAAGTGTATTAATGTTGGTGATAATGGAATGAAGTTTTTCTCCTCTGGACTAAAAAATATCCACGGTTATAAATATATTTATTAAACAGAAACGGAACTGAACACAGTGTTACAACCAATGCTGTATTTAAACACGACACACCTACAGTACACTTTATGTACAGTGCTACTGACAGTAACACTGGCTGCACTGCAGACGAATCTTGTAACGGAGCTGTTAGCAGGCTCAGACCTTACTTTCACAAATAACACAAAATTCAAAGATCTCAGCTGTTGATGACATGTTTCCCCGCCATGTAGAGTGCAGCTGGGTGCTGACAGCCATATGTGTTTCTTTGTAATTACGTCTAGCAGTGCAGAATGAAACAGAAAGTTGTGAACAAAACTCTCAGTGCACTGTCTAGTCAGTTGATATTGCTGGACCATGTTGGAACACGGCAGCAGATGCATTATTGAATCAGTTGAATACCAGACAGTTACATTGTGCAGTACACTAAAGCAATTACTCAAATATTTATAAACAAAATCCTGCACATTTTTAGTAATACTGCAGAATAGGTGCGTACATACATACATACACACACACACATATAGAGTGTAGGCCAGAACTCTTGCAATATGACTGCTCAAAGCAGCATTAATCTACATCTGTAAAGTTAGAAGTGGATCAAATACAACACTCTCAATGTCCGACCGCGCGAATAATTTTCTTACGTTTGCACAGACAGTTCAGAATTAACTCAGCAAGAAACAACAGTGAACTCAAGACACTTCCTACCAGAAGTACCAGAAATGACGGCAGTAAGTGAGAAACAGAGAAAGCGAAAAACACGTCACCAGTTGATTTTCCAAAT
>Ga0123352_10014714_pt1:7500-12458 | contig 12458 bp, 8 predicted proteins | sample TergutLab28metaG_FD_89700 | JGI IMG/M metagenome (GOLD analysis project Ga0123352, IMG submission 89700) | Labiotermes labralis P1 segment gut microbial communities from Petit-Saut dam, French Guiana - Lab288 P1 | ecosystem: Host-associated > Arthropoda: Insects > Digestive system >... | reverse complement strand
ACACACACTCACACACACTCACACACACACACACACAGTCACACACACACACACACAGATATATATATATATATATATATATATATACATTCTCGAAAGTATCTCGCTCAATTCATCTTAGAAAGTAAAATGTTTCGGAAGAAAATTGTAGAGAAAGTAAAAATAATATTTCATTCAAGTTCAATAACTTTTTTCTTCGAAAATCCTGCGTTTTTTGAGACTACGTGGAAAAATAGTGTAGAGCCGGGTGCACCAGAGATGGCAATATGGCGCATGCGGATTTCATGCTAGAAATCTAAGGCTACAAACACACTCTCAGAATATGTAATACATAATGCTTTTCTATTGAAAAATCGTTTACGAACGCGCCAGAAGCTTACGTTATAATACTTGGTCTCTCTTATTTCATGTACGATGTTCTTTTCTTCCTCGAATCCAGTCAATACTTCTTGATATTTCACAAGGTCGGTCTAACTGATCTACAACTCTGAGGTACGGAGTTCATATTGACTCTGTCAACATCTGAGAAGTCATGTCGGTTCTGCTTTGCAAATTTTGGCCTCAGTTGTACTGCTGTTATTATTGCCTAAAGCCATGTGCATTGTTGTCTTCTAGACACTCGTGTTTTAAGCATGATATTAAGTAATATTAGCGTAATCACGCGAGAAGAAGACTCCTTTCTGGTCACGAGGGAATGTCAACAGAGAAGGGAGCGAGCTTTTTGATAACGAAACACTATGCGCGGAAGGTGTCTTTCTCCGGACTGCCGTGTTACTGACTGCAGAGCGGAAGAAAAAAAACCATTGTGTTGTGGGATTTTAGGGACTAGTCCACGCTGAAAGCTACACGGATCCTCCATCGGTGTCTTCCACCTTACGTCATACGCTTCCACGGCTTTGCACCGAAACCATTGTTTCCCGTAACGAGCCTGAGATTAATCCAATCTGCCTTCTGGGAGAGAAAAAAAACCTCGCCATCCCACATTCAAGACTGGCTCAGCATCTGGTCCCTGGAACGTGCAAACATCCAGCACACTAAAACGGAGACCAAGGTCAGCCACACAGTACAGCGCATTTGTGGTCCACTGCGAGTTGGTAATGCGGCAGGTTTCTCTTCGAACTCTGCTCTCTTGCTGCATAAGTTATTTGCTTTTTGTGCTTATTTTTCGCGTCTATCAGTAACTCAGCCGAGCAAAGTGGTCTCGCCATCTAAGGTGTGGGAGTGTGACCGCTCGCTTTCTATGATTTTGGGTTCGAATCCCGCCGGGGACATTGATGTCTGTCTCTGGAGTTTGTTGTGTGTTGTCAGGTAGAGTTCTATCAATCGGGCTGATCACTCATCCAGAGAATTCCTACCGAGTGTGGTGTGTCTGAGTGTAATCGCGAAGCCTCGATAATGAGGAGGTCCTAGCTTACTTTGGGCTGTTGCGCCATTGGAAAAAAGTCATCGCAAGCCAGATAAACTTAAATGATTGTGCAATGATGAATTGCAAAGAATTCGAAAGGAAACGGTGTTGGGTTAATCGAGCGGCTTTCTTATCATTTACTTACAGGGTCATACATAGCGTACAAGAACCTCCTAGTCCAGACGAGATTCGAACCACGCATCTCTTGAACATGAGTCTTGAGTTTCAGCGGCCGCCTCTCCGAACCGTTCAGTCGCAGCACATTTATCATTCTACCAAAATTCCACCTTCACCTAACATCAAAAGCGCTTAGGCTGGGCCGCAGTTCCCGCGCACCCTTCCTCACCACACGCCTGCAACCAAAAAGAAGCTCTCAATTCCAAACAACAAAGGACTGAACGCTGGTCCTTAATTACAAGGTTCTAGCCAACAAAACGTCTGTTATCTTATAATAATATTTTAATAAAAGCTAGGAGAGTTTAGCGACAAACAGGAAATGTTAGGATATTTTTCGACACCAAGTCGCAAGGCGTTGAATTCAAGGAAAATATTTTCTTCGAAAAAAAAAGCGACATTATGGAAACAAATTTTCTGACATCATCACCATCTACCATGCAACGTTTCATGAGTATGGAAATAGAAAGGAAGGAAATATTAATTACGAACTGAAAGGAAGAAATGATCGTTGTGTGTGGGATTTAGATACAGTGGACGAGAGTTAGTTATAGCTCTATAACCTTTGGTGATAGATGGACGGGTCATCAGGACGCCTCCTCCTCTTCTCGGAGGCGTGAACATAAAAGGGTGCGAGGCGGAGTTACGGAAGAAGAGGAATTGAAGGATAGAATAATTCGAGGGGTTTCGTTGTGATAGGGGTGGAAAAAGTAGTTTCACTATGAGTCCCAAGCTTATGGATTTATTTGACTCTGCTTATAGGTAAAAAAGAAAGAAAGAAAGTACTTACAGGCTGACGTAATCTGTACCTTTGACCAAGTTGTTAGGAACCGAAGAGGGCTCGTTCGGTATAGTGAGACGGTCGAAGCCGCCCGTTCCAGGTTCGATCCCGGGAACAGGCTTCCCTGAGATGTAACGGTTTTATTTAAAACTATTATAATTTTTCTTAAATGGAAGTGTGCATCGGCAAGTCAACGTCCGTTCTGCTCACTCTGCAAAGTCCTGCCTTGGGATGACCGCTTGGCAACCGTTGTTGCAAGTGTGCGGGGATCGTATTACAGAATGGATGTCGGCTGGCCAACAGAGTAACTGACGTTTGTGGCGGGGCGCATTTTAGCCCATCAGCTTCGACCCTGCAGTCAGGCGATACCGGCCTGACTTTGAATTTTGAAAACGCGTGATTAAAGAGAGGAAATAAAATCTTAACCCTTAACCACGCGACTTCTTCGGAGGTATCAAGGCAGTGGGCAGGATGTGTGTTCTGGTGAATCATCAAGTGATTCGACTACAATAAAAGAGGATGTTTTCTGTAACTTCGATTTGACGTATCATCCCTGTAGTCTCCATCACCCCCCCCCCCGATATTCCCTGTGAAGAAGGAGACTTACTAGAAAGCCCGGGTACACCGTTAAGAGCAGGACAGCTGAGGAACCGGGATAGTATTGCTTCACTTCACTGCTTATAGGCAGCCAAACACTTTATAACTGGAGTAAAACGGCCGGAATGTGAAGGTAACAGCTCTCCTCTATCTAGTGCTGAGGGTGAGGATTCGTGGAGACATACCTTCATCTCCCACATTCCCTTACGACGCGGTGCCTAATTGAGTTCCGGAATATCTTCATCTCTGTCAGCGAAAACTTGAAACTACCCCCTTACAGGCCTGGGCATGCTGTTAGGACTCCAAGAGTTTGAGGCTCACAGAATTTCTAGACAGTTGGTACATAAAGGTGGTGGGGCTATCAGCCTTTTGCACCGAACGCCTTTACTTCAAGGAGACATCCTGGTTGCTCATTTGTGTTTGAGGCTTAGAGGAAAAATTCAATAAAGGGTCTCGATGAACTTACTCGGAACGAACCCATCGAACTTCCGGCTTGAAGCGCAGAGCCTCAACCAACTTCGCCACAGTATATCCCTATTTCTGTTCAGTAGTGAATCGGAAGTGAACAAATCTGTCCTGGGACAGGCATCTACAGGCTTTGCTGCACGCTTTATGCGGTGGAACAATGGTACTGTAAGTCACGAATTGTGTGTTGTGGGTATGCAAACCCCTTGTTTGCATTCAGTGGGATTTCACGTCCTCCATTATAGAGGTTTAGTGCCCACCAGTTTTAATAACAATAACAATTAATGAAGACATGCCAAAATTCCTGCAGTTTCTGTCTCTCTTTTACAGACGCAGCCAATTTACGCGTGAGGGTATTAGAGTGGACGCGCTTTAATTACAATGAAAATCAAAACTCTTCATCATCCCACCCATTGTGTCAGCGCTCTGAATCTAATTTTATAAGCTGGATGAACTAAGTAAATATTTTAATGCAGTAGAGTTAATATTATCTCCTGCCTTTGCTTAGGTTTTTCACTTGATCTCTTTCCTTAGAGGTTTTTAACTAAAAATATTATATGAATTTTTCATCTCCAGTGGCCAGTCTAGACCTGGAGTTCACCCACAATTGCTTTGCATGGGTGCCGGTGTGTTCAGCTGATCGTTCCAGAGATCTTCGCTCTTCAGGTATGTTACACATCGTAGATTGGTAGTGATATACTTTCCCGAAACGTCGGTAAATCTCTACCAATCTACGCTGCGTAACATCTCAGAAGAGCGAAGATCTTATTTACATCAAGGTTGAAGCTTCAAATCACTGCACAGTCACATCCAGCTAGTAGTACTGAGGCTGAAAACGTATGGACCTCACCGTCTAATCCCAAATATGCTTCCTTAGCTTCATGTTTAATTACACACTGAAACAAATTTTTTGTGTGAATGGTGATCCATATCTTCCCCAATTTCTTCTTCTGTTACATCTTTTTTTTTTGTTTTTCTACGAAAAGCAGCGTGAAAGTCGATTTTGTTTATTTTTGTGTGATTTATTTGGCGACGTACTTAGGATGTAGAGGCTACATGCTTGGAATAGAGATCTAGGGGTGGATGGGAGAATAATATGAAAATACTTCTTAAAGAACTAGGACGGAGAGACGTGGACTGGATTGATCTGGTTCAGTGTAGGGACAGTTGGCGGGCGATTGTAAGTGCGGTAATGGATCTCCAGGTTCCAAACAGTGGGAATTTCTTGACTGGCTGAAGACCTGTTAGCCTTTCAGGTTGGAATCTTCTCCATCTACTTAGTAAGTTAGTTAGTTAGATAATTAGTTATTCCTGCAGTAGTGGGATGTATGTGAATGATGAGTCGGAAGTGGTAAGGAAGGAAGAGACCATAGCGTGACTGTTGTGCTGTCAAGACAGTACACTCTGATTATGTTGGTTACAGGTTCCTCCATATGTTAGGAACGGACATTCTGTCCCACAACACAGTTACTACCATTTCTTAATTACACGAAATATAAGGATACCGTAATTTGCGCGATTGATAGAAAGTCGTTG
>Ga0123352_10014714_pt1:0-2500 | contig 12458 bp, 8 predicted proteins | sample TergutLab28metaG_FD_89700 | JGI IMG/M metagenome (GOLD analysis project Ga0123352, IMG submission 89700) | Labiotermes labralis P1 segment gut microbial communities from Petit-Saut dam, French Guiana - Lab288 P1 | ecosystem: Host-associated > Arthropoda: Insects > Digestive system > Gut ... | reverse complement strand
CCTGACTTCAATCCGCTTTTAATTTCTTCCTGAATAGAATTCGCTCATTTGCTACAACAGTGTCACAACAACAGTGTCACAACAACAGTGTCACAACAACAGTGTCACAACAACAGTGTCACAACAACAGTGTCACAACACAAAATCTGTGATTTTTCAGAAGAAGCTTTTAAAGGTTTTGAAGTGCTATAATTTTCTGTGGATTCAATGATGACACAACTGCTCTCCAGCGGCGAGTTTTGCAAACTGCATTATGACACTACACATGTTAAAAGTGGAGCTGCAAAAGTTTCTTTCTATACCAATAAAACAAAAATGCCGAATTTTGATTTGTGACACTCTTGTCGCAAATGAGCGATTTATGATTCGTTAAGGATGTTCTCATATATTTAAACTGCTCCACCCTTTCAAATTGACGAACCCCGTTGTGCAAGTCAATTCATGTATTTATTAAATATACCGTCATGCAGCAGCATCATCAGTAATTTACTATGTTTACTAATTTCGGCATTCTGTTCAGTCCATCATCAGACCATGCAAACTTTCAAGTTAAAGTAACGCCAAATAAAATATGTATGGGTTTTCTTTAATTCGAAAAGATGCACGGTCCGATGATGGCCCGAACAGAAAGCCGAACCTAGTAACAAATGGAAATTACTGATGGTAATTATTCATCACGGTATATTTAATAAATATATAATTTGCAACAAGTTCAGCGTCTGAGATCTGGATTTCTTGACCCTTGGAGATGGGACCAAGATTTTGTCCCGAAACGTCGGTAAGAATTTACCACTACATACTGCGTAACATCCCAGAAGAGCACAGATCTCACCTACTTCGCGGCGGAAGCCTGAAATCACGCAAGTTCCGAGTCTCATGTGCCTTATACTGTTGAGCATTGTCTTGGAGGGGAATCAGTCAGTCAGTAAGAAGATCGGGACGTTTCCAACTGATGCCATGTCTCAAGCTTATCATCGTGGCGTATAACTTGTCACAACTGCGCGTCCTTGTTGCAGGAAGTCCATCAACCACACCCCGACATGTCTCACAAAACTCTAGCCAGCACTTTGACAGCAGATAGCGTCATTTAAAATATCTTTTTTTTTTTTTGAGGGAGGATGGGGACGGGTGGGGGCAAGCCGGGGGTTTTCTGCTCTGTGGCTGATCGCTTACTTGTGGGAGTAAAATGCCATGTCTCACCACCGGTAATCACTCGACGCAGTCAGGTGTGTCCCCCTAGTGTATAACGTTGCAAGAATCTTAGATAGGCCATCTGTTCTACGGCTGTATTGTATGTAAACGCACGAAGCAGCCATTTAGCACTGGCGTTACGGTACTGTAACACATGCACCACGAACTGCTGCACAGTGCCATACGATAAACCAACAATAAGATGCCATACACCGAAAATGTTACACTGCAGTCCGTCTGAAGAGGTTCCTCGAAGCGCGAACTGTTGACTTCTGTTGTTAAAGAGCTTTGTCTTCCACTTCGATTGCCGTCTGATATATTGGACACATCAGATACAAACTTGCGGCCCCACATGCCAACCTGTTGCCTGGACATCACGTCATTGGCTACACGGTCATGAGACGTAGATGGATATCTTGCGCCGACAATTTCCGTGCCTGCAGAAAACGTCTCAATTTTCGTAATTCCAAGGAAGACTATTTTCCAAGTGGGTCACCATTCTGAAGTGCCGCAGATGTACTTCTTCTGCCCGTATGAATCGAATAACGTTACCGCGAACACTAGAGCCCTCTGCCGTGTACATCAAGAACATTTGAAATTCCAGCATGTTCGGCGTCTCCAATAATAGAACTTCTGACTTTTTATATCCAGTAATATAAACAACAAAGTAGATGCGACAATAATAATTTTATTAATAATTTCAATCAGCTCAACATGTTTCGGGCGATAATTTCGTCCATCCTCAGGAGCACTAGACTGTGTTTACAGCTTATGGTTTAAAGCACGGATGATGCTACCGGCTGGTGGGTGACCAGCAGGCAGCATCATCCGTGCGTTACACTACAAGTTGTAAACACAGTCTAGTGCTCCTGAGGATGGGCGAAATTATTGCCCGAAACATGTTGAGCTGATTGAAATTATTAATAAAATCGTTGTTGCATCTAGTTGGCTGTTTATATTATTGTATCAGTGATGCACGGTAACACAAACATCATTTTACTATCTTTGACGGTGACGAGAGGTCGGATAGCGTTCGTGCTTACATCTCTACACAATGTTGAATCTCAAAATATTTCTTATAGTCGTCACTAGGGAATGTGGTTTTGGGTTGGTATTTTTAGCGTTGTTGAACGTTTATTTTCCGTCTTCTCATATGTACACGATCGCACTTTGTACCTTGCATGTCCAGACGTGCTAAGTCTGGTAGGAGAACTTCTTGCGGGAGACGGGGGGGGGGGGGGTTCCTCAGTCCACAAAAAATCTTCCAAATTTCCTTCTTTTTTTTTTATTTTTTTCTAAGGTCAAATTT
>Ga0123352_10014711_pt1 | contig 12459 bp, 7 predicted proteins | sample TergutLab28metaG_FD_89700 | JGI IMG/M metagenome (GOLD analysis project Ga0123352, IMG submission 89700) | Labiotermes labralis P1 segment gut microbial communities from Petit-Saut dam, French Guiana - Lab288 P1 | ecosystem: Host-associated > Arthropoda: Insects > Digestive system > Gut ... | reverse complement strand
TTCAGTAGTATCCGTGTTGCAAGCTCAGCCTGCAACACGGATACTACTGAAACCCAACCACACCAAATCTCCAACACAGAGCGTAACAAGAACAAAACGACCAATGTGGTAATTCAACAGCATAGTCGCAAGCTCCTGATGATGGATACATTAATGTCCGAAACATGCTGAGTACATAAGAAGTAAAATAAAATAACAAGTGACATCAAGTTGGTCTTTTACCCTTCAACTATTACAATGATGCACGGTCCAATAAACATAAGACATAGTTGCTGATAAGTACCCACCATCGCTAACTACAGATACCAAATACAGTTGTGTTTAGACTGCTTCACACTCACCCTGTTCATTGCGATTTAATACATAATGGAGATGCCGCACCTCAAAATTACAGTGCGAACTTTATTGTGTACGCTTTTCTGTAGAATATTTCAGTAAAATTTGCTTTTTTCTCATTACACCATAGACAGACACTCGAATCAAAGAAACCTTAACGGCTCATATTTTTACCAGTTTCTTTACCCTGTGCAGCTAATAGCTGGATAAGAGGGAACTGTCCCATCTTAGCTTTTCACAACATTTCAAATTCTGTCACCTGATATTCGCTCTCAGCAGGTTTATACCGTGAGGACTTCACTGATACCACGTGCCATCTGAAGCGACGTGTTATTTTAATTAAATATCCGAGCCGTGGTCCAAAATAACTCGTTATGGGAAGTCTCAATGGAGCGCAAGTAAACAAAATAAAGAAAGAGCCCCAAACGTTCAATTTCCATGTGCAGGATTTGTCATATTTTTTGGCTGTTGTAAGAAAATACATTTCAGGACAAACTTAGAGTGAAGATTTGGTCTGGAATAGTCTGACTCTGGATCTGGTCCAGAAACGTTCTGCATGTAATAATGAAGCTTCTAATTTTGTAAAGCACGGGGCCCTTCAAATAGTGCCCACTAGCACAAAAAGGACTGTGTTACATGGTGTTAGCAAATTACACCATTTAGCCTAGAATGTATACTCTAAACACATTCACTGTGTAGTCAAAGCCCGAAGAGAAAATAACGTTAAAGGAATTACCTTTTGATGCAGCATCTGGTAAAACAGATAGAGAGCACCATCTGAGGATCTGCTCCATATGCGACGTGGTAATGTTCACAGAAGCACATTACCTCAGCACATTACAGAAAATGCGCCTGAGGTATTCGCAGAGGGGAACAATAGACCTTACAACATTGATTATACCTTAATGTTGACACTTTATGGGACGGTAAACTTGCAGCCCATATAATGTCGAGTAAGAAATTGTGGTTCGTTTTATGACGTTGTGTTGGAGTATATATGCAGTAAAATTTTTGTGACTGGTGAAAGATAGAAGGGAAAGGAGTTTGAAGTTAACTGTCGTGATATAATAGGAGTACTAGCTCAGAATTCGCGTTAAGGATCTGAGGAAAATAAGGAAAATTTCAGTTAGGATGTGTCGGAGTTCTCGTCTGGATTGGACCTACAAGTGCAAGTTGGGATTTTTACTGCTACGACAACTTGATGGGCAAGTGAGAGGCTATATGTAGTGTCCAGTGAAGTGATCGTAGACAAAAAGAGTCTAAATAAAAGTGATAACAAGAAGGTAATGAAAGTACCTTTTTTTGGGGGGGGAGGGGGAAATAGAAATATTTGTAAGTTTGTAATTCTCACACCAATGTTGATAGTGACTCAGTTCTTTTGGAATATGAAACTGTAAAATTGCTACAGGCCTGTTACTGGCTATTATTTCAGTAGAGTTTCTCCATCTTCTACTTACGTTTGATCTAACTTCAATAATAAGGTAGGAAATTTCTCGGAAACTTCGGTGCTTATTAATTAAGTTTCAATTCGCAATATGCGAGAAGACTGGATTTTTAAACAGAAAAATTTGGGTGATTTATTCATAAATTTGACTCACGCTTCCAAAATAAAAACAAAAAATATTAGAACTCATTTCCTAATTTGTTAATATATTAATTCAGTAAAAGCAAGAGCAATATTACATTACGTATGTGATAGCTCAAAGATTCGTAGTATGTTACTATTATAATGCAATAATGCATGTGTAGTAGGAAAATAATATTTTATATTATTTAATATAAAGTATAATTGTGTTACACTTCGTCTACAAAAAAATTGACGGGGAGTTCAGAGAAAGGACTTTTGAAAAAAGCTAAAACAATTCAGTTGTTTCTTTTGAGAAGTGAGTGGCACAATCCAGATGTGGAGACATAGCAATGGCACCTTCCAACTAAGAAGAGTGGAAAGTTACTCCAAATGAAATTCGGTTACACATATTTTTTTAAAAAAATATTCTTTCTGGGCTGGTGCTGTGGAGAATATTTGGACCTAGGAAGAACGATGTAATGGGGGAATGGAGGAGATTGCATAACGAGGAGCTAAATGGTTTGTACTCCTCATTCAATATTGTGCGGGTGATAAAATCGAGAAGAATGATATGGGCTGGGCATGTGGCGCGTATTGGTGAGGAGAGGGGGGTGTATAGGGTCTTGGTGGGGAAACCGGAGGGAAAGAGACCACTGAGAAGACCTAGGCGTAGATGGGTGGATATATTAGGATGGATCTCCAGGAGATGGGATGTGGATATATGGACTGGATTGGGCTGGCCCAGGATAGAGACAGGTGGCGGACGCTTGTGAGTGCGGTAATGAACCTTCGGTTCCGTGAAATGCGGGGAATTTCTTGACTAGCTGCAAATCAGTTAGCTTCTCAAGAAGGACTCTGCACCATGGAGTAAGTAAGTAAGTAAGTAAGTAAGTAGGTTCTGGGCTGTTTTGCCCTGAAGAAGAAATCACTCGGAGCCTTAGAAACTTCTGTAAATATTTACTAATCGACGAAACATAACACTGCGGGGAACTTTAATAATCATTATTGCAGTGATAACCTCAAGTCTCGAGTTATTTTTGCCTATATTTCGATAAGTGATTACCATACCGAAAAATTTGCAAGTAAGCGTTGGCCAGCTAACAAGCACTAATGACGTACTTCATGTGTCATTACGAAGCAATCGTTTCTTTTTAAGGACAGCACAGTAAAACCCGTGAAGTTGGCCACCCTTGTAAGTCGGCCGGATGCCACAGCTGCACACTCTTACGATACAGACAAATTAATATGTTATTACACATGGCCATTACTCCTTTTTTGGCCAAGTATTTACCTTGAGTCTTGGCCACGGTTTCATTTTAGTGCTCTATTTACATTTAAGTTCAACTTCCCTTTGTTGGCAGAAATAAAAAGTTGTAAACGTTCTGTATCATATTCTACATGGGCCGAAATACTTATTAATTAATTAACCTGTTGTCCACCCGACCTCCATTTACTCCATAAGTATGGAAAATATATGGGAATTTTCTAGTGGCAACTTACAAATCTACTGAAAGCCCTTACTCATTGATGGTGTCATGTACCTGCTTTCCAACTCGACCACCTGTCTCTGTACTCCGTACGCATTTGAACAAGTGATAGTGTACAATCAAATTTCCTTAGTGCCAAGTGTTTTCTATATGTTGGCCACGTGTGTAAGTTGGACGCTTTCTGATGGGAGCAAAGGTGAGCAAATTGATGGATTTCACTTTCACTTTCGCTTTGCACGCCACATTGACTGTGCCTGACACACACAAAACAAGCTTACTATCTGGAGATTGAAACTGTCCCACCTAGGAATATGAAATTACTGTATACTAGAAAATGATTCCCTGTAGTTTTGTAGATAGGCACAAACATTTCAGAAAAGTCTCATGTCTCTATATTCAGGGTAGACGGACAGGTGCAGTTAAATGGTGAATGTAGGGGCATCCGATTCTTCAGAATCTTAGTAAATGTTTACAAAATAATAATAATAATAATATAATGGGATTAGCAATTATTTTAATACATGTACCGCTCATCTTTTATTATTTTGTATTATGACCAACAAATGCACAATTAGCTCACAAAATATCACAATTCTACATGTTTCGACACTATCGTGTCATCCTCAAGGAGCTTGTAATCAATACCTTGCAAAGTTACACAAGTATTTTAATTGCATCTGTTAGCGTATTACCAACAGTTGCATTTACAATACTTTTGTAACTTGGCAAGGCATTGATTACAAGCTCCGTGAGGATGGCACGATAGTGTCGAAACATGTAGAATTGTGATATTTTGTGACATAACTGTGAATTTGTTGGTTAAAACACAAAATAAAAAATGGGCAAACATTTATTAATTTGGGAATTATCTTGGCAGCTTGAAAATGTGCTCGGCAAATTTTACTGTAGATATAAAATGAAATTGGATCAAAATCCATTAAGTATCATGTGGGATGAAACATGCCAGCAGAGGGGAATTATGAGTTTATTTTTGTAAATTAAGTAAAGAACATACAAAAATAAATTTCGCAATTAAACATCCCACCGCAAACACTGACGTCGATATGGGTGGATAACTACAATTTAAATTGGAAACTAAAATAGAATATCAATGAAATTAGTCACAAAGAATTTGTGTTTCATGTTGTAGTTCATAAAATTTAATTTCCAGTATGAAATTCACCTACTTTACTACGGATTTCTGAACGGCCATGTTGTCATCAGATATTGCTAGAGTAGCTGCCACCTTGTCTGTGTGACGCTAAATTATGCTGGCACTAGAATTGTGCGCACGTTTAAAGATGAAAATCACTGAACCTCGCGGCATAAGAATGAAATAAATTGGCATTTTGTAATTGTGAAATTTCATTTTGATTTCAGCATATTTTGGGAATAAGATTAAGAAGAAAACATGTTTAAATTAAAGTTCACATCGCGCTGAGGCAGAGTAACGTGTCTTCCGGCTTCACATATCCGAAGACATTTCGCTCTCGGCCGAATTTATGAACAAAAAATTTGGCCTCATATCTCATATCATTAAATTTTTATTATAAGTCTCTTTTAATATACTTTTATTGTAACTGAAGGCACGACTATGCCAAGAATGTGTATTAAGTGACGCAATATTACAAAAACAGAGAGTGTGAATGAATTTTCACTGAAATTATTCATAGTCCACACAGCTGGCCCAGTATCATTGACAGGCGGTTAGGGTAAATTCTGTTTCCAGGAAATTACGTCTAAGGGCAAAGAGTTATATTAAAATTCTTTTACAAATCGATATGAAACACAGCATAGCAAATATATTCGAAGATGTGTTAATAATCCCCGCCTATGAGGAGGCAATGATGAGGAAGTTGCTATTGTATTTAATAAGTTTTTGAAGTATAAGCTCCACAAAACTAATAGTAAAGCTTTCAGAGTCCTGGGAATACTCCCTCGACAGCAAGACAGGCATTTGAGCCTTCTTCACAGCATATGGAGGATGGAAAATTTTTTCTTGGAAAGCAAACGATATAGCGCTCCCTAGCTTTCTTTTTAATAATTTCCAGCTCTTCCTCTTTTAATTACAAATGTTCTCGTTTTACAGATTTTTTAATGCATTTTGGATAGTCAATATCTGGAGGAAATATTTAATGAAATTAAGCTGGTTTTTCTTTATTTTATTTCAAGAAAAATATAATGGGCCAAACAAAATAAAATAAGATCTATATAAATGGCTTTATAAGCAGATGGATTACATAATCGTGTGTACAGTTTTGCACAAAAATTCACATTAATATATAAATTTATGTCAAATTGCTATTTGAGAAACTATACATTTCAGGAACATAAATAAGTGGCTTATACGAGTATATAGTGCATTTAATAGTGATGGTCGGAGACTCTCTGTATGCATGTGTAAGAATAACAAGTTTGCTAAAATGAATTGAAAATTTTGGTCCAAACCTGCGTGAGAAATATGAAGAATCGCTTATGATTAACTTATGAAAAATTTGTTTCCTCCAACTCTTGGTTTTCCTCCGTGCTGCAGCTGCATTAAAATGTAATTAATTGGATTAAAGAGCTGTCGTTTTGTATTACAGCATACCGTAACCACGGAAAGATTTCCAGTGAGTACTGGGATGAATGTATTGAGGCTTGCTTCTATGCATTTTTGTCTAAGTCATCTCTTTGTGGTGTAACGTATCAATATTGACTTATATATTACCTTCGACCACAACCAAATTTATTAGCTTCGTCAGTGAATGCTGTAAGTTTACGTCCTGTAATTTAACATCATTCTTTAAAATGCACATTTTTAAAAACAAAAGTAAAATGCATTTTTACTAGCGTTTTTTACCCCTTTGAGACTAAAAGTATCCTACATTTTAGAGAAAGGTAAAATTTCTACCTTTCAGAGAACAAGAAGGGTTTCTGTTAGATAAACCTATCGGTAAATGCTGCATAAGAAAGTAATGCCATTTAAAGCTAAAATCATATGGAATATTTGGGTATGTCTGGGAAAACTGTTGTCTTTAATGTTAATCTGGTACTACCTACTCTAAAACCTAGGATTCAGAGGTATAGTTCTGCATATGCTGTGAAGAACATAAAATTATCTGCAGTTCTCTTTGTCTCTTGTAAATTCATATCTTTTATCACCAGAAGCTTATACGAGTATTTTATGTAAAACTGTAAAAAATGCATGTTCTTTACATAGTATTGTGAATGTATTCCCCTCAGTTCACAACGATGTTAAATACAAATGCTTACTATTATTTTACTCTGCTTAAAAATGTTTTTACAGGAAAAAATGTGTAAGTGGAGAGAGTAAATTAAAGGGCCGCCTCTCCTGAAATAACGTTTTTTGAAGCGGCGTGGGAGTGTCGGCTTTCAGACACAGCCCGTGTTCTGTGGTTTTAATTCGGAAGGCTTGGAGCTGAGAGTGGGTAATCGTAGAGACAGCTGGCGCGCTGAGCAGCGAGCTATAAGAAAGAACGTTATTTCTGACACTTCTGTAGAGTTACGTGGGATGGAACGAGTTTTAAAATAATATATTGTTTTAAATATACGAAATTACTTATCGCACATTGACATTATATAGGAAAAGAAAGATAAATTTTTCTTAGAGAACGTGTCGTAAAGAGTTACTTATTACGTGTATTCAAGTGATATATGAATTTCTGCCGAAAGATTCTCCATTCGGGAAATATTTTAAGTGTTAAGATTGTGAGCTTTTTCTCTCATTTTATGCAAACGCAATTTAAAAGACCAGTAACACGAATTCCGTCGTCTTATAACTTCGAATTATAATAAGCTGAATTAATTTTGTTGACGTTATTCGCCTAATTTGCGTGCAAGCTGTTATAATGTACGTAAAAATAAATATATGAATTAAGATCTAATAATTCCTGATGTTACCAAGAAGCTACAAGTTAAATATCACTAGACAGTGCAACGTTAATTACTTACACCAGTAAATTCTGAAAGGCTTATTGTTAAGTTTCTAACAGTCTAGTCCAAAGTTTTATGCCGTTACAACATTTAAAAGTTTCAAAATACAAAATTAGATTTCATGAAAATTATATATATATATTTTAAATAAAATTTTGAGTCGGAATATCTTAGTCGATATGATGACTATGCTACGGGTTAACTATTGCATAATCCCACTTTTCGGGAGAGGCAAGGGGCTTGTCCTGTCCCGAAAGCTTCCATGCGAAGTGTGAGAGACACATAGTCCAGTATACGGAGGATACTGGAGGTTATTTTCCAGAGGCAAGTGAGTGACCACTTCCAAGAGGTTAAAAAATACTGTACATGAAAGTCCACTCGCGCTTCTGGTTTCATTGCGTGCAGAGGGACAAATTTTCTACAAAACGTTACTCCTTTTTCCAAAAATCTATTGGATTTGTCTATCAATTAGCAAGGCCAAGCAACTTTTTATGGAGTATTAGGACATGAAATCAACACCAGTTTTATATTTACTTATTAAAAGTTAGATACTTAGTCCAATAATTCTACTCGTTCTTCCACCTCACATATTAATAATAACAATTATGTTCATATCACTGACAGTAGAAATTAGAGGATAAAACTTCGAAGACTTATAATCGTGTAGAAGTTGTGGCACAATTAATGAAAATGCAACTTATATGAGGACAGTGGAAACTACACACATTGACTAATCCACGAGCACGTTAGTGTCGTAAGCATTGTTATCGTACAATAAGGTGAATAGGATAATCAAAATTCAAAATGTCAAATTCAGACTTTTGCCATTTCCAGGTAATTTTAAATTGCGTAATTCAGTTGCGTCTTACTGCAAAAACATTTCTTTTTCAACTTGTTTAATTTGAGCTGAAAACTTAATTTTACTGTAAAAGAATATCCCTTACTTAACTCATACTCTAAACTAATATTGTTATTTAATTGCACTCGATTAATATTATTTATTATTGTACTAAACTTCTATTGAAATATAATATTGTTGCAATACATGTATACTGGGTGTATGCTATACGTATACTGCACTAAATGGCACTAATATTGACATTATAATTCTAGCAATAATTTGAAAATTTTAGCAATATATATGCTGCCTATTTTTCTTTTATAACGCATGTACCTTGTCCCTTATAACAAGTTACGTGGCAAAATAATTAGATTTATACTATTTCGCTCCGAACTTTGAAACCTGAAAATAATGACGTCCATGTAATCTCCGAAGTTGCAATTATAAAGCGGGGTATTAACGTTAGAGCGCGAGCTTGGGGTTGGCAGCTTTACAGCTGTCAATATTTAAAAAAAAAATTGTGTTGATATTTTCAGAATAAGTCAGTCCACTAAAATGCAATCCTGTTTAGGCGAGTGTGCGTGTGGAGGAAGGGGGGGGGGGGGGGAGGGGGGGGAAAAAGGGGGTTATTCGTGGTGTTGTATGGGGCGGCGGGGGGGGGGGGGTTTAGAGAGGAGTACTTTGACACGCTTAGACGAAGAACAGGATGCCTTGTGAGGTTCTCGTTCTGATGGTCGCTAAGGACGGCGATAATTAGGAACAGATGGAAGTGTGATAAAAAAAAATAACCCATCAGAGTGATCAAGAAAATCGCCCAGTCATACAATTCGTGATTTGTGCTTATCAGTCACTATGAGATGCTAAGCATATTTGGGCCTAAGAGGGACGAGGAAACAGGGGAGTGGAGAAAAATACATAATGAGAAACTTAATGATCTGTACTGCTCAACTAACATTGTTCGGGAGATAAAATAGAGAAGAAAGAGATGGGTGGGGCATGTAGCGCGTATGGGGGCGAGGAGAGGTATATACAGGGTTTTGGTGAGGAAATCTGAGGGAAGGAGACCGCTTGGGAGACCCAAGCATAGATGGGAGGATAATATTAAGATGGATCTTCAGGAAGTGGGATGCGGGGATATGGACTGGATGGAGCTGGCTCAGGATAGAGACAGGTGGCGGGCACTTGTGAATGCGGTAATGAACCTTCGGGTTGCATAAAATGTGGGGAATTTCTTGACTAGCTGAAAACCGTTTAGCTTCTCAAGAAGGACTGTGCTGTATGGAGTGAGTGAGTGAGTGAGTAAGTAGGTAAATATAAGACGCTAAGCAATAACAGGGTGAAGAGAAATGCGCTCTTCTGGGTCATTACGCAGCCAGTAGCAGTAATTTCTTGCGGAGTTTTCGGGACCACCTATCAGTCCGGTCTTCAAGGGTCAAGAATTCAAAGCCGATCTTGAATTCTTGACCCCTGAAGTCGGGACCGATAGGTGGTCCCGAAACGTCCGTAAGAAATCATCGCTACTCGCTTTGTATAATAACCCAAAATATCGTAGTCCCCATCTACTTCGCGTTGGAAGCCCTGAAACCACGCAAGGTGGTATCAGGAAGTGTATCGGCTCTACTGACTGCTGACAATGACCGCTAAGCGCTGACTGCTCTTCCCATTGTGCATTGTCACGTCCAGTCATCCGGGAGACCCGTCACTTCGCTGTTGATACTGCGGGACACAAATGCACAGCCAGTAGAAGTCCCTACCCTGAAATGGCTCAATCCAGCTCATATAGCACAAAGTCCTTCTTAAATATCCTGCGTCGCGGCGCTTTACCGTCCATCACCGTCCATCTCTCCCTCTCTCTCTGCTGATGTCCAGCGCTGCAGCGAGCGGCAACTTGCAGTCCGTTACATTACCGGCCGATTCTTCGGCACGGACAAGAACAGGGTTATGGCACCCAGCGAGCTGGCTGCATGCTTCTTGTCCAGCCTAACTGTCAAAACATCTCACCGATTCTCACAAAACTCATCATATATTTGATTATTAAAATCCACTCCTTTGCCGCGCTTTCAATTTCCTGATATCGATAACAACAACGTGGAAGATGCACGAACTTCAGAGGTGGAAGCGATAATGGCGACATTTAATGTAAAGGTAAAAGTAAAGTGATCCCGTTACAGGCCCGGTGTGGCCCAGAGGGTGGGTAAGGTATAGCTCTACTCTTCCTTAACCGCGGTACTAGAAGGGGGTGAGTGGTCAGCAGCACGCCCCGGCCGCACTTTACCCCCGGGAAAGACTCGGTATCCATTTTACAGGAGGCTGGGTGGGCCCCAGGGCCGGTCTGGACGGGTAGAAAATCTCGTCCCCACCGGGATTCGATCGCGGACCGTCCAGCCCGTAGTCAGTCACTATACCTACTGAGCTACCCGGCCGACGGCGACATTTGATGTAGGGTCCTGAAATTATACAGAGTGGTTCTGTCGCTAGAGGCACCAAACTATTGGCTATAAATTGCTTAGGGCCTCTAGCGATAGAATCACTCTGTATATAGACGTTCGGAAAGGTACAATTTTTGTTAGGGTAACGTCTGTGTAGATTGTGAAAAGCGAAACTTAGCTGCGTGAAGATTGTGAAAAGCGAGAATTAGCTGCGTGAGGATTGTGAAAAGCGAGACTTAGCTGCGTGAAGATTGTGAAAAGCGAGACTTAGCTGCGTGAAGACTGTGAAAAGCGAGACTTAGCTGCGTGAAAATCGTGAAAAGCGAGATTTAGCTGCGTGAAGATCCCATACTGTGACGTAAATAAATTAAATTACTCGTATGTACGGAATTTGGGTGCACAACATTCGTGACTGTAGGTTACACATAGCGCTCTCGTACAAGGCAACAGCCATGAATGTGGTGACTGTACAAATATTTGAAGTTGTATTATCCAGTTCAGTAGAATTCAATTCAATTCATGATTATTAACCTGCGGGTTCAATATCCAGATAGCAAATTTTATAAACAGAACATCACATAAATATATATAGTGAAGGGCACGTGGCAAACTTAAACATGGAATACTTAAATAATTAATAAGCGTAGGTTATAATATTAAAGTGGTAATCAAAAACACAGAGTGATGATTTGCCTTTTCAAGATATCTTAATCGCTACCGACTGACAAAATAAGACCGATAGCTTAAACTAAAATTCATGTAAGCTAAAAATTTAAACAGTTTCTTAATAATAATAATAATAAATTCCTAACTATAAATAATAATAAATTCCTAACCATAAGTAATAATAATAAATTTCTAACTATAAAAATAATAATAATAAATTTCTAACCATAAATAATCATAATAAATTCCTAACTATAAAAATAATAATAATAAATTCCTAACTATACATAATAATAATAATAATAAATTCCTAACCATAAATAACAATAATAAATTCCTAACTATAAGCCGGACAATAAACAAGGAACATGCATGTCAATAGATGTTGCAGTTCCTAGAAACAGAAATGTGATCAAGACAGAAGGTGAGAGGATTTCAAAGTATGAATACTAACAATAGAAATCCAGCGCATGTGGAATGTGAAAGCTAAAGTGATACCGGTAATAACTGGGGGCGACTGGAACCGTCTCAAAATCACTTCAGACAGTACCTGAGCAACATAGAGGTTTAGCACGAAATCAAGGAACTGCAGACAACAGCCATATTGTGCACTGCACACAGACTGCGGGAAGTGCTGATGTAAAGGTACAGCAACATATTGCACGGTCGAATTAACATTACATGTAGCACAGACTGTACATACAGAACAGCTGCAACATTGTATACCGTATAAACAGGGTTTGTTTGAGGTGTATAACTGTACATACCGTGCGTATAGATGGTAACAGGTATAGTAATAGTAATAGTAATAATAATAGGCTTCCATTGACTGCAGTAAATATTACACAATAGCACTTATATACAGCGTGTCCCTTGAACCATAACTTTTCCGTCAATGGGGAGAGAAAATTACTAAACATGAAATATTAATACTTACTTACTTACTTACTTACTTGCTTCCTTGTTACTTACTTACTTACTTACTTACCTACCTACCTACCTACTTACCTACCTATTTACTTACCTACTTACCTACCTATTTACTTACCTACTTACCTACCTACCTACATATTTAATTACTTACCTACCTACCTACTTACTTACCTACCTACCTACCTACTTACTACCAACCTTCTTACTACCTACCTACCTACCTACCTACCTACCTACCTACCTACCTACCTACCTACCTACCTA
>Ga0123352_10014710_pt1 | contig 12460 bp, 5 predicted proteins | sample TergutLab28metaG_FD_89700 | JGI IMG/M metagenome (GOLD analysis project Ga0123352, IMG submission 89700) | Labiotermes labralis P1 segment gut microbial communities from Petit-Saut dam, French Guiana - Lab288 P1 | ecosystem: Host-associated > Arthropoda: Insects > Digestive system > Gut ... | reverse complement strand
CTCCTCAATTGACCTCACGAGGCTGAGTGGACCCCGTTCCAGACCCACTACTACTCAGAAAATCTGGTAGCACCGGGGATCGAACCCGGGACCTCTGTATCTGTAGCCAGAAACTCTGACCACAGAGGCGGTCTCGAATCTTACCCTAGTCACCAAATATTCAGACTGGAGCACAGCTTTGTGGTTTTCCTAACACCATTGCTACAGATTCAGGAATGAGACTTCAAGTAGCATTCTGAAGTATTTTTCAATGCTTTTATCGATTCGTCATTTTTATCATCATCACCATCATCATCATATATCTGTCACGGAGTTGGGCCACTTGTTGACCCGTTCCGGTCTCACGAATCCAGAAGTCTCTTCAAAGGTCTACCATGATTCCTTCTGCCAGTTGGACAGTAATGTTTCATTACCCTGGGTAATCTATTTAGAGGCATTCTATTTACATGTTGTATCCAGCTTCTCTTGTATTCTAGTAAATTGTCCAAAGTTCGTATTATTTTTAAATCCTTTGCAATTTGTTCATTTGTTTTGTAATCTGCCAAAGTGTATCCTGCTGTTCTTCTCATGTATTTCATCTCTGTTGCTGTTATTCTTCTGGCGTCCCTTGCTTTAATAGACCAAGTTTCGTTGCCATATACCAAAACTGGAAGGGCTAGTGTATTGTATAGTTTTATTCTTGTTTTATAAAGAGTTTTTGTGGTCTAAAAACCTTATTTAAAATATCTGTAATTTTCAAAAAATTGTTTAATTTGTTATCAATGTTCAATTCTCCTTCATAAGATATCATATTATTGTTTTATCAATTTATCTTGTGATTTGCAGCCACTACAATTGAAACAATTTGTTCTATGCTACCCTGCAATGACTGGTACAGGCGCACCGTTTATATCCACCTTTCAGGGTAGAAAGAAACGAAATCCTATCTCATTGCTACTCCACAGACTGCAGGACTGCCTCTTGATTCTCCCCAGCTATGCTCCTTCAAACGCAACAGCTTCCTTCACCCGCCACCTGAAGAAGCTCCAATCCGTAGTGATAAATTTTTATATCCTGAAGACGGAGGCAGTATGTTCTTCCGAAACTTTCATGCGCACAAATCTTGCTATGGGGTTTCGTACCCAGAAAACCACCACACAGTTTTTGATGAGGGTTACTGCATGGCTGTAAGAGAGGTCGCGATCTTTTTGGAAGAACTGTACATTTTCTGAAAACCCGAGTGGCTCCCTTTCAACTTTCTTTCATCAAATTAATTCTCTCTGGGGCAAGAAAATCATTTGCTGTGACATTAACGACATTGTAAGGGATTTGGAATGACTTGCAGGAACAAGCAGGAGGAAAGAACAGCCTCCCACGCCAGTTTCAAATAACATCGTATCTTAGCTACTGCAAAAGTCATGGAGTTTAAAGGTGAGATAAACAGCAAGGCTAAAGAGCAGAAAGTAATAGAAATCAGGAGTTAATCAACAAGTACGATGCAAAAGCGAATGTTAACGTAATTTTCAATTAGTATAGACTAGCGCGATATGAGACACATTTAATCGACGGTAGTTGCGAGAGGAAGAGTGATCACCATTTACGCAAATAAGCACCAGTCTCAAAAATATTCTCCAATTAGAGACCCATAAAAATATCTCGAAACCAATTTGCAGTCAAACGTGCTTATTTCTCAAAAGCGTTCTCAAATTTAGCACATGTTGATCTCAAAACTATTTTCCATTTAATTAATCATTTGTATTGCCCGTTTAATCACACACTTCTCAAAAGCGTTTTCCAGGTAAACGTACATATTTCTCAAGAACGATCTCCAATTAAGTACACATATTTTCCAAAAGTGTTCTCCATATTCCTCAAATACATTCTTGGTAAATATGTGCAATTCATGGAACTTCACACCCCCCTTATCGCGCGCTGGCGCACGCACGCACGCACACATAGAGATATTCTTGGCAAGCTAACCATAAAAATAATGTGGTGATACTGATCATATTTTGGGTTCTGGAGCGGTGTGGGGGTGGATTGGGTCGCCAATGTTTGTGAGGATAACCTGCGTCGATCATCAGGCTACAACGATGTGACAAGAGGGAAAATGATAGGTGATATGAAGGGAAGGAAGGCAGGATGACCACAACACTTAGTCACCGCTAAAACCCACAACAACATGAAGATTTGTCCCTGTACTGGTAAACCGCTTGAATAAAATAAGATAAAATCCATTTCGCTGCATCACAATGCCCGAAATGGAATATGAGGGCGGTAGGAGAGAAAGACACACATATTGATTAATTGATAAATAGATTGAATGAAAATTGCCTCTGCAGTGTCAACATCAAATGTTGTACGAATTTACTTCGATTATTATTAATCTCTTTTAATGCCAACTGATATGTTTTCAGAAATGGATCATATAAAGAAGTTCATTATATAAGGTCTAATAAAATATAATTTGAACCCAATAAGAGCTACATGTTTTACTATCTGGCCCGAAGGAGATGCTAGTAGCGCTCCTGACTTGTTTTCAGGATATCTATAATCCAAATTTTGGCCCGGCGTCAGGGCATGCTAATTTCATTACGGTTTTCCTCCGTTCCTCCAGCCAATGCAGATGCAATATTTCAAATTCGACCATGACCATATTTTTGCAGATCATTTTCTTTTCAGCATTCACTGCTCATATCATCATTTGACGCCATTTCACATGTAGATTGTCTAACCTATTGACAGCTTCATTAAAGGAACACCGTAAGTAAAGATGAAATATTTTGTACTATAAACACAACTGAGGGAACGCGGTAGCACAATGGTTAAGGTGCTGTGTTACGAATCGGAAGGTCGCTGTTTCGATTCTAGATGATATCATGTGGAATTTTTCATTGAAATAATCTTTCCGATCGCCCTATGGCCCTGGGGTCGACTCAGCCTCTAACAGAAATGAGTACCAGGAGTATTTCCTGGGGGTAAAGTAGGCCGGTGCGTAAGGCTGACAACCTTACCACTATCCTGGGCCATTTTCACGTAATCTGGGAACCTTAACTTCCTGGAAACCTTTGGGCACCTCGGGCCTGTAATGGGACTGATTTACCTTTTCCCTTATAAAGTCGACTAGAATTCAGAGGTTTTGTGGGTTCGACTGAAAAATATTATGTCTTGCATTACGCAGACCCGTCTGTGCAAAAATTTAGGCAAACTCTAATTCGAATATATCAGCAATGTTTGAGACATAATTAAATAACATTCTGTGTTTATGAGAAAGTCTGTACAAAGTAGCAGTTCATAAGGGTAGGATAATGTAAACAAACGTTTCAAAATACAACTAATATAACTTTTGATATAACAAGTCCATAGTATGTCTGGGGTTGCTTTATTACCTTGGAGACCAACGGCGCTGAGTTGGAAACTTGGGCTCCAGTTTGATGAAATCAGGGGGTAAGTAGTCACCGCCCTCTTCGGGGAGAGTGGATTCGCATGAGTCCACACTGAATTGACTCTGGAGAGAAGAAAATTGAAACTGTATGTAGGTCAAAAGTAGCTACTCGTCGTGGTTGAACATAATTTGTATGTTTTAAAAACACCTAACAATACTCTTGTCAATATACAGGGTGTTTCAGGAGGAAAAGTAAATATTTTAGGAGGTGGTAGTATGGATTATTCCGAGTAAATAAGTTCATATAAACATGTGTCCAATTTTCAATGGGTGTGGAGATACAGCTGTTTGAATGTTACGCATAAAAAGCCTTACAGAAGGTATGAAGGAAAGACAAATGACGCATTGATTGCATTTATTGGTTATGTAAATGATTTCAATAAATTGAAACAGTTCAAAGTAAATGTTAAAAAATCCCACCATCGACTTCAATTCAATTTTTAACCCTCTTGGCAATAGTATGTGTAGCTATAGTGAGGTCGTCTTGGCGTTCTTGCTTTAAGAGGGCAGCACTGTTCACAATGCGAGTGACCAATTCGTCTCTTGTGTTTAATTTTTCTTTTTAGAATTCGCTTTTCATCCATCCCCACAGATAAAAATCTAATCTGTACGCGCCAAATTCAAACAGCTGTATCTCCACACCCATTGAAAATTGGACACATGTTTATATGAACTTATTTAATCGGAATAGCCCATACTACCACCTCCTAAAATATTTACTATTCCTCCTTAAACACCCTGTATACAGTTAATAGTCTTGGTCCCTGTGTCTGTATATCTACCTGCAATTCCACCCGCCACACCGTGTACAGCGTGATTCAAAAAGATGGACTTAATTCTGTACATCTATATTTCCTGAACTATACATGATATGCGAATGACCTACATAACATTGAAAAGAAGAGATCCTAAAGTTTCAAATATTATCGCTAGAGGTCTCTCCTAATGAAAGTCATGCAGCGGCGTCAGTTGACAGCAAAATGGCCACTATGCAGCACAAGATTTTTTGCGTTCGTTAGTTCATTCAAACTGAGTCGGCGACTGCTGTGCAGGGTGCGTTTCGTCTTCATTTCAACATGCAACCTCCAAAGAGGAAGAGCATTTGTCGGTGGAATCACCAATTTGAGCAAATAGGCTGTCTGTGTAGAGGCAAAAGCTCCGGCCGACAACGTGTATCAGAGGAGAAAGTGAGACGAATTCAAGAGAGTTTTGAGCGTAGCCCACGCAAGTCAACCCGTAGAGCGAGCAGAGAACTTGGAATACCGCAACCAACTGTCTGGCGTGTGTTGAGGTGCCGTTTACTGTTCAACTGAGTCCATCTTTTTTAATCACCCTGTATTTCGGGAATATAAAATTATAGCATAACATGTTAATGCCTAAGAAGTTCGTTTCCTGAAGAAAAGCTCCAAAGAAAATATTCACTTCGCTGTTACACTGCAGAAGTATAATTAAATCTGAATATTTTCATACTTTGTCAAGCACGACCTAAAGAAATAAGACTACTTAGAAATCATAAGCGAATACGAATGATAATATTAAAATGAATCTTAAACAAATAGGGACGGAGGGTGTGGACTCGATTCGCCTGGCTCAAGGTACGGACCAGTGAAAACGGCCTGTTGTGTACATGGTAAACAGCAATGGGGCTACATAAAACGCAGTGAATTTGTTGACTATATAAGCAACGGCTAGCCGTCGAAGAAGTGCCCAGTTCCATATAGAGCTAATCTCTTTAGCTACTAGTTCATGCAATTTCGATTACGCACGGGGGAACCCCAATGCGCGAGAACAAGTAAACTAGCCCGTTTGCTAGGACGTGGAGAAATCACTACAGACACTTCATTCCGCGCTCGGGGGGAAACCCCGAATTTCAAGTGCACAACCAATGTTATTATACAGAAAACACAAAATTATTCAGTCTAATGACTTCTAAGACATTGATCTAGAATCTAATTAGTGTTCCCGTATTCTTCAAACGCGCGCTGAAAATAACCTTCACAGGACACACACTGTTTGCTCACATCCAGCTGAGTTTACAGAATAAAACAATCACGCGCGTGAACAAGTGACCGAAAGCTTAACATTCCGACAATATTTATAAGTGCGTTAGTCTATATTTTGCACTTGCAACTTTTTTACACCAGGAATGATAAACTAAAATTTCGTGAAGGACAATGTAATGAAAAATAATCCATTTTAATCTCGTCTAAAAAAATGGATTCTCCAAGCCGCCTACTGTTGACAGCCACTCTCACTGTTTTCGCCGCTCAAAGTTTACCTTACGTTCCAATGTGTATAGTTACAAGGTAATTAAAAATTAATGTAAACTGTATTTAAAACATGTAAATTTGTCCCTCTGTTTATTTAAGAATCACGCCGTGGATGTGTAAGACGGAGTAAAGTTATAAATCCAAGCATAGTTAACTTCGCTTCTGAATGGTCAGTTTCACTTCCTGCTGGAAGGGGCACCCGGTGACGTTCGAAAAAAAAAGCTGAGTGGGGTTTTGAACACCTTCCTCCGGACTAAAACCCGGACATCCAGTCTGTACATTGGTCACTGTTTAACTGACTAACCTTCGTTACTCGGTATATTTTGAACAAACAGTAATTAAAGTTGCACATATATTCAATGTATTTTACCAACCACATGCATAGTGTAAAACACATATGAATATCAAAGAAGTAACTCCGACATGTTTCGGTACTGTACTGATTGTATCGTTTTTCTTAGTAATCAACCAAGTTGATGCACAAAATTTTTATTTTACAATAAGTTTATTTCATGCCTCTACATGTTTCGAGCACATGTGCTCGAAACATGTAGAGGCATGAAATAAACTTATTGTAAAATAAAAATTTTGTGCATCAACTTGGTTGATTACTAAGAAAAACGATACAATCAGTACAGTACCGAAACATGTCGGAGTTACTTCTTTGATATTCATATGTGTTTTACACTATGCATGTGGTTGGTAAAATACATTGAATATATGTGCAACTTTAATTACTGTTTGTTCAAAATATACCGAGTAACGAAGGTTAGTCAGTTAAACAGTGACCAATGTACAGACTGGATGTCCGGGTTTTAGTCCGGAGGAAGGTGTTCAAAACCCCACTCAGCTTTTTTTTTCGAACGTCACCGGGTGCCCCTTCCAGCAGGAAGTGAAACTGACCATTCAGAAGCGAAGTTAACTATGCTTGGATTTATAACTTTACTCCGTCTTACACATCCACGGCGTGATTCTTAAATAAACAGAGGGACAAATTTACATGTTTTAAATACAGTTTACATTAATTTTTAATTACCTTGTAACTATACACATTGGAACGTAAGGTAAACTTTGAGCGGCGAAAACAGTGAGAGTGGCTGTCAACAGTAGGCGGCTTGGAGAATCCATTTTTTTAGACGAGATTAAAATGGATTATTTTTCATTACATTGTCCTTCACGAAATTTTAGTTTATCATTCCTGGTGTAAAAAAGTTGCAAGTGCAAAATATAGACTAACGCACTTATAAATATTGTCGGAATGTTAAGCTTTCGGTCACTTGTTCACGCGCGTGATTGTTTTATTCTGTAAACTCAGCTGGATGTGAGCAAACAGTGTGTGTCCTGTGAAGGTTATTTTCAGCGCGCGTTTGAAGAATACGGGAACACTAATTAGATTCTAGATCAATGTCTTAGAAGTCATTAGACTGAATAATTTTGTGTTTTCTGTATAATAACATTGGTTGTGCACTTGAAATTCGGGGTTTCCCCCCGAGCGCGGAATGAAGTGTCTGTAGTGATTTCTCCACGTCCTAGCAAACGGGCTAGTTTACTTGTTCTCGCGCATTGGGGTTCCCCCGTGCGTAATCGAAATTGCATGAACTAGTAGCTAAAGAGATTAGCTCTATATGGAACTGGGCACTTCTTCGACGGCTAGCCGTTGCTTATATAGTCAACAAATTCACTGCGTTTTATGTAGCCCCATTGCTGTTTACCATGTACACAACAGGCCGTTTTCACTGGTCCGTACCTTGAGCCAGGCGAATCGAGTCCACACCCTCCGTCCCTATTTGTTTAAGATTCATTTTAATATTATCATTCGTATTCGCTTATGATTTCTAAGTAGTCTTATTTCTTTAGGTCGTGCTTGACAAAGTATGAAAATATTCAGATTTAATTATACTTCTGCAGTGTAACAGCGAAGTGAATATTTTCTTTGGAGCTTTTCTTCAGGAAACGAACTTCTTAGGCATTAACATGTTATGCTATAATTTTATATTCCCGAAATACAGGGTGATTAAAAAAGATGGACTCAGTTGAACAGTAAACGGCACCTCAACACACGCCAGACAGTTGGTTGCGGTATTCCAAGTTCTCTGCTCGCTCTACGGGTTGACTTGCGTGGGCTACGCTCAAAACTCTCTTGAATTCGTCTCACTTTCTCCTCTGATACACGTTGTCGGCCGGAGCTTTTGCCTCTACACAGACAGCCTATTTGCTCAAATTGGTGATTCCACCGACAAATGCTCTTCCTCTTTGGAGGTTGCATGTTGAAATGAAGACGAAACGCACCCTGCACAGCAGTCGCCGACTCAGTTTGAATGAACTAACGAACGCAAAAAATCTTGTGCTGCATAGTGGCCATTTTGCTGTCAACTGACGCCGCTGCATGACTTTCATTAGGAGAGACCTCTAGCGATAATATTTGAAACTTTAGGATCTCTTCTTTTCAATGTTATGTAGGTCATTCGCATATCATGTATAGTTCAGGAAATATAGATGTACAGAATTAAGTCCATCTTTTTGAATCACGCTGTACACGGTGTGGCGGGTGGAATTGCAGGTAGATATACAGACACAGGGACCAAGACTATTAACTGTATACAGGGTGTTTAAGGAGGAATAGTAAATATTTTAGGAGGTGGTAGTATGGGCTATTCCGATTAAATAAGTTCATATAAACATGTGTCCAATTTTCAATGGGTGTGGAGATACAGCTGTTTGAATTTGGCGCGTACAGATTAGATTTTTATCTGTGGGGATGGATGAAAAGCGAATTCTAAAAAGAAAAATTAAACACAAGAGACGAATTGGTCACTCGCATTGTGAACAGTGCTGCCCTCTTAAAGCAAGAACGCCAAGACGACCTCACTATAGCTACACATACTATTGCCAAGAGGGTTAAAAATTGAATTGAAGTCGATGGTGGGATTTTTTAACATTTACTTTGAACTGTTTCAATTTATTGAAATCATTTACATAACCAATAAATGCAATCAATGCGTCATTTGTCTTTCCTTCATACCTTCTGTAAGGCTTTTTATGCGTAACATTCAAACAGCTGTATCTCCACACCCATTGAAAATTGGACACATGTTTATATGAACTTATTTACTCGGAATAATCCATACTACCACCTCCTAAAATATTTACTTTTCCTCCTGAAACACCCTGTATATTGACAAGAGTATTGTTAGGTGTTTTTAAAACATACAAATTATGTTCAACCACGACGAGTAGCTACTTTTGACCTACATACAGTTTCAATTTTCTTCTCTCCAGAGTCAATTCAGTGTGGACTCATGCGAATCCACTCTCCCCGAAGAGGGCGGTGACTACTTACCCCCTGATTTCATCAAACTGGAGCCCAAGTTTCCAACTCAGCGCCGTTGGTCTCCAAGGTAATAAAGCAACCCCAGACATACTATGGACTTGTTATATCAAAAGTTATATTAGTTGTATTTTGAAACGTTTGTTTACATTATCCTACCCTTATGAACTGCTACTTTGTACAGACTTTCTCATAAACACAGAATGTTATTTAATTATGTCTCAAACATTGCTGATATATTCGAATTAGAGTTTGCCTAAATTTTTGCACAGACGGGTCTGCGTAATGCAAGACATAATATTTTTCAGTCGAACCCACAAAACCTCTGAATTCTAGTCGACTTTATAAGGGAAAAGGTAAATCAGTCCCATTACAGGCCCGAGGTGCCCAAAGGTTTCCAGGAAGTTAAGGTTCCCAGATTACGTGAAAATGGCCCAGGATAGTGGTAAGGTTGTCAGCCTTACGCACCGGCCTACTTTACCCCCAGGAAATACTCCTGGTACTCATTTCTGTTAGAGGCTGAGTCGACCCCAGGGCCATAGGGCGATCGGAAAGATTATTTCAATGAAAAATTCCACATGATATCATCTAGAATCGAAACAGCGACCTTCCGATTCGTAACACAGCACCTTAACCATTGTGCTACCGCGTTCCCTCAGTTGTGTTTATAGTACAAAATATTTCATCTTTACTTACGGTGTTCCTTTAATGAAGCTGTCAATAGGTTAGACAATCTACATGTGAAATGGCGTCAAATGATGATATGAGCAGTGAATGCTGAAAAGAAAATGATCTGCAAAAATATGGTCATGGTCGAATTTGAAATATTGCATCTGCATTGGCTGGAGGAACGGAGGAAAACCGTAATGAAATTAGCATGCCCTGACGCCGGGCCAAAATTTGGATTATAGATATCCTGAAAACAAGTCAGGAGCGCTACTAGCATCTCCTTCGGGCCAGATAGTAAAACATGTAGCTCTTATTGGGTTCAAATTATATTTTATTAGACCTTATATAATGAACTTCTTTATATGATCCATTTCTGAAAACATATCAGTTGGCATTAAAAGAGATTAATAATAATCGAAGTAAATTCGTACAACATTTGATGTTGACACTGCAGAGGCAATTTTCATTCAATCTATTTATCAATTAATCAATATGTGTGTCTTTCTCTCCTACCGCCCTCATATTCCATTTCGGGCATTGTGATGCAGCGAAATGGATTTTATCTTATTTTATTCAAGCGGTTTACCAGTACAGGGACAAATCTTCATGTTGTTGTGGGTTTTAGCGGTGACTAAGTGTTGTGGTCATCCTGCCTTCCTTCCCTTCATATCACCTATCATTTTCCCTCTTGTCACATCGTTGTAGCCTGATGATCGACGCAGGTTATCCTCACAAACATTGGCGACCCAATCCACCCCCACACCGCTCCAGAACCCAAAATATGATCAGTATCACCACATTATTTTTATGGTTAGCTTGCCAAGAATATCTCTATGTGTGCGTGCGTGCGTGCGCCAGCGCGCGATAAGGGGGGTGTGAAGTTCCATGAATTGCACATATTTACCAAGAATGTATTTGAGGAATATGGAGAACACTTTTGGAAAATATGTGTACTTAATTGGAGATCGTTCTTGAGAAATATGTACGTTTACCTGGAAAACGCTTTTGAGAAGTGTGTGATTAAACGGGCAATACAAATGATTAATTAAATGGAAAATAGTTTTGAGATCAACATGTGCTAAATTTGAGAACGCTTTTGAGAAATAAGCACGTTTGACTGCAAATTGGTTTCGAGATATTTTTATGGGTCTCTAATTGGAGAATATTTTTGAGACTGGTGCTTATTTGCGTAAATGGTGATCACTCTTCCTCTCGCAACTACCGTCGATTAAATGTGTCTCATATCGCGCTAGTCTATACTAATTGAAAATTACGTTAACATTCGCTTTTGCATCGTACTTGTTGATTAACTCCTGATTTCTATTACTTTCTGCTCTTTAGCCTTGCTGTTTATCTCACCTTTAAACTCCATGACTTTTGCAGTAGCTAAGATACGATGTTATTTGAAACTGGCGTGGGAGGCTGTTCTTTCCTCCTGCTTGTTCCTGCAAGTCATTCCAAATCCCTTACAATGTCGTTAATGTCACAGCAAATGATTTTCTTGCCCCAGAGAGAATTAATTTGATGAAAGAAAGTTGAAAGGGAGCCACTCGGGTTTTCAGAAAATGTACAGTTCTTCCAAAAAGATCGCGACCTCTCTTACAGCCATGCAGTAACCCTCATCAAAAACTGTGTGGTGGTTTTCTGGGTACGAAACCCCATAGCAAGATTTGTGCGCATGAAAGTTTCGGAAGAACATACTGCCTCCGTCTTCAGGATATAAAAATTTATCACTACGGATTGGAGCTTCTTCAGGTGGCGGGTGAAGGAAGCTGTTGCGTTTGAAGGAGCATAGCTGGGGAGAATCAAGAGGCAGTCCTGCAGTCTGTGGAGTAGCAATGAGATAGGATTTCGTTTCTTTCTACCCTGAAAGGTGGATATAAACGGTGCGCCTGTACCAGTCATTGCAGGGTAGCATAGAACAAATTGTTTCAATTGTAGTGGCTGCAAATCACAAGATAAATTGATAAAACAATAATATGATATCTTATGAAGGAGAATTGAACATTGATAACAAATTAAACAATTTTTTGAAAATTACAGATATTTTAAATAAGGTTTTTAGACCACAAAAACTCTTTATAAAACAAGAATAAAACTATACAATACACTAGCCCTTCCAGTTTTGGTATATGGCAACGAAACTTGGTCTATTAAAGCAAGGGACGCCAGAAGAATAACAGCAACAGAGATGAAATACATGAGAAGAACAGCAGGATACACTTTGGCAGATTACAAAACAAATGAACAAATTGCAAAGGATTTAAAAATAATACGAACTTTGGACAATTTACTAGAATACAAGAGAAGCTGGATACAACATGTAAATAGAATGCCTCTAAATAGATTACCCAGGGTAATGAAACATTACTGTCCAACTGGCAGAAGGAATCATGGTAGACCTTTGAAGAGACTTCTGGATTCGTGAGACCGGAACGGGTCAACAAGTGGCCCAACTCCGTGACAGATATATGATGATGATGGTGATGATGATAAAAATGACGAATCGATAAAAGCATTGAAAAATACTTCAGAATGCTACTTGAAGTCTCATTCCTGAATCTGTAGCAATGGTGTTAGGAAAACCACAAAGCTGTGCTCCAGTCTGAATATTTGGTGACTAGGGTAAGATTCGAGACCGCCTCTGTGGTCAGAGTTTCTGGCTACAGATACAGAGGTCCCGGGTTCGATCCCCGGTGCTACCAGATTTTCTGAGTAGTAGTGGGTCTGGAACGGGGTCCACTCAGCCTCGTGAGGTCAATTGAGGAG
>Ga0123352_10014708_pt1 | contig 12462 bp, 11 predicted proteins | sample TergutLab28metaG_FD_89700 | JGI IMG/M metagenome (GOLD analysis project Ga0123352, IMG submission 89700) | Labiotermes labralis P1 segment gut microbial communities from Petit-Saut dam, French Guiana - Lab288 P1 | ecosystem: Host-associated > Arthropoda: Insects > Digestive system > Gut ... | reverse complement strand
GGTGGGATGTGGGTATATGGACTGGATTGGGCTGGCCCAGGATAGGGACAGGTGGCGGACGCTTGTGAGTGCGGTAATGAACTTTCGGGTTCCGTGAAATGCGGGGAATTTCTTGACTAGCTGCAAACCAGCTAGCTGCTCAAGAAGGACTCTGAAACATGGAGTAAGTAAGTAAGTAAGTAATGTATACCATTGGGAAATTGAACGACAACGAGGTCCTGTTGAACTTTGGACACATATATCCTATTTTTATGATTCATACTATTTTAATTGTGATTCACACCGTATAGTCTCCTCATTTATATATCTTGTGACCTGAAGATGGCCCAATGCACGGGCCGAAACATGTCGTCAGTTTAAATAAAGGTAACGACATAAGGTAGTTGTGTTTTGACTCAAAAGAAACCCTGTTTATTTGTGTAATGTGGCATTTTAGTGCCTAACGGAGTAGGAAGGCTTTGTCACGTTTAGTGTACAGCTTCAACTGATTACTGTCAGAGCAGCAACAACAACATATAAGAAGCTACAGTAATTCAGTTGTCTTTTTTATTAATCGGGCTTCTAAGCAATAACTGATAGAGGACTATTAATAAAAATCCAACCAGTTGCAACAGTTTGCAGATATTTATTTACTGCAAAGTCACTCTACATGTTTCGGGTGTCACAGCACCCATCATCAGGAGTACTATAAACTGTAACCGCAACTTCCGGTACAGGTCATAATACTGGTACAGCTACTTCCCTCCAACGTGGCCTGATCGGGAAGTAGCTGTACCAGTATTATGACCTGTACCGGAGGTTGCGGTTATAGTTTTTAGTACTCCTGATGATGGGTGCTGTGACACCCGAAACATGTAGAGTGACTTTGCAGGAAATAAATATCTGCTTACTGTTGCATCTGGTTGGATTTCTATTAAAAGTGAATTACGATGCACGGAACCGTGAACTTAAAAAAAAACGGATAGCGGAACGTAAAAAATGAAGAAGGTGGGTCGAGTGATAGTCATTTAATTTTGTGGTGGGTGTGGGGGTGGTGATTTGGCTGGAGAAAGAGCTTCGCCCGCTCGTCCTGCTGATAAGAGAATCATGAAAATGAGGACGTTAGTGTGTTGTGAAGTAGCGAGTTGAAACAAAGGCCTCGGAATTTTTATTTACCGGTTAATACTAAAAGCGCATAATTCAAAGGGATTTTGTTCCCTGTAAGTTATGATCCTAATTTATATATATATATATATATATATAGTGTCGTTAGATACCAGCCATAAATTTTTGGAAATGATGGAAAAATTGAAGACTGACATTCATTTAAATTATATATAAAATTTGATTCATACCTCTCAGAGAACTCAGTCCGTTTGAATTATATTAACTTATCAATTGCTGTTGTTAAGGAAGACGCTCGCTGTTTTCTGAGAACCACACACACGACATAAATACGCTGTAAAAATTCGGAGCTTATTAATGATAGTGCAGGCGGTACATATAATTACCACTGAACTTGAAAGTGTTAACGTTCTGATTCAAGAAACTAACGACCGACCAGCGGTAGTGCCAGCATAATAACAATGTTCACATTTAAATTTCTCACTGCTGTGTGTAGGAAGAATGCTGTCTTCTGTTATATGAAAATTGTAGTTTGTTAGCCTGTAGAAATTTACCAAATATTTCGGGAGAAACTGTCGCCCCAGCCTACTATTCTGCCCTGAAGATGGAAGCAGCAAGCTCCTCCGAAAAACCGATAAAATTCTACCCGAATGAACGGTGTCTCCAGCCAGAAAACAGTATCTTCGAAACAAAGAATTACCAATGTCAAGAAGTTAAATTCAGCTCACTGATTTACGTAACTTTATTTAGATTGAAACTCAACGTGCCAGGCACATTAAGAGCTTTATAAAGCACAGTGGTGGCCGAAGCGCATCTAACAGAGGGACCATTTCCAGGTGAAACAACAAACGCACGAAAATTCTGTATATTTTGAGAGGGAACGCGAAAGCCAACTGATTCAAGAACTAGGTATAACGGAATTAGCGCGGGTTTGCACACTTGAAAAACAGAGCATAATAACGTAGCTGGGTTATTAGTGGTGGTGATAGTAATAGTAGTAGTAGTTATTGTTGTTGTTGTTGTTGTAGTAGTGGTGGTGGTGGTAGTAGTAGAAGTTGTTGTTGTTTACAGGTGGTAGTAATAGTAGTAGTAGTAGTAGTAGTTGTTGTTTACAGGTGGTAGTAATAGTAGTAGTAGTAGTAGTTGTTGTTGTTTACAGGTGGTAGTAATAGTAGTAATAGTAGCAGTATTAGTAGTAGTAGTAGTAGTTGTGGTGGTGGTGGCAGTAATAGTAGTAGTAGTAGTTGTTGTTGTTGTTTACAGGTGGTAGTAATAGTAGTAGTAGTAGTTGTTGTTGTTGTTTACAGGTGGTAGTAGTAGTAGTAGTAGTAGTAGTTGTTGTTTACAGGTGGTAGTAATAGTAGTAGTAGTAGTTGTTGTTGTTTACAGGTGGTAGTAATAGTAGTAATAGTAGCAGTATTAGTAGTAGTAGTAGTAGTAGTTGTGGTGTTGGTGGCAGTAGTAGTAGTAGTAGTAGTAGTAGTAGTTGTTGTTGTTGTTTACAGGTGGTAGTAATAGTAGTAGTAGTAGTTGTTGTTTACAGGTGGTAGTAATAGTAGTAGTAGTTGTTGTTTACAGGTGGTAGTAATAGTAGTAATAGTAGCAGTATTAGTAGTAGTAGTAGTAGTAGTAGTTGTGGTGGTGGTGGCAGTAGTAGTAGTAGTAGTAGTTGTTGTTGTTGTTTACAGGTGGTAGTAATAGTAGTAGTAGTAGTAGTAGTAGTAGTAGTAGTAGTTGTTGTTGTTTACAGGTAGTAGTAATAGTAGTAATAGTTGCAGTATTAGTAGTAGTAGTAGTTGTGGTGGTGGTGGCAGTAGTAGTAGTAGTTGTTGTTGTGGTGGTGGTGGTTGTGGTGGCAGTAGTAGTAGTAGTAGCAGTTGTTGTTGTTGTTGTAATACAGTTGTATCTTTGCAGTGTTCTAACCTACACAATAAAATTGGACGCTTCAGATTTATAGGAGAAATATGAACAAATTTACAGCCATTTTATGATTGCATTTCCTCCCCTGTTACATTTAAAAAATAAACGAAATGAAGAAATATCTACACGTCTTAGGCATGCAGCAAATGGCCGTTCATATCACTTTTGCCAGCTTGATGTAATATTTTGTGCTTTTCGCACTCAGAAATGAACTGCAATTTTTTTTGAAGACTTTATGTAAGGATAAAATACCACAGAATACGGCGTCAGTCTGTCGCATGTGGTTACTGCACTAGAATTCCTATTTATAAAACCATAGAACATTACGTTGATTGATAGTTTTGTTATTAAGTAATTTACCTATTTATATTACGATTGCTTCGTTTAACAATGGGGACCGGGTCTTTCCCGGGGGTAGAGGCGGCCGGGGCGTGGGGCTGACCCCCCCACCCCCATCTAGTGTGTCGAGGTCCTAGAAAGATTAGAGCTATACCTCTACTCACCCTAAGGGACTGCGTGGCCTATAAAAAGGGCGAAACCTACCTACTACGTGTAGTGAATATTAGTTGCTTAACCGTTCGTAATGTTTATGGCATTACTGAATTTGTTAAAGGGGCCATAGGTTGCAGAAATAAATCCCACATCCCGTCCCCCTGCGCCACATTTTCTTGAGATGTTATTTCTTCTCTTGCCACTTCCCTGACTTTGCTGGTAGTCAGGTGAGATGTGATGAATGTTTGTAGTAATAACCATGCGCTCCCGAAAAGCGATTTAAGCTGGCAGTCTAAGGTTCAGAATGGGAGGCTTTGGACACCATATTCTCAACGAATCATGAGGCTTCTTTTTTGGCCTTACTTATCATAAGGTATCAGGGCAGGGTTAGGACGTTTCTGGGCACAGCGCAAAAAGAAAATTCGGCTCACAGTGCAGCTAGTTTAGGAGATGTGAATGGAAAACAGGAAAAGATAAAAAACAACAACCCTTTTCGGGCAGCCCCATAGATCGAAATAGCAGTAAGCCGGCTCTGAAGGCTACGTTTAGGAAATATTTTGGATTGTCTAGCTCCTTTATTTCCCATTCTTACCGCAACATTCAAAATCATCATCCAGAATTTTCCTTCGAGGAAAAATAACTTCTGTATCGTGCGTATCTGCAACGATTGTTAATATGTCACAGCAAAAATAGCTGTTTCCACTTTGTCGACATTTGCGCATAATGTGGAATTTTCATGAAATGAATATTAAATCATCATTGATTCATTGATTTTTTCATCAACATTAAAAATTGAAATACATTTCTCATATATATATATATATATATATAGCAAATTCGATGCTGTTAGATAATGCAAAATAAATTACTGTAGTTTGTTATGCATGACAACGTGGTAAAAGAACTATTTAAACATTATTATAAAAACATTAACTCATTTCAAACAACTGTTGTGACTGTAGGTGTAGGTTAATTGCTTCGTCATTTAAAGTACAAAGAGCACAATAATTTTTTTGATTTATTGCGTATTTTAATACGGAGATCTTGTTGTATCCGAAACAGCAGTTTGAAAATGCATATGTTTGTCACATTAGCCAAGTTCATCGTTCCCGCTCCTACGCAGCCCTCCATATTCGTTTTCTCCCGCCCTACGAAAAGCGATCGTGTTTTGTCGATTTCCCAACATGCACCTCGGGACAACATGAGTGTGTAGGTAAGTGTTTATGGAGCTCAGTCGGTGCTTGGTGGATTCAGGAGGAGCTATTGAAACTTACTCGGTCCAACCAACGTGCTCTTTAGAAAGCTTAAGCACATTTTATAATATTAGTACATTATTTATCCCATGGTACTGTCAGTTTGAGACGATTGAAGGTAAACAACAACACATACCAGTGTTGGGGTTATGGTACCGCTTGCTGTTCAGTATTTTATGTGTGTTTAGGTTCAGGTAACAGATTGAGATGTGCGAATGGTTGATTGGAGGTTATGACAGGATGTCAACACTAGTTATGATCGTGCGATACCGGTGTACTGTCTGTGCTATGATGTGTAAATCATGTTCGTGATTACATGTGCCGTTCTTTATGGCGTCATGTATTGGAGTGTTTCGCTTTTGTATACATTTCTGTGACAATTTTTGTCTGGAATGAGGATGAGTGTGGTGCTGTTTATATGTTCGACAGTTATTTTTGAAACAACACATGTGATTATAACAATCCAATCTTCCTTTGAGAAGATTTTTTATTTAAGTGATACCATGCGTCTGTAAGGTATTGAGCACTTACAACGCATGGGATGTGCATGCTTCATTTTAGCGTATTATTATGCTGCTTGTGAGAATTTGCCATGATTTGGAGTTGGGAGAATATTTGTTTACACTTAGAGTACGTGAATGTGGTGTATGAAATGGAGACCATTAATTAATGTTTGTTTAATTTTTGCCAGTGTATTTAGTGTGTGGTAGTCTGCATGCTCTATCAAGCTTATACTAGGTGTCAGTAATTTGTTGACTTCTTACATGAGTTCTGGAAGAAATGTATATTGTCTTTCACTTTCTTACAGATGGAAAATTCTGCGTATGTTCCCAACCCTATACCACCCCCAGCTTTGGTAGTGTTTTCTCAGGCAGGAGGGCTGCCTGAGGCACTTAGAATGCAGAGGCCCTTCAATCCACAGGTATGTATGCTAGAAATCCTGTAAGTTAATAAAAAATAGAGTAGGACGCGAAGATATCCTGTTCCTGTAAACCATTGTAGTCGGAACTGTTTCCAAGAAATTGGTGTCCAGTACCTCTGATAGTGTTGGACTGATAATAATGTGTGATTTGTGGATATTGAATGTTTTGAGTGTTAATATACCCTGTTTTAGCCATTAATTTTGTTTTTGACATAAAGTTTTGTTGATACTTGGGTGGGAATGACTTACGAAACATTGTTTTTTCATTTTAGGCACCAGAGTCTAAGGATTTGCACGTGCCATTTACTACTGCTGGGCTTGGTTTCCGGCATATGGACAGTTATCCTGGCTTGCAAGCCCACTTATTGCATCATCTTCCACCTCAGTTTTTGCATCCAGCTCTTGACCCACGAGTTCCTTTTGGATCTGGTGCTTTCCGACCCCTCGGTGCTGCAGCTCCCGAGGTCAAAGGTTTTCCTTCCGCTTTTGCCCCACCTTCAAAGTGTCTGAAGATTGAGACAGGCAGTAGCAACCACCACGAAACATCGACTGCCACAAACCACTTGTCAGCACTCTTCTCTCCAAGTGTTGCTGCTGAAGAGCGAGCGTATTTGAACGGCCAGACTCAACAGCAGAGAGCTGATTCAAGTTCTCCAGCTAGTGTGTCTATCTCACCTCCTCTTCTGCCTCCTGTAGTCAAGGAAGAGAGCTCAGACGCGCCAATGTCAGAAGATCGTGAAGGTACTGCTACTCCAGGGTCAGAGGGCACCGAACGGTCTACCCCAGAGGAAGGACGAGGATTTAGACGTGAGTGTTGTGCAGTTTGTAATTGCTTATACTGGTGAGATGCAGGTTATTAATGCAGTTGGTTTGGCAAGTACCAAATTGCAGTTAATGGTAATGTCATTTTGTGACCCACAGTTTTTGAGTTCCCATTTGTGAAGGGTTACAAATTTTTTTTTTTTTAATTATAAGCTGTAATTAGACTAGAAGTTCAGTGCATTGCTTGTGAATAGTCTTGCTTGTTAATGAGGTATGCAGTAGTTCTCCACATTCTTGGCATCATTAAATCTGGGCATTTGGGCAGGAGTAGTTACTACAAATTTTTTTGTATGGAGTGAAGTATTCTGTTTGCTGTGGTGAATTTTTACGCACTGCAACTGGTGCCAGCTACTTAAAATGCCAGTGTTTGCTGTAAGGGTTCATTTCTGAATTAACTTTGCCCGTCCAGTATTTTTTAGTCCCTTCAGAATGTAATGTTGCGATCCCATCAGGTTGACTGTGTCTGGATACGTTTCTGTAGCAAAAAATTACAGAAAATTTGCTCTTTCCTAAATTTCAGACTCTGATATATTTACACTGTGCTTATGTTGCTGGAGTGTTTTCATATTTAAATTACGTATGGTTCCGTAAATTCCAGTATAACTGTTTGATTATTTGAGCCGCTTAGTTAGGTTTGTGCTATTGTCGGATCTTTGCCTCTTTGGGAGACGAAGAAAAGTGAGACGGAGACGTCTGTTTTGCTAGCTAGCCAAACTTACATAATTTTGCTACTGCTGTGGATCTATATTAAATTGCTTTTTACATGTAGGATGCAGTGTTAGATCATCATTCACTGTAGCGTAAAAAGAAAACACTTTGAAACTGTAGCTGTGTATTTAAAATGGCATCTGTAACAGTATATACACAGAAAAATAAGTAAAAGAGGTGAATTGTTTTCAACTTTGTAATATTTCAACTGAAATGATTAGAATTGTAGTCAGTTGCTGGTTGTATTGAATAATGTATCGCCTTTAGAGTAATGTGTGTCTTATGTTCAAATTTTAGATTTATCCATTGTGCAAGAAGCACCATTAAGGAAGTTAGTTTCCAACTAATGCCTCACGTAGCCACAAACGATATTCTGTAATTTCAAAAATTTTGAAATGGGGAATGTATTATGATGACAACATTTAGGAAGAGGAAGGGTACTGATGTCTGCATCCAATTTAATTTCTTACATAAGAGGATATAAATCTTGAGGTTATGTATTCAGTTTCGAAGGGAAATTTGTGTTTGTCAAGTGTTTTCTAATGTGTTTACATGAATAATGAGATTAGGGTTGTCTTTGACACTGTTAACCCTCAACTTACAAGAAAATATCACGTAACATTTTTGGAGGGGAAGAGTGAGCTGAAATAAGTAAGCTGTAGGAGCAACAATTTATGTGATTTCAAATGGGAGCATGGAGCAAAATGCAGTGAATTTTAAGGGATTGTAATTGTGTAAGATTCTGATGATTCTGTACCACACTTGGGATCATCTTAACACGCTTTGTACATCACCTTGTTTCAAAAGATATCATAATTATAAAAATGAACGGAACATTGTGTTTTGGGGACAGTATGGGTCTGTATTGGTCCTTGGCATGCTAAAAAATAACGTTAAAGTATACCCATTTGGGGTCTGAGAGGTTCGAAGGTTGAGTGCAGTTTTGCTTGTTGGGCCCATCTGAATAGATCTTAACCATACATGTTAGCTTGAGAATGGGGAGCAATCCTGTCCTCTGAAGTGTAGTTTTGTGTTAAGTTTTATTGTCATGTGTCGTCTTTTAACGTGCGATGATGGATAAAGTACCTTAAATAGATGATTCTGAGTCTGAGGGTCTGACTTGCTTGGAAACAGAAGTAACATGAGTATCTCTGAACAGAATATCGTCTGTAGGAGTTAGTTTGTGGACATTTGAAGGACTAGGAATGTGATGTGTGAGGGTGCAGCGTGACTGATAGGTTCTTGGTTTGCCATGGTGTAGTTTCCTTGTGTTGATGATGTGATGGCTTAATTGAATGACAGAGAAAGTAGGAAATTACATGACATAGAAAAGGAGGACAATGACAGCTGTTCTGTTGTGCTACCAATCAAGAATGATTGAAGACCAAAGACGAGAACTTCTGCCCCATCACGATATTTTCGTTTATCGGTACATTACGGTATTTAACAACACTGTGTCAATTGTACCAGCAAATGGACTGGGATGATTTGAATATGATGGGGAAGTAAGTGGGCATGGCGTATTTAAAGTACTATGATACTGTTTGTTGGTAGTGACTGAGGGAAACCAGAAACATGAATCTGCTTAGGCAGTGGCATGGGTGAGACATAAAGATGGCCCTCCCGTACTGCAAGTTATGTAGTACTGTTATTCATCTTGCATTGTTGATACTGTTGCAGGAATGTGATTTCTGTCTGAGCTTGTTGGTGTGCTGGCAAAAGGTTCATCTTCATTGTTGCAATGATTGTGGTCATTCTGTACTGTCCGGTCGGCATCAGTGTTTTAGGGACTTCTTATTTCTATGTTCCATGATGCCACTGTGTGCTGTTCCTTATTTAGTGATTGCAACCAAGAATAGGGTTTCACTGTAGATGAGGCCAGCATGTTATGGCAGTATTACAGGCACATCACTGTGTACAGTTCATTGTTGAGTTGTGAAGTTCAATGGAAAAGAATAAGTAAATTTATGCATTGCAGGGTTTATTGGAGTTGTAGTGCGGTTGGTTCTAGGTTATTTCACCAGCTCATTCTTAACGTAATTCAGTATTCCCTTCTGTAGTTTGTGATGTACATCATCTCATATAAGTAACATTGCTGGAATTACTCTGAAATAATATTTATGTTAGTGATTGATGGATGCTTTAATGAGTGTGTAGTTCTTGGTTCTGGGATCAGGAAATCTGTAACAAGACAGTTTATTTCCATGATCGGGCCTTCTGAGACTTCCTAAATACTGTTTACAGTTTCAAACCAACATGAGTATTTTTTTGCTTACTTAGGCATAGATTGGTGATATTAAAATGGATGTTAATGGGATTGGATGGCATGGACCGGAGTCATCTGGCTGAGAGTAGGGACAGTGGATGGGCTGTTGTTAGTACGGTAATGAACCCCCGGTTCCATAAAATGCAGGGAATTTCTTGAATAGCTGCGGAACTGATAGTTTCTCAGGAATGACTGTGCACCATGAAGTTAATTTGATGGTAGGGACCTTTCCGGTGATTCATCATCGACGGTGTACTGCTGATTGTCTTACGATTTAGCACACCTTTGCAGCAGGGGAGCGCTGGCTGGAATGGGGCTGTAGCTTTGAAGTAGGAAAAAATTGGAAGATGTGAGATTTTAGATTCTCATGGTGATGAATGTTAAGATCGCGTTTTTTTTTTGTGGGGGGGGATCTGACACCGTGTATTTTGATAAAGTGGTATCTAGATTTCAGTGGAACCTCCGACATCCAGTTTTCGTCAAACGATGACTTGGAATACGATGGTTTATGCAACATATTTCGAAATTTTATAGAATGGCATTCTGTCATACTAAATGGTAAATAATGCTATGCCTGATATTGGTTGGAAGACAAGTTATAGGAGGTATTAAAAAGAGAGTGTGGGAGTGTTCTGTGTTTGTTCAGTGAAACATACTTGGCTACAGCTGTGTTAAGTTCCCCCTCAAGGATTTAGTTTTAGATGCCGGGTTTAGAAGTACAAACCGTCTCCAGTGGCGTATGCGTCATTTTGGTCTTGGGCAGCTTTGTCCAATTTCCCCCCGCATAGCGGAACCCCAAATTTAATTTTTCGTATCCAGAGTAACCCCTACCTGTGAAAGCGAAAACAAAGAAGTAGTTGGTTGCGTTTGAAAATTACTCGCGTATTGTCAATTACCCAACAGAAATTCCACCTATACTTCGAGGTATATTTGGAATTTTTGACGGTATTGCAAAATTTTTATTCATTCATTCCACGATTTGTCGCGGAACCCTGGTCTAGGGTTTTAGGAGGCTAAAAGTATAAACTCTTCCTTGTACACGCCGTGTAGGGTTTGGAGGTTTAACTCCACTCATTCTTAACCTCGGTACTAGATGGTGGTGAGTGGTTAACTCTACGTCCCGGCCACTTTTCTCCCGGTACCCATGGAATAGGTGGGCCCCACAGCCGGTCTGTAAATTTTGGAGAGGGGAATTCTCTTGCTTCTACCGGGATTCGATCCCCAGACCGTCCAGCCTGTAGCCTAGTCGCTACTCCAGTTCCTGGTTTTAGGAGGCTTATGAAGGTTAACTCATAAAGCTTTTATCGGTGGTTTTCTGCTTTCATTTAACACTGTAGACATTTGGCTGGTAACTTCAGCCCATGTGTACCTGTGCGTCTCGGGACTCAGCTGCTACAAACGCCACCCTGATTCGCCGTTGGGAGAGCCAGCCAAAGTGGCCGCCTGTCCAGTAGACCCATTCTCCGCACTTTGGAGTTAATCACACAAAAGAAAATCGCGGAGCGTTAAATCTGGTTGTCACGGAGGCCAAGGTATCGGATCGGGCTTCAGCTTTCCATCCTTCGCGCTGGAGCCTTGGTAACTGAAGCCATGTTGCTGCTCGGCGGAGGCGCTGAGGGATTGCAACTCTGGCTTCCGCTGTGCCTGCAAAACTGAAGTTCTCCGACTTTCTGAGACAGGTGGGAGGTGAAGGTCGGCCATTGGACCTGCGAGATCACCATATTTGAGAGCGCAGTGTGTATTCTTGTGGGATTATGTCAAAAATGTCGAACTTAAGTGTGCTGGACGGGTGTCAGATGTGGGTGGCAGTGAGCGGAGCGACGGAAGTCAGAGATGCGAAGTGTGTATAGCCTGAAATCGGTTATCGGCGAATCATTTGCCGTGCCATGAAATCGGTGCCCCGTTATTTACCGACAAACTTTTTGAGTTGTCTGTAATTTTTGTGTTTAATTTATATCACTGTACATAACGCGTAAGGAAACGTAGCGCGAAACTCCGGATTGAATTGTAAATCGTCTCTGCTGTTGTCACGCGCTCTGTCGATGACTCAAATTTTTGTAGCATTGTTAGATTTTGTCTGAGTGTAGGAACATGTGAGATTGTTTGCTTGTTCTACACTCGAATTAAACAAAATCTCGTCCAGTCTGCCAGTAGGCGTAATTCGTCGGTGCCACTCGTTTTCGTTTAACGCAGTTAATCTTCGGAGGTTCACACTGGTGGTTATGTTGTGAGTTTTATATTAGGCTTGGTGACTTTTCTTTTTTTGTTCTCGTGAGCTCCTTAAATATGGTCAAGTGGAATAGAAGAACTGTAGATAATGTTTACTGGCATGAGGTTTGTTTGTATTTTCGTCCGTTGTTGAGGCGCTTGACACGGACATGGACGGAGAGCGAAAGTTGACGCTGACTCAGTACGCTTACTTACCGGGGTGCTGATAAGTCCTTAGCCCGACCAGGAAGGAAACAATCTCGGAAGCATGTCAGGGACGCGCGCGATTTCAACAACATCGAGATGCGAGCTGTCATCAAGGTTTTTTTTTTCCTGCAAGGCTAGACGTCGAATGAAATTCACGCCATTCTGAGAGAAACATTAGCTTGTTTCCTTCCTGGTCGGGCTAAGGACTTATATTACTCCTGTATTTGCACTGTTGTTAGTATAGACTGGAGTCGTAAGGCACCTATCAATGGAGCGTGTGTGTAAGGTTCGTTGTGGCATGCAGATAAAGATTATTGTTATAAGTATAAACAACGACCCGTGTTAGTGAATGCCAACTAGATGCTATGGTAAAGGTAAAGGTAAAGTTCACCCTAGAACAGGCCACGAAGGCCCAGAGGGGGAGTAGAGGTATTACTCTACTCTTTCCTTAATCTCGGCGCTAGATGGGGGTGGGTGGTCAACGCCACGCCCCGGCCGCTTTACCCCCGGGAAAGACCCGGTACCCATTGTACAGAAGGCTGGGTGGGCCCCAGAGCCGG
>Ga0123352_10014705_pt1 | contig 12463 bp, 6 predicted proteins | sample TergutLab28metaG_FD_89700 | JGI IMG/M metagenome (GOLD analysis project Ga0123352, IMG submission 89700) | Labiotermes labralis P1 segment gut microbial communities from Petit-Saut dam, French Guiana - Lab288 P1 | ecosystem: Host-associated > Arthropoda: Insects > Digestive system > Gut ... | reverse complement strand
TTTTTTTTTTTTTTTTGGGGGGGGGGGGTTTAAATTAACCTTTATCAGCCGTGTATCACGTTTGTAAGAGGGATTCTACTGTTAAACTTCCTGTGCTTCACAGTATGACCATATTGAAATATTCTTTTATTTGCAGCCAGCATATAGCAGTACTGTAATCCTTCCATTACTGTGTTATGGATTTTGTTATGGCGTTATGGTCCAAGATACTAATACACGTCTTCAGTATGGACATTCTTATTCAAATACATTACAGTCAGAACAGCATGCATAAACAATGGGGTAAATGGCATGATAGTAATAAATTGAGGCTGCACGTTTCAGCAGATATACTATTTTCAGGCCCTAAATTTTGAATAAAAAACAAAAAAGCTTATTATTGTTAGGGTGATGAAATGAAAATAACTGTTGTGGAGTAAACATATGGCTGAGATGATGGTGAAGAGAAAAAGTGCAAACAGCATTATGATGAAGAAATTTTTTGAAGAGTTGTTACTTATAAGATTGAGAAGAATATCAAAAGGTAAAGTTAGGGTTGTGTTGTATAGCTGAGGCAGGATTGTGTTTTATGGTTGACCTTGGTATTAATGATGGTTCATTTGCCAAAGTTTTAGTCACTTTATGTGTGGGAAAGAAACGAATGTTTAATAGAATAGGAGGTGAGAGAAACACTGACGTGGAACAACCAGTTATTTTGTCCACACAGGAAATATTTTTATTAAGGTTTTGCTGGTATAGAACTGCTAGGAAATAACATTTTTATCTACGTTCCAGGGATCAGGAAGTGTTAACGACAATTCTAGAAAGTGGAGCAGTTCCATATCTGGTAGATATGCTCACTGCAGAACATGCTGTTATGCAGAATGAGGCTCTACTTGCACTAACGTTGCTTGCATCAATGAGACTGGCTGATGCTGAAGCAAATCTGCTTGAGGCTAAGATTGGTGACAAATTAGCCAGATTGGTTAATGACTCCAGACCATCATTAGCATGTGAAATGGTACAGAACATCTTGTCGTTAGTTGGTCAGTTGGCAAATTCAGGTATGATTTGTTGTTTATTGCACCTATCATATTTTATGAGTGTTATTATTATGAACTATGTAGCATGAATCTTCATTTTCTGTTTGTTCACCCTCAAAGTGCAAGTGGTCTCTGAGTCTTTTTTGCAAATGCTGAATCTCCTTTACAAGTGGTGTATATACTGGTCCTTGCTTTGGTATTCTGTTTGCATATATTCTATGTATATGCTCTAAGATTTAGGAACTCTTCAGATTTACATATAATATTTGGAATGTCTTTCCTTGGCCTCATGAACATGTATTGCTGAATTTGCATAACCCTTTGCAGACAAAAATTGATCTGAGTTGTATTTAAAAGTACACACACCTCAGTTATAAAACCAGTCAGTTAATATGCAGGGAGAAAACAGCTGTTTTTTTTTTACATCCATACAATACACATAAATGCAATGCATGGGCACAACATAGGACTTTTTGTGTTAAATCTTTTGGTACTTAGAGTACCCATGGGGACATACAGGGTTAATTGGTAAATTTCAATATAAGTATTAGGTTCATGGTGGAACCTGATTGCATGTTGTAGTTTCATTCAGTTGTGAAGGGATAGTTTAGTAGTACAGCATTTAACTTGTATTTGTTTCCAATCTTGGCTGGTGCTGGCTTTCTTACCATACCTGTCATTTAGTCTTTTGAACACTAAGGGTGTGTCATTTTCAAGAAATCTATACATATTAATTCTGATAATCTTGGATTGTTAGTGGTCCAAAGTGCTGAAAATATACTCAAAACAGTCTTCAGATACCACTTCTGAATTGCATCCCTGATGAGAATGTGTGATGCTGGAACAAAAGAGTCGCCTGATGCAAGTTCAAGTAAGATTACTCTGACAGGCTAGTACATAATTTGACTCACCAGTTGAAGGTTCTGTTTTTTATCAGTTGGCACTCACAGCTCATTCAATAACATAGATCACATGTCCCCACCCTTAGGCTTAGTCATATTGGAATGGCACGGTGACACCCTGGACGACAGGTAGTGTAATGGTGTTCAATAGGCGTTCATGGTAATGATGAACAGATTAAATTATGATCAAAGTGTTCTATTTTTAGTGTTCTTTGGCAGAAGTATATGGCTTTAGCTTCAGTATGTTTTTCAGTTTGCTCATCCTTGAAACATTCGGACAGATTTTTGTGAACTACAATGGTAGAGGTCCCTGGCAAGCATTGTTATCAAAATTATGTATTTATCCATGCAACCTTGTCATACTTTACATGAAACTCAAATTGAAGTTCAGATGGTTTGCTTTGCAACAGTAGATTATATCTGCAATAAATGAATGTGAAGGCCACTGAGGTATGTAAAATCCCAATGAACACATTTTGAAAATATGTTTGTCCATGTGTTACCCAATTTTCAGTTGACTCACTCATATTATTTCTGTTTTTCAGGTGCTCTGCAGCATCATCTTGTTGATTCTGGTGTAAGTACAGCATTGTCTAAGCTTTCTTCTGAGGAGAATGTTACCAGTATCAGTGATCAGATAACTCGACTCATCTCTACGCTGGATTCAGGCTGAACATGCACAGAGTTTTTGTCATATTCATTTATTTGCTCTACTGTTAATATGATTCTTTAATATTTTGTGATCTCATTATATCAATGTTTCCAACATCTCATTTGAGAGTTGTCTTTGAATGATGTCTTGCTTATATGGGACTGTTTTAAAACGATTTTCTATGTTCCGAAACCTAGGCATATTATTTCTTAATTAACTTCTTTTCGTATTTGTAAAATAATTTATTTCAGTATTGGTAATTACCAACTTAAATTTCTGCATAATGTAGAAACAATTGTACTGCTTTTATAGCTCAGTATAGCGTTTACATGCCATATTCAATTTTATATTATGATGCTAGTTTTTTGTGCTTATGAACAAGTAAAACAGGAGACACCATTGATAAATAAGTAGACTTTGATCCTTGTAAATAATGAAAAGAAAATAGAGAATTTGGCTGTTTGATTGAAGTGTAGTCAGTCACCTGAACTTGTTCTGTACCAATTCTGTTTGTTGGGGCATATGGCACAGAACAATGGCAGTGTGTACTGGGAGCGGACAAATTATCCTTTAATGTCTACTGAAGGTTCTCTGAAGTAGCTGAGATTTCATACCTCAAAATATTATGTAAAAGAAACAGCAAAAGGTTCAAAAAATATTAGAAATAAACTAAGCCATTTATATTTTTAGACAATAAATTGGTAATGGAGAATCAATAACAACACAGAATATTGTCACACATGTTTGACAGATATGTGGCATTGTTATAATTTTATAGAAATTTACTCACTTGCATGTCATGTATATTCTGCTCATTGTGTTTACTCCATGACATTGATACATGAATAAATGCTCATGAATATATTTGAGATGGGGCAAAAAAGTAGGGCATCATTTAATATTAGTTTTAATTTAACCCTTTAAAGCACACTGGTAACTATGTGTATCATCCACTTGTACATTCAAAAACTGCACTTCTTGCCTATGCATTGTATTTGTGTTTTTTATATGATTATTCTGTTACACAGCATTTACCAATTGATCTTTGTTAAAGAGATGCAAAGTCATTTCTTTGATGTAGGAAGTGAATTTTTAAATAGTGTTTAGATGACCATGCTTCAAAGAGTTAAGTAACACACAGCGGATAAAAATACACGGAGTAATACATGTACATGCATGTACTTGTCATCTGCAACAAGGTGGGAACACATTTTCTGAAATTTTGGTCCTAATAGTGCTGATTGTCAAGCTGATGGTCATCTTCTATGTGATGCCACATAGTTTCATAGACAAGTAGCAAAGGTTTTGGGGCAGTAGTTACTTGCAAAACCTTCAGACCTGTCTATCAGACTATTTGGTGATCTTCAAGAAAATTTGTATTGGACATTTCATTGTGGGGTTGGAGAAATGAAGAGCTTTCAAAGGCTTTTAAGGCACTAAATAATTTTTCATATTAAAAAATTAGTTTGTTACAGATTCTTTTATTTGGTGCTGTGGCTTGAGAAATACCATTTGCAATATGTTGTCATGCAGATTTAAAATGTGCTGTACTGTAGGCTGACTGAGAATCTGTCCACATTTTGAATTTTGTCCATAAATCGTATTAATTAATTGTGCTTTTAGAGCAGCTGTTTCAAAGAGATGTTCCATAATATTCAAACACATTTTTAATTTTTTAATTGATACACACTCTCATTGGTACTGACACATTTTCTCATTTAATTTCTAAGTGCTGCACATCACATAGTTTATTTCTATAAATTGTTGCTTCCCATTCCTGAGAAATGTCACACATATTCATGTATGTGCAACATAATTGACCTTTGTCCTTTACTGATTATTCACTCATCAAATGAAATATTGGAATTATGTGTGGTGTTTTCTGATCTACTGGAAATACATGCAACTCTCTGTTTCTTCAGTTATTGTTTTAAAGTAGACTCCAGAATTTAGCTGATCCATTGTTTCAAGGGTTTTGGTTGTTAGAAAATGCTTGAGATGATGTCAGACTTGTCAGTGATGTAGCAGGTGTCACACCACTTTGTGGGCCCATGCTAGCCTATCTTTCGTAATGTGTGACTGTTTGTGAACTAACTATTTGTATTTTCCATAGTGTAACACCAACAACATAGGAGTCCTTGCAATAAACTCTTCTGAAATGATTGTTGACTTCCCTATGCCTGCTTGTCTTGAAATTCGGTACTCAGTAAGCTTATGGTATTGCTAAGTGTGACTTTTGGTTTGCCAACATAGTTTTTAGAATTTGGTTATTTATGAATAGTGTTTGCAGTGATATTTATTTTCTTCACTTCTGATGGATTCCAATGCATTTAGACCAGAAGCATGAGATTAAACTAGGGAAAAAAAATATGTTGGCAATGTATCTCAGGGTGCATGTGCCAAGTTATTGAACATAAACAGGTCTTTGCATGGGAAGCCTTGTGTATTTGTTTTACCAAGTTTTCAAACTATTGGGGGCATTCTTAATAGTGCTGACATTTTATGTTAGTGCCCTTTAAATTCTAATATGTAGACTGACAAAGATCTTAACTTTTAACATAGAAGGACATGAGTCAAGTCTATCCTGATTGACGTTTTTATGATTTTTCTGTATCCAAACAACTGCCAGGTTAGTAGCGAGAAATATGGCTGACGATATCCTTAATATTCTTAATTTGTACACCACTTTTTATCACTTTTTCAACTCATTTGATGTTGCAAAACCTTTGCTTTTGAAATATTGCTGCTGAATAACTTAGAATCATTTAAATTTAAGTCAGATTTCTGGCAAGGGACACTGTACCTCATGTGGTATCTTTCTTCACTGCACAAGAACCTAGAAGTGAAGAAGAAACCTGGCTCCATCAGAGCTGAATGGCGCTGGACCAGGAAATTTTTTAAACCATGGCTGGTCAGCATATCCTGGTATCATAACACCTTACACAGGACTTTGTAAAATAAAGTGTTAGTGTTGTACACGGTTCTAACACACTGACAAAAAGTAGAGATGCCAAATCACCCCAGAACACATAGTGCATAACCAAAACATGTTATGATTTGTGGAAGTTAAAATAAGCAGGCAATATAGATAACAAGGAAGGAAGGAAGAACAAACTTGTAATCCACAATTGTCACAGATTTTTTGTGGTTTTCTTTAAATCATAGCAGACCATGTGAAATGGTGGACCATGGAATTCCAGATCTGGAGAGATGCAACCTGTATATTACTTCTTTTTTTAGGAGAATAAGTTCAAAGAAATGTACAATGTCTTCCTCAGACATAAACATAGAAAATCCAGACCTAGTTTCCCTGTGTAAATGGCCCATAGGATGAAGGTTTGAATTAATTCAGAAAGTATACTTTAAAGTTCATGAGAAAATTATCTGAGAAATTATTTTGTCATCTGCAGTGCGCATCTTGTTCATTGTGAAGTACTTACAACTTGAATAATGGAAATTATGAGTTACTGTGGAAATACACAAACAAATTAAGTAAGTTGTATTTAAAAATCAGCATGGCAAGGGTTTTATACAAAATAATCGAGTTACTTATGGCATATGAACTGCATGTATTCAAAATCAGTGTGAGACGCCATTTACATACTTACTGTACCTAGATGGTTGTGTCTGGTTGCTATCTAACATCCAGCTGCTGAATTTCTAGAGTCAAACCAAATTTAAAAACAAGTGTTGAAATACCCAACTTTTAAATAGAGACACAATATGCAATTGAAATTTCTTAATTATGTACCCAGTAAATGCATAACTAACAACTATACCTTTAAATAAATACTAAGACTTTAAAGGTACTGCTACAAATCCCACCCATAAATCACTGTACTATAACATTTCCTGTTATTAATGATACCAAATGAATCAAATCCACATTTTCGTTATTAGACAGAAAACAGTTGCCAATTGCAACTACAGGCTGGTGAACAGAATGATGTATTGTGCTCAGTAAAAGTATTTTTGCTGTTGATTAGTTTAAGTTAGCTAATACACAAACACACCCACACACCACACAAATTACAGTTTACTAGAAGGCTAGACCAATGTTAAAGAAATAATAGGAAGTAAATCTAGTCTTATTAAATTGAGTGTATGCATACATTATGAAAAAACAAAGTAGCAGAATGTATAGTGCCAGACAGAAGTGCCAGTTTATAATAAAGTCTGTTGTAATAGTAATAGTGTATATAATAAATATAATGATGATGATGATGATGACGATGACAACGATGATGATGATGATGATGATAATGATAATGATAATGATACAACAGCTCTCTGAAGAGTACTGTGTCTTCATATATACCTAATACTTTCCATGCTTTCTGTGCTGCAAATAAGATTTTTTTCTGACAAACTTTGCCACATATGAGCTGAACCTTGGTAATTAATAGTATCTGTTCATCTTCTCCTGTCTTTTTTTGTGCTGGAATTATTTGTGGAATTCCAGCTGTCAAGGGTATGTATACATTGCCATGGACACTATATACAAAAAAAAAAGACAGAATATTTGCTAAATAATTCTCAACATGGAATGGGTTAACATAGCAATTTCACATGTGTATAGTGCTGTGTAAGATAGAGAAAAGTATTTAGTTCATTTGGAGGCAAAAGAAAATGTGTAAACGTATGGGCTTTGATATTTAAGAGGCTGTAGGATATTTCGTGTAAGACCCATTTTTGTACCTGTTATAATATTAAATGTAAATATAAAATTGCAACCATGCAGGACTGTTATTGAAGCCTTTCACCGTGTAGTCTAATGTGAAAAAGGTACTCTAAAACATATGTGCACACATTTATTTTAATACATGTACTGTGCATCTTTTATTATTTTGTACTATGACCAACAAATGCATAATTATCTCACAAATTATCACACTCGTACATGTTTCCACACTAATGTGTCATCCTCAGGTAGCTTGTAATCAGTACCTTGCCAAGTTACACAAGTGCTACAACGACAAATCTGATTGAATGATGAACAGAAGACCAATGAACCCAACCCACCATACAGTCTAGCCAATGTAATGAAACACATCACACAGCTTGACACACACTCAGACTCAGAACATAACGGGCCAGCACAACAGTAGCATCAATATAAAGTTGAGTCCATCATTAAATATACTGGACATATCCACAATATAACATTTATACATCCATATAATAAAGTCCATATTTATTACAGATTGTATATATGGCCACCACACAGACTGACTTCATGAGAATTGTAGCAACAAAAATATTTTAGCCCATTTTATTGTAAATAGGACAATTTTAATGTTTTAATGATTTTATGACATTAAGATTTCAACAACTATAGTATGAGAACTTGCATAAAGCCTATGTGAAACATCTTAATTATAAATTGTATTACCAACAGCTGCATTTTAAATACTTGTGTAACTTGGCAAGGCATTGATTACAAGCACTCTGAAGATGACACGATGGTGTCGAAACATGTAGAAGTATAATAATTAGTGAGATAAATGTGAATTTGTTGGTCATAGTACAAAATATGTATACATACTATATGAAAGTACACTAAATGCAAGTATAGGTACATCACTTTGAATGCCTGTTTCTTTCCTTGAGGTGCTAGTGCATTATATGTGTACCCATATGCTTTTGGCTTGCCAGGTCAGTTGTTAACAGAAGAATATTCTTGCCTTTCTTCATCAACAAGTCATATACTACTTTGGGCTCTGGCCTTTAAGGAATTACTTATGTATGTAATTTAACATTGCAATATTTAAATGTACACTTGGCACAGTTTACATATATATTTTCATTCTTTTCAAGCAACTAAATGAAAATGAAGTCTCAAGGGATAAAATATACAATTAACCAACCTGACTAGTAAGTAGGCAAATTGTATGCCCTTATTCATCAAGTTATAAAAGACATACCCAAATTAAACCTTATTAAAACTGTTGAGAGCTACAGTCACAATGTTACTCTTATACAGTTATGAATATTGATTGTTAACAAAGGAAGAGATGAGAATAATAGAAATGGCAGAAGACATTCCTTCAGTGACCACAGGTTGCAGAGTGACAGGTTATGAATACAGCGAAGATATAAGAGAGCTGAAATTAAGAGATATTAATCCAATAATAAAACCTCTCAAAAGTAATAGGTAACATATTTGGAAAGCATGGCTGAAATCCCAAATAGCAGTGATGTTGCAGTAATATCATATGAGTGGTAGAAGATGCCATAATGGCTGAGAAAGAGGAAATAGAAGAAAAAATTGAACACTTGTAACCCTCATAATTGAGCAGGCCAAGAGCTTCACTGTTTTGGTGGTGTTGGTGGTGGTGTCGATGACAACATTCGTAATAGTAACTGCAATGGTTGTAATTTATTAGGTGCTGAATGTATGCTTAAAAACTCACTCCAAAAAAATTAGCACTCAACACCAGACAACAAAATTACACATAATACCCCAAGATAATTAGAATATAGCAGAGAATTCTCACACTTTGTTATAAGTTAAATTGTTGAACAGGTTCTTAGGTTTTTGAGGCCTGTGTCTCTGTATAACTTCTGATTTCAAGATTTAGCTGTGTTGTGTTTTGATTCTGTGTTCACATACATTGTGGGCACCATCTGCAGGAGGCATGTGAAATGGAAGGAAGGTGTGAGTGTGAAGGTCTCATTATGAATAAGAGTAGGTTGTAAGCTGTGGTTCTGTCCAGTTGGCAGAGCTCATCTGGTTATGAAGAGGGGTTGGAGGGAATTATGTGGAGCCACACATTTTGTTTGTATTTATCTTCACAGTTGAAGCTGTTGACTCTTATGATGTCTTCCCACAAAATTTGGGGATGGTGAGTGTGGATGTTTGCTAGGACAAAGCATGAAGATGGGTGCAGACTGAGTATGAAGTCTTCATTTACTTCTTTTCCCCTATATAATCACACAGTACCTTCCCATTGGAAAGTACAACATAGCACCTTTCAACACTTATTCCCACTTTGAGATTGTATATTGGTCTGCTTCCCTCTTCAGCCTTGCAATTACTCTGAAGCTGGTGACTGTAGTGTATGCTAAAACACTGGAACTGTTCCAACATATGATGTAGCTAAATCCCCAGTATCTGAAGTCTTACAAAGGGCTAATCAGGTTTATCTAACTACAAATGACATAACTGTGGTTTTGAATACAAAGTAATGCGTTATGTGTTCACAACATGTGATATATTAAAAGTTTCTGTTTCTTGCTAGACTAGTACCAATTGTGTAACGAGATAGAGTGTTTTTTATCTGCTCAAACTGCTAAAGCTGTGTTATCAGGGAACGTGCCGAAGTCAGAAATGAAATGTTTTATGAAGTTTATGTTTTTAGAATCCCGTTAGTTGCATGGTGAATCAGTATTAAACAGACAGTGTAATTTATAATACAGAACTGTATTGTTCAAGCTTTCTCTTTCCAGTGATTTACAAATGTATGTGTGTTACAGAAAAAGTCAAAGAGCTTTGTGCACATTTAGGATAATTCTGTTATAAAGCATTCTTGGTATACATAATTTTATTGTCATTTTGTTTGATTCCTGATATGATTTTGTAAGGACTCAGAATTTATGATCACCAATAATGCACATATTAATTACTTATTGACGTGGACTATTCTAAGGTTAATATGCTATAATAATGCAGAGCTCTTGTTTGTACACTGTGTTCCATCTTGACAAACATTTTTCAACCTGGCTACATTTATATTTGCCTTTCTAAAAGTTTTTATTGAAGAACAAATGTCACGGTTGTCATTTATTCTTAAACATTTGAATGTTAAAACGTTTTGAGTGTTACATTCCATATGTTACATTTCTAACTCAGTGTATGCAGCAAACTGAATTGCACAGTGTATATACATGTACTTTTGGACTTTAATATTTCATATTTACATTTATGCATGTGTATAAATTGTATATCATGTATAAGCAGAAGTGTAATGTTTAAGAATTGTCAGTATACATATATGCTAAATAGTGACAGCTTGGGACTGAGTACAGTCGGTGTCATATTTATTACAACATACCAGTTACAAACTATTCACGTATCAGTCTTAGAATATTTGTTTACCTTTGTTTTCAATTGTGATACTTCATTATGTTTTTTAATTAATGTACGTGACTTATTCTCCAGGCACAAGGTGGCTGCAGGTAGTTGTCATCTTGAAAACAAGGTAGTTGGAATGCATAAATTGAATTATTTGTTTCAGTCATGGTATACTGTTGTGCTCTCTGTGGTTTGTACCCACTGGGGAAAAAAAAAAATATGATTTTCTGTTTTCTACATATGTGTGTGTGTGTGTTTGTATATGTGTGTGTTGTTTACTCACATATCTTCACATTACACTTCTGAATTTAAAAATATTAAGGAGCACATACAACACATTCTAAAATAAGATAGTTTTTGCTGCTTGGTCATTAATATATGCCATATTTTGTTATATATAGTTACATTGTGAATCTGTACTTATTAAATGGACTCTATTAAATGATAATCTTTAAGAGTTGTGTACAGTATTTGTGCATGAGACGTATAAATGCACACAATAATTTGACCACAAAGAAGAGACTGCTTGAGAGATGTAGGCATGTATGGGGTTGTAATCGTAATTTGGGTCGCAGAAACAGGCTGTGAGAGTGTTGGCTGGATTCAGTCTGTTTCCAGACAGGGTAAATGGGCTGAATTGAATATGTCATTAAGTAACCCAAGAATCAAAGCGTCACTGTATACTTGAATGTGCAGTGTATGTAGTTCAGAATGTGGTCAAAATACTAGCTATCCCAAACTTATTGTGGTTTTCCTTAAAGTGTCCCCCTCAAAGTCTGGAAGAGTACCTTCAGACATTGCCATAACTGTTCACATAACATGATCAACTTTCCATCTCATTCAACACTATAACTCCTTTCTTTGAACTAATGTTGTTAAATAACTGAAGAATGAATCTCCTCGATGAGTATTAAAGAGCTATGCAGTTCAGATCTTACTCAAGCAACTGGTTTCCTTGGCTGGTTGTCATGGTCTCCTTTTCCCTTCAGGAAAATTACCAGTATTTATAAAACAGCAATGGTCTCTTACCAGTTTCTTATCTACCCACCATGTATGAACATACTCTTGTACCATTCAGGGCTCTGCTGGATGGTTCATACGTAATGTTATGACTTAAGGTCCTTATTCCTGAAATCATTCTCTGTCAGAAGCTATGTAAAGAGTTACACATTTAGCGTTAGGAGAAAGTTAATGAGAAACAAGAATAAGCAAATAAGTTTTATTGCTAAATATACAACACTGTTTGAGAGGACCACCCGCAGCTTCAGTGCACAGCCTGACATGCTTGTGAATTGAATGCATATCATGTGTCAGTCCAATAGGATTGTCCTTTGAATGGACTGTAGTATCCATTGTGATAACACAGTGTGTCTTGCATCTGCCTGACAGACCAAAGACTATGGAGTTGTGGTCTGGGTTGGCACTCTTGTGATCAGCATGATCAATCTACTGAACAGGGAAGTGGTGATATAGGTATGTTTTACCTTCATGGTTGAAGTGGGGAGGTGCCGCAGAACGTGATTTCCATAGTTGGATACTGAGTTTGATTTTTCGCCTAGAGGCTAGTGGTTTTCCTCAAACCCTTCAAGCAAATGTTGGAAATGTTTTGATGCTGGTGATAGAAGGAATGATGTCTTCTGGGGTGTAACACTTTGTAGTCTGGTACAAATTTATGAATATTTCAGAAGAATATGTTGCCTCCATATTCAGTGAAGAACTGTAAGTTTCTACCAGACTACATGGTGTCACATCCCAAAAGACAGTATTCTTCCACTTTTTAACCCTTAGCCGCCTAACGATATATATATATATA
>Ga0123352_10014703_pt1 | contig 12464 bp, 10 predicted proteins | sample TergutLab28metaG_FD_89700 | JGI IMG/M metagenome (GOLD analysis project Ga0123352, IMG submission 89700) | Labiotermes labralis P1 segment gut microbial communities from Petit-Saut dam, French Guiana - Lab288 P1 | ecosystem: Host-associated > Arthropoda: Insects > Digestive system > Gut ... | reverse complement strand
TCCCCCTGACAGGTAAGTCTGTGTACTTCCAAAATGCACTGTTACTCATTGCAGAGTGGACTTCATCATCAGTAGGCCATCCACTCTCTTGTTAGTTTCCCAGGGGGCAGTTACAGAGGTGTGCCTCTCAATATTAAGTGGACACCACCAGTATGTATGCTCACTTTGTACGACAGACATCTTTGCTACCGAAATACACTGCATTCTTCACTTTTCCAGCTACACCACAAGTGCTGTTTGTACTCTGTGTGGGGTGACACTACAAATAGACTTGTATGGGTCCACTGTTCAAGGGAGAGAGTTTCATGGTCTTATTAATTTGACTTTGTGATTGAACAGGTATGTAGAAGCTTTGGCAAGCAAGTCCCTCATCCTGAACCATCAGCATTAGCCCACCACTGGGAACAGAGGCAAAGAAAACAGAATCTTCTGGCCTGTATGAGGAAGGTGACACTGACCATGAACTGGTCTCAGACAGTACTTCACGAGTTACCCTTCTAGAATTTCAATGCAAATCACAAACATAATAGCAAGTCCCATAACAATATTAAACTATGAATTATGCACCGAACACAGAAACAACTGCCCACCTTCCCCACTCTACATGAATTGTAAAATTGCACAAAATCGTACAGGCCTAAATATCCAGCAATGACATGTCAAAATGTTACCGCCATGTTAATGTTCCATGTGATATCCGGGTACTGTACAGGTGTGCATGATGTATGTCTCAGGCTCTTCACCTTCTTGCATATAAAGGTAGTCAGAAGGGCCCTCTCAACCTCCATATTTTAATTTACTGAACACACGCAATGGAAGTTACATCAAAACTGGGGGGTCAATTGCCATGGAGATTGGACAGATCTCACCAAGTGAGACAGGATTTCAATAAAATCTAGACAGTGGTGAGACAGCTACAGAAATATTACTGTAGAAGGCGAGGAGCTGCAGTGCTAAATGTAAGCATTAACATGCCACGTAGGATACATGTGGCCAACCATGAGATAAACTGGGGAATGATCAGTTACCGGGACATGAGGCAGGATTATGGTACGTCACCAATGGTGCATGAAAAAGGCAACAGGTAATGGGCAAGCAAATGGAACTTGACAGTCTCCATGGCATCACCTGCAATCAGAATGAGGTCCAACACACCTCCACAGGCTCCAGTACACAGGCAGTTACAAATACTGTCACACTGCAGAACATCATAAACAGTACAAATCTGGGTTTTCATTTTTGTACTGGGTGCCCTTCTGACATTCTCTTATGAACTGCAGAAACTGTCATGGCATCTACATACTAGATACCTAATTTTCAGAGTGTACGAATACATAGGAGGACTAAAGAAACAGAATGAATAAAATAAGTAATGAGGAGTTTCCCAAGTTCTGTCATGTGCCTTTCCGCAGAATGATTAAGCAGATGATAAGTACACGAACAGCTGTGTAACTACATTAAAACAGCAGCATTACTAGAAGACATTATGTGAAAGATCAAAGACCCAGCAGCAGCACAGCAAAAAGTGTAACTTACATGTGACAAATGTAATACAGCAGCTGCCTGTTCATACAGTAGATGGTTCTGGGTATCATTTTCTGGCATTTTACAGGCCTGAAACATTACACGAACAGTATTAGATTACAAAGAAAAGGACATCCAGTACACACTGAAAATCGTTTATAATTGACCACACATTAATTGTCAAGAAAATGTGAAAATTGTATGAAACTCACAAGGGCCTCGGAGCCTGCGGATTCCCAACAGTCACATTTGCTTCAAAATTCCTGACAACAACATGCTACTTTATATTTTCAATAATTCATAAAAAAATTCCTTACAATCTATCAGAAGATCTACGACTGTGCAGGTCCATCTCATTCATTACACCAAGAAGTAATTATACATGTCACTTGGCAGACGGTTCACATCATCTTTTATGGTGTTTCAGCCCATTTTTAGGCCGTGGCCTTCCTGCTGCCAAGGTTTCAAGGCAGCCTAGTTCTTACAAGATGAAGATGATGGCACCACAAACAAACCCCAAACTGGAGGGCCAGGGGTTTTCTCTTTTTCTGGCACCTTGCTCAAAACCTGTCTGACATGCATGGTCCTACCCCTGCGGCCGGCATAGCTGCGAAAGTAAAATAATGGTTCAGATAATAAAGGTTTGAGCCGCGGTACAATGCTATTGCCGGCGACCGTTATTTGTACAACTGCACAGAAAAACTCTATACTAAACCTATACGCTATACTAACCCTACCATCACACCAGAGTTCATGCTGCATTTAAGGGATGAGTGTTGGTAATATTGCGTATTACAATATGCGTTGATAAGCCACGCTGGGTAGAAAACATGCATCAGAGCTTGGACAGCTGTGAACTGCACAAAGTAAAGGAATGAGGTGGAGGGCTTCTACTCTGTAGAATGTTTCCGAATTTCAAACTTTACTACAAGTTCCTCTCTTTCTGTATCAAAACATAATCAGGTGGGAACTAATAAGCCAATGATTTTAACTTCATTATGTCTAACCAGAACTTTGACAAGGCTTCCATTCACAAATAAAGTTCAAAGATTCACTTTAATATTTGAGGTTACGTTCTCTTTAAAATATATTAACTGCGAGGCTTTGAATGCCTTCACTCTTAGAAATGGAGTTGTACTTACAACCAGTCGGTGTTACAAGAAGACAGTCAAATCAACATACGTCAAAATTACTTACTCAACGACAGCACTGTTGACCTCACAGTGCATGTCATCAGGGTTGCCAACACTACCGCCATCATGGGTCAAGACCATACATTCACACAAGTCAGTAAAATATATAGGACCACAGTGCCGTGCACAGGTAATCTTTTATGAGACATTCATTCCGAGGCGAAAATTCCACAGTTATCCGATAAAAATACAGTGCTCTGCCGTAAGCAGTGTGCTGTGACATGTTCCTTAATCTGCAGTTTAACGGAGTAGGCAACTTGTCGATATGATCCGTGATGTGGACGCTGCCAGTTTTTAATTTTCCTTTGGCAATTCGCTAATACCATGTGCTATGTCTTGCGTTATATTTGGCTGTTGGAAAGAAGAAAACTGTCGTGCGAATGTCGGAGAAGCTGTGCCCACAGTTCATATAGCGCTCTACGTTGGGCTGGACTAGGGGGCGGGCTAGCCAGAGCGCGCACCTACAAATTGCGCCAGGATGTCACTCAAGTAACCGGAAATGTTGTGCTATTAGACAAAGTTTGGCACACGCGAAAGAATACCTCCGAAAATTATCCGCAATTTGGTTACGCACTCTCAAAAATGTTCACCAGCCCTGTCGTAGGCCGAAAACTTTAAAGAATATCGGTTTCAAGGGGCGCCAAATTACTAACCCACTCGTGGCACCAAATTATTAACCTGCCTCGCGAGTCCAAGTCTCGGGCTGGCCTTCGCTGTGCGCTAGAATGTAGAACTGCAGTACTGCCAGTTGGGGGTATGGGGTACATAGGGGTTACCTATATCAATCTCAAGAAAATGGGGCATTTTTCCACTACATCACCATAAAAAAAAAGAGAGAACACACAGCCACAGTTTCATTACATGAAAGTCCTTCCCAGCGTTTCTCTACTAATCGTTCTGGAGACTTCGTGGTTATTAAATTTAAGGTGGCATGTTTTTCACTGCTCTCAAGTTGCTCAGAACTTCCATGCTGAAGGTCTCTGGGTCATTCTGATGGTAAACTGCTAAACTTGCATTTTCTTGAATAGTCATGTAGTTACATATTTAGAAAAGCAACACACACACAAACCTACAAATTTACAAACCAGCTCTGTGCCTAGTTGGTATGGAGATGGTTAGTCTTCAACCTAAACTACGTAATATAGAAGTGCTTCCTTTTCAGTGTTTAAGTGAATTTCAAAACAGTCACCAAGTTTCTGTTAGCTTCACTATGTATTTACCAAAGAGAATAAGGAGCCACAGTTCACCAAATGTATTGCTCCTTCACATGAACGTACAAATATGTACATTTCTGCACAAGTTTTAATAGAACTACCAAATACATCAAAATTGTTCCATAACAAGTTTACTTACTAATGAGATGATTAATTTATATTATTTCTTCATGCAGTATATTCTTTCTGAAACCATTATCATTACATCCTGAAGTGGATAACATGATTATATAAATATTTCAAACAGCTACGCTTTAAAGGTCCAACATGTCTTGTAAGCTACAGCAACAGTACTATTAGCTGGCCCACTGCGGCTGACAGCCTAGAGCAATGTCGGGATTTAATTGGGGAAGCAGTAAAGGCACATGTTCTAATGCCTGGTAAATCAATTGTATTACATGCTATTTCTTCCATTAATTGATTCGCAATGAACAGTGTAACACAAAGTTGTGGCACAAATAAAGGATCAGTTCCATACAGAGAAACAATAAACAAATTTCATATGAACCTGTGCCAAACAGTCATCCTTCATAAGCCACAGAACTCTTTTGCTTCCTGAAATCAGTGACACAGTATCATACTGCCATCACATTAGTGACACAGTATCATACTGCCATCACATTAGTGACACAGTGTCATACTGCCATCACATTATCTTTGTGCTTGGAGTGGAAATTTCTGAGTGCTCAAAACATCCTCAGTGAGCTTTCATACTGCAGTGATGGTGTCCTGTTTTCAGACTTGTGAACTGAAGTATTCTGGGGTGTGACGCTTGTCAATGGGGGAATAATTTGCGACAGTTTGACAGACTGTAGTGCTTTCATCTTCATGTCCCAACAACATTCCAAATGATCACAGTGTATATGCCTTTAGGTCTTCTTGGACTGCTTGACCCCGGACATGATGGAACTACTATCTTTCAAAATGTTTGTAACTACTCACCCAACAACAGAGTTCTTACATCCCAAAAGAATCTCAAATTTAATACTCCAAAATTTCTGGTGTGTTGATTTTCTGAAAACGTGACCATATTCACTGCAGTCACATAAATTAAGCTTCAAAGTCTACAGACAAAAATATCAGATTGGTTGCAATCAAACAAGCAATACGTCCACACAGCAAATTGTGCGCAGTGTACCCACTGGGCAGGTGTATGTCAACAATATAGTTTTAAGTCTGAAATATAGTGGAGCAGTCACAGATGTGTTCAGACCATTTACAGATCATCTAACAAACTAACTAACTCAACAGACCAGAGTCTTTCTTGGCAAGCAAATACTTGTTCATCAAACAGTCAAGCGGTTCTCCATGTCATGGAACCTGACGGTTCGTTACCGTGTTTACAACAGTCTGCTGTTAGTCTGTATCCTGAGACAGACAAATCCAGTCCATGCCCTCCCATCCTATTTCTGTATGATCAATTTCAATATTATCCTCCCATTTATGCCTACGTCTTTCAAGTGGCCTCTTTCCTTCAGATTTCCCAACCAAAACCCAGTATATATTTCTGTCCTCCCCATACGTGCCACACGCCCTGCCTACCTCATCCTCCGTCATTTCATCACCCAGACAATATTTGGTGAGCAGCACCAATCACGAAACTCCTCATTATGCAGTTTCCCCCAGCCTCCTCTTCCATCCTCCCTGTTGGGCCCAAGTATCTTCCTCACCACCCTTCTTTTGAACACCATAAAGCTATGTTCTTACCTTAACGGAATAACAAATGACAAACACCTTCCAACAAATCCCGGTAGCAGTTTGGTTACTTTTTGCAGTATAATGCACAGGCCTGTCTAAATACTGCCTACAGTGCTGGCCCACACATAAATACTGGACTATTAATGATGCCTAGTTTGAATGAGAGCTGAGAAATTTTTCTCTGGTTATGACTTTGTGGAACATTAACAGACCAACATTGGTGAACCCTACTTCATCTGCAGACAGACCCAAAATCGTGATTAACCACACACACTGCTGCAAATCCACTCACATAATGCCTCTCATGCTGGGAGATCAGTTTCACCGAGACCTCAAACATGCTGCAGATGGCAGCAGATACAGAAATGCTCTCCATGTTCACGTGCCATACCTGTTCCACCGATCCTAAAATGTGCTACTGAATGTTGTTGTCAGTTGCAAAGATTTTATAGTGCATGTGCTATATACAATGAATCAGTATGAAGCAGTGGTGGAATGGATCAGACAGGGAACAGCTGAAGTCCTGGGCCAAGAAAATGGGCTTCCACATTGGCAGCAGAGTGATTAACAACCTAAGTCATGGCACAGCTCAGTTGCTATTACCCTACATGGTGACAGACCAACAACTAACCACCCGAGCCATGTCACAACTCAGTTGCTATTATCCCCCACAGTGACAGACCAGCAAATAACAACCTGAGACATGGCACATCTCCTTCTGGCACTGGAAGCAGATTATATTCACTGCTGTCCGGAATATCCATATCTAAAATAGGGCTGTGACAAGTGACCATGTTATGAAATGTTCAATCATTCAAAAAAATGTGTTGTGAGAAACATGCTGGAAGAGCGGAAGAGACGGACGGACAGCCTCCTATTACCTACACATAAATAAAACAAATGTATAGGCTCTCTTTCTTGGAATGAATGAATGAACGAACATCCACTTCATTTTTACACACCACAATCTACAGATTTAATTTTCAGCATCAATCTACCCACAGAGTTTCAACCTTTAAAGCCCAGTGGTAACTCTATGCACCACCAAGTTCAACATTAAAAAATCCTGCCCATACAGTGCTGTCATGTGTTTTGTATTGATCTCAGAACAAAGAGTGATCATTTCCCTATACTGGTGTAGTTAATGGTTTGATAACCCAGATGGAGTGTGCTTTCTGCGTGCTATGCGCTGAATCTTTCATATAATTCAGTTTAATTTAGATTTCAGAGATTTAATATCATACATTTGCCAACACTCACAAGAAATTCACAGGAGAGGGCACAGGAATAAGGACATATCACAAACAGCACTGGTAGTATGGGCATTGAACAGTACCTTGTACTGTATCTGACAGTGGTACTGTGTGGCACCAACACTACACCACTTTGTTCCTGTCACTTTCACTGCTACCGTCAGTCCAAGCATTGAGAGGAACTTACAACATTATGGTGCAGTATCAGAACTCAGAAAAAAAGACAGCTGTAACTCAGAAAGGAGATGACTATACAGTACTGTTTATACGAAATTACCTCATCCTTGCACAGGGTGCACAGCTCACACTGGAACCCGCTCACAGAACACAGAAACTTGCTCACAGCCGCACTCCTGCACAGCAACCGATAATGCTGTCTGCCGTGCGGTACTCAGTTCTGTCAGTGCCACTGTAATGCAGACCTGCACACTGTAGAGCAGATGACGTCAATCAGCGCACAGCAACAGATGGAGTTGGCTGCACAACAGACCTCAATTCTGTGTTCAAAAAACTCTCTGCTTTTATACCAGAATTTTTAGGTTGCACCATGTAAAGGACAGAACAAGACAGGTAAATGGATGATGGGTAGATATGGTACTTGAGGGAAGAACTGGTGATCTGTTGCACTGTACTGTGCTGACATCAGGTAGGGAAGTTACAAACTCCATGAAAAACAAAGGTTATGAAAGCAATAATCTAGCTGAGATCTACTTTTGGTACCTGAAAATTACAGTTCTTACTATTTCACAAACAGTTAAAAGGCAGTTCTTGCTATTGGCATCACTGCCTATGAACATACACCTCACTGCACCTTCGAACGATCACAAATTGTTTGCTGTGTGCAAAAGTTCGTTACAGTCACACAAATCAGTTGCTACCATTTATATACAAAACACATCCAATGATTTTTTTTTTCATTTGAACATCCTCAGCATAACTTTACCTAAAAACTGACAGAGTACTAAATATATGCAAATTTAAAATGGTTTTACAATCATATGTGTTTTCTTATGTCTCTTTAATTGATTACTTCTAATGAACCTTTTACCACAGTCCTGACATGAATATGGCTTTTCACCTGTGTGTAAACGCATATGAATCTTCAGTTCAGTGCTGCGAAGGAAGCTCTTTCCGCATTCGGTACAAGCAAACTGTTTCTCTCCAGAATGCATTCTCATGTGGATCTTGTGATCGCAACGGCGTACAAAACTCTTCCCGCACTCCGTACATGAGAACGGCTTTTCTCCGGTGTGCGTACGCATATGCTCATTGAGGTTACTGCTGCGAAGAAACCGCTTCCCACAGACAGTACAGTTAAAAGGTTTGTCATCCATGTGTGACCTTTCATGCAACGTAAGAGTATTGCGAAGACCGAAGCTTTTACCGCAAACCTGACAACAAAACGGTTTCTCACCCGTGTGTGTCCTCATATGACGGGTCAAAGTACTGCTCTGACCAAAACTTTCTCCACATTGAGTGCATGAAAAGGGTTTCTCACCTGTATGTGTCCTTATGTGCAAAGTAAGATTACCGCTCTGTCGGAACGTTTTGCCACACATCGAACAACAGAAAGGTTTTTCTCCTGTATGTGTTCGCAGGTGCTTCAACAGACCACTCTTCTGAGCAAAAACATTACCACACTCGTTGCATACAAACCGTTCCTTCTCCTGGATCATCGGCAAAGCTTCAATCATGTCATCATCATCAATCACCCCAAATCCATCAAGTGGGGGGAGATCGATCAATTCCTCTTGCTTCACATCCTCTTCTTTCACAACGTACTCATCAACATTCTCTTTCTTCTTTGCACCCCTCCGTTTTTTTGGAGACGTACGAACTGGTGTGGATGAATTCTTGCGTCTTCTTATCCCACCTTTCTTCTCAGGTGTTCCATTTGCCTGAGCTGCACCTTGTCTTTTTACACTTGATTTCTTTTCTTCTCCATTCTTAGCACAAACTTTGCCACACACATGTGAGCAACAAACTTGATGTATTCCATCCTTACTGTCGGCTATCTGAGCTGAAGGAAGTTCAGAATTGCACTTGGCTTCGTTATGTGATTTACCATACTTTGGACCACTTTTAGCATCTGAAGATCCTGCTTCACATTTCTCCTGCAGATCCAAAGCTTGTGCCAGGAAGTTTCTATCAGGTAATCTAAAACAGAAGAATAAAAACACTAACTTGTTTCGGAACCATTTACAGTTTTGTGTTACCCTTCATAAAATATGCGTTACATTACTGCAACAACACACCTTTGGTCCACATGGCATTGCACTGCAATATCACAGTGTTACAACACCAGTGCACTGAATTTCTAGCCAGTCTGTAGCACCTATGATATTCAAATTCTTATCAAAATAAACAGAGGAGAGAGTATTAAAATTTTTTATTTATTCACCAACTGATGCACCAGTGAGTTGTCTTAAAAAAATAATATTAAAATTTACATTAAAACAGCTCCAACATGTATCAGTGTTATAGTTACACCATCATTAGGGAGCGCATTAATTCTTGCTGAACAGTGCAACATACAGGACACCAATAAGGACCCAATATATGCAGCCACACTACCACCGTTTTAACCACACACCGATGTATTTTAATGAACTATTTTAATAACTGTAACTGTAGTAAGCATGAGTTAATGCACTCCCTGACGATGGTGTAACTGTAACACCAAAACATGTTGGAGATGGTTTAATGTAAATTTTAGTACTGTTTTTTAAGACAACTCAGTAGTGCATGAGTTGGTGAAGAGATAAAAAAAATTTTAATAATATCAAGATATTACAGACATATCGCTGAGGAATTCAATCAGAAGCCTCTAGAACATGCCCCAATCATATATAGTGCAAAGGACAAATAGAGAGAAAAATTCCAGGAAACTGGAAGCTTCCATGATGGATGCCAGTGCAGAAGACCCATATCCATGGCAAAAGTAAAAAATGTTTACTGATCCGTTGGCAGCAGTTGCTGAAAGTCTAAAAACAGCACAAGCCACTTGTTGCTGGAAGATGGCGTCAGACAAAGAGGTGCAGTCAAAATACTGCAGAAACACAGGTGGCACCACTACACTACCCAGGTGTATCAATATCACAATGAAGACAATCAGTTTGGTCAGTCCAACTGTACACACTGGCATCACATAAAGCTGCATAAATATCCAGATATAAACAGACAAGATTCTCTTCAAAGATTAGGCCAGTTTCTGTATATGAGAAAATAAATCAACAAAATTAACTGTACCAATACATTTTCAGTTGAAGAAAGATGTAACTACAAGCATTCACAGACATGCAACAGTAATAAAAATAGGGCAGAGTAGAGGTGCATACAGAGTTTTGGTAGGGAGATCTGAGGGAAAGAGACCACTTGGAAAACCTAGGTACATGTGGGAGGATGGCATTCAAACTGACATTAGAGAAATAGCATTGGAGGGCATGGCCTTCATACCTGGTAAGTTCCGGGTTCAAATGTGGACTTAGAGCCTGCATATCAGAACTGACGATTGCTGCACTCTTCTCATTCTCTACTAAGTAAATATTGTGGTAATTCCTCAATTTATCCACAACCACCATTATGTGGGAGTATGATGACCACAGGTCCTAGTGACAGACACTACTGGATGTTGAAAGAACCTCATGCCCCAAAAAAGGCATAACATTTATTTACATGATAAGCTCAGCAACAACGAATTCCCCCCATCTGAGTCAGCTGCACAAACGCACACAGGGAACAACCACTTGAATTCTCACACCTGTGTGTTTGCTGGTGTGTGAGCATATTCCAAAGGGTTGTGGTGCCTTCATCTTCAAAGTCCAGCAGTTCAGGGGTCTTACTGCTGAAGGTGATGCACTGCCATCCCCCTGACCCACTGTACACTACAGTGCTGTGAGAACCTAACATCTCACAAAGAGCCACTTCTTAATATAGCTCAGTGGTATGCAAATGCAAGTTCAAACACTTCATGTTGGAAAACTGTGATCAGGCACAGTGCAGTGCAGTATAACTACTATCTGTGATCAGGCACAGTGTAGTGCAGTATAACTGTACTATCTGTGATCAGGCACAGTGCAATGCAGTATAACTGTACTACGAGGGTGATCCAAAAAGTAAGGTCTCCATAATTCTGGGGCTGCAGGGAAACTGTTTGCGTGACTGTTGGCCACACCGCTGTGTTTGTTGGTTCCCCCACTCCCAAACAAGCCATCGCTCAGCCCGCTAGGACGCTCAGTCTTGGCTCGGCAGCTGTTTGTAATGGAGCTTCTGCTTGCTGCTCCCGCCAGGTGCGAAGTTCGAGCTGTAATTCGGTTTTTGAACGCAAAAGGCGTTAAACCTATCGAAATTCATCGCCAATATACGAAAGTGTATGGAGAGTCATGCATGGATGTCAAAAACGTCCGTAAGTGGTGTAGGGAGTTTACAGCTGGTCACATGGAAATTCATGATGAAGAAAGAAGCGGGAGACCGTCAATTTCCGACAAGACAGTCGCGAAGGTTGAAAAAATCATGCGTCAAGATCGGAGGATCACTCTCGATGATCTCTGCATTTTGGTTCCTGAGGTTTTTCGAAGCACCATTGTAGGACTTTAACTGAAAAGTTGGAATATCGGAAGGTGTGCGCAAGATGGGTCCCACACATGCTCACAGAAAACCACCAACGGCAACACATTGACTCCTCACGCGAATTTCTTCAGCGCTATGCAGAAGAAAATGACAACTTTTTGGATTCGATTGTCACGGGTGACGAAACCTGGGCGTTCCACTTCACACCTGAGACCAAACAACAATCACGTTAGTGGCGGCATTCCTCTTTGCCCAAGCCGCAAAAATTCAAAACAACACAGTCTGCCGGCAAAGTCATGGCAACTGTGTTTTGGGATCGAAAGGGGGTATTGGTGGTCGACTTCATGGCTCATGGGACCACAATAAACGCTGACAGGTATTGTGAGACACTCAAAAAACTCAGACGGGCGATTCAGAACTGGAGAAGAGGAATGCTGACCAAGGGTGTATGCCTTCTCCACGACAACGCTCAACCCCACGTCGCCCGTCAAACCGTTGCTCTCCTGGATGTTTGGATGGGACATCATCACCCACCCACCCTATAGTCTGGGCTTAGCACCCTGTGACTACCACTTGTTTCTTAAGTTGAAAGAACATTTGGCCAGAAGGCACTTCAGCGACGATGACGACGTGAAAGTTGCGGTCCAATGTTTCCTCAACGACATGGCGGTGAGCTGGTATGACGTGGACATACATAAACTGCCTCTGCGCCTACAAAAATGCATCGATCGAAATGGCGATTATGTAAAAAAATAGAGGAATGTTCAAACTTTAAAATGATGTATCAATTATTGAAAATAAATGTTTCTTTCTATTTCTAAAAAACTTGGAGACCTTACTTTTGAGATCACCCTTGTATCTGTAATCAGGCACAGTGTGATGCAGTATACCTGTACCATCTGTGATCAGGCATAATGTGATACAGTATAGCTGTACTATCTGTGATCAGGCACAGTGTGATGCAGTATACCTGTACCATCTGTGATCAGGCATAATGTGATACAGTATAACTG
>Ga0123352_10014701_pt1 | contig 12465 bp, 7 predicted proteins | sample TergutLab28metaG_FD_89700 | JGI IMG/M metagenome (GOLD analysis project Ga0123352, IMG submission 89700) | Labiotermes labralis P1 segment gut microbial communities from Petit-Saut dam, French Guiana - Lab288 P1 | ecosystem: Host-associated > Arthropoda: Insects > Digestive system > Gut ... | reverse complement strand
GCGGATGGTAGTAGATCCGGTTAATCAATACCACAAGCTGTAATTACAGCTGTACCAGCTCCTGATGATGGGTGTCAACACCCGAAACATGTAGAGCTGCCTACAGAAATGTAATAAACTGAATAAGTCGCATCTTGTTGGAAAATTATTAAGTTCGATTCACAATGCACAGTCCCATGTATATAAAAAATTACTGGCATAACTAAGCTGAAAACTTTATTTTATGTTGCTAGCTTACTGTTATTGCCTAAAACATTAGAGTGTAAAGTTTTATTTATTAACGGCAAACATTAAACAATAACACTACGGTCACATTCATTTCCTATTTGTTTCTGCATTACAAACTACAATATTGACACTGAAACTTGCAAGTATTCTTGTATGACAGAGTGCATTATAACTTATGGGTGGTAGTAAAGAACTCTGTCGTATTTCTTAGAATCTCGTACTTTCCTGATTAAAATATCAGAAAGAACACGGGATATTCTAACTGATGTGCTTCGTGGATTTCCTCAGTTGCTGCACGAAAATGGTGTTACCTCAAATTAGGTGACCACAGCTTTCTCAGCATCCTTCCCAATGTTCTCTTCACCAGACAGCCTATCAATCAGCATTATACTATCAGAGCTAATGGCAGTGTCGTTAAATAAACCACAAATTAAACAAAGTCCGGGCGGTGAGGTATGCAGCTTGATTGCTGTCATACATAACACGTGACTGGTTACATGCAGTTAATAAAGCGTCGTTAAACACAGCACAACACACTTTCTTTTCATACTCTGCCATAAGTCTACTCACTTTATCCAAAGCCGAGTTGAGAAAAGTGAAGTTAATTTTACTTCTCCCATGCCTTCAAGTGACGAACAACGCCATATGTAACTTTGAAGCCCAGGGTTACACTACACATCACTATATTTAATATTGGAATTCTAAATTTTGCACATAGATTGTATATAAGTCGGTACCGGGTCTATTTCCCGGGAGTGAGGAGACCGAGGCGTGGTGTTGACCACCCAAAAATATCAAGTGCCGAGGTTAAAGAAAGAATAGAGCTATACCTCTACTCCACCTCTGGGCCTTCACGGCCTCTACTATAGTGAAAAAATGTGTTTTTATTGATCTAACAGCATAAAGAAACAATTTCCGTATCCAAAACCAATTGGGCGCTCTTTATAATCGAGACCGGTTACGTTCACTGCGTGGTACGAACTGAAACCTTAAAATGTGCTTTACGAGGTTACATCAATTCTACACTACGGAAGCCCTGGATCAAACCCAAGCCAGGTTACGTGAGGTTTGTCGTGGAAACAGTGGCAGTTGGAATATATTTTCTGTTTTCAGTTTTCCCCAGTCAGTGTCATTCCACCTATTCTACACGCTCATCTTCCACATGTTGCTCTAACCAGAAGGACAAATGGATGAAATCTGCGTGCCTTCCGATAGGCAATGATCTTCTGAAAATCCAGGTTCACTGGGCACAAAGGCTGTCATCCCCAATCCACCGTACTCCCTTGATTTGGCGCCCTGTGATTTCTTGCTGTTTCCAAAAATGAAATTGAAGTTGAAAGGACGCCGGTTTAATATTATTGCGGTGATACAGGCTGAATCGCACAGAGTGCTTGACACTGTGATAGAAAAGGACTCCCAGGGAGCGTTCCAAAAATGGAGGAGACGGTGGGACCGGTATCTACATACGTGAGGGAACTACTTCGAGGGTGACGGCGAACGATAGGCTTTATGGTATGTTTTAGGATTTTTAGAGTGTCAGCCCGGAAAATTTTGGACACCACCTCGTACTTCTCATTCTGTCGTCCAGCTAATATCCGGTCTTGAGCCCATGAAGTTTTCGAAATCAAAATCTGCAAACGCATCCGGAAATTCGACCGTTATGAAACGAAGTGCCATACATCAGTCTGCAGCGGGTCCTAATGTGTCCTCATGAGGTGCTTGTGCGCTTATTCGCTGAAGAGTAATTTAGATAATTAGAGCGTTCCGTGGGCCATACTGCGGCAAAGTCACGCCTGTGTTGTGCCTTCATAAACAGAGCCAGATCTATTTCACGGCGATTCACAAAAGCCAACACTTCATTAGCATTTGTGCAGCAGACGCTCTGCAGCCTTCAGGCGGGTAATCAAGGCCGTGCTGACGGTGTCACTGCGAAACGAATGTAACAGACGTTTATATGTAATTATCGCAAGAGAGAGAGACACAGTGAATTCAGTTACATAGAAGAAACAGGTCATGCGGAAATCTGGCACAATAAAGGAGCAGTAAACGCGCATTGCTATTGTACTTCAGGAATACAAAGTAAAGAGAAGAAGGCATGGTATTGTGTTAGATATCACACTGGTGTGTGAATATTTAAAGGCGCGAAGGATGAAAAGCAAGAAGGAAGAGAAAAATTAAAGTGGAAAATCAAGTATGAGAATGGAAAAGAAGAGGAAAGCAGATACATTCATATGAGTACGGTTTAAAACGGAAAGAAAAAACAAGTCCGACCAGAAGTCTCAGATAAGCTTGCAATTCAGAACGAAGATGTAGACTAATTATATCTCAGCTTTCTGATTACGGTAAAGACTGCCCTGTTCTCTGCGAAAAGGCATTATGAATTTTGGAGGTATAATTAACGTTATTCTCAAACCCGGTACTAGGTAGGGGTAACTCTATGTCCACTGTACCCCCGGAGAAAGAACCATTTTTACCAATTTCACAGGAGGCTGGGCGAGCCCCAGAGCTGGTGCGGACACTTTGGCTGGCGGGTTGGGGGGAGGGGTTAAGTGCCCCTTTTGGAAGACTAAACACATTTATTCGATCGTCCAGCCTGTAGCTTATCAACTATACCATCGAGCTATCCAGTCTGCTTAACCTCTGTTATAAATATCAAACAACAGTGCATGACATCTAACATTAACTTACCAGTACGTCTTAACACGGTACGTCCCAATCTCAAATTTGTTTTCCATTTTGGTATTCGGAAGAGCTCTATCAGCATAATTACGCGTGCGATTCTTTTCCCCTCATATTATATACACATGTTCTTCACTTGGTTTAATTAATTGAAGTATGTTGCATAGGGATAAAATAGATAAAGGTAAAATGATCCCGTTACAGGCCCGGTGTGGCCCAGAGGGTGGGTAGAGGTATAGCTCTACTCTTCCATGACCGCGGAACTAGAAGAGGGTGAGTGGTCAGCAGCACGCCCCGGCCGCACTTTACCCCCGAGAAAGACCCGGTACCCATTGTACAGGAGGCTGAATGGGCCCCAGGGCTGGTCTGGACGGGCGGAAAAACTCGTCCCCACCGGGATTCGATCCCGGACCGTCCAGTCCGTAGTCAGTCGCTATACCGACTGAGCTAGAGAAAATAGGTACCTGGGTTGAATTTATGTATCTGCACTGGTGGGAGGAATTTTGAATTAAGTGTTGCGGAATTTGTACGGGAAGCCTGTGGAATTTGTTCGAAAAGTTAGAATTTGTTCCAGCCCCGAAGAAAAGAGTAGGAAATCTCTATACATTTTACTCATCACTGGAACTTCCGAAACCGAATTACAGAGTTAATGCAGATAACATTAAAAAATTTAGTTCATTCCTCGCAGTAAAAAAAAAAAATCTAACACCATGGAGCAGAGAGTACGAATTACTGCTTATGAAATTCCCTCGTTTTACGATATACCAATGTGTGCAACAGGTTAACGTACCATAACGCAGCAACATCCGGTATCTTCACTACCTTGTCCAAATAAGCTACATATTTGAAGAATAAAAGACCAACTTGATGTCACTTGTTATTCTGTTTCACTTCTTATGTACTCAGCATGTGTCGGACATTAACATATCCATCATCAGGAGCTTGCGACTGTCCTGTTGAATTACAACATCTGTAGTTTTGCTCTCGGTTCGTTGTGTGTTGGAGATTTGGTGCGGCTGGGTTTGAGTGGTGTCTGTGTTGCAGGCTGAAGCAATTGACATCTCAGCTGAAGCCTACAACACAGACACCACTCAAACCCAGCCGCACCAAATCTCCAACACACAACGAACCGAGAGCAAAACGACCGATGTGGTAATTCAACAGAACAGTCGCAAGCTCCTGATGATGGATATATTAATGTCCGAAACATGTTGAGTACATAAGAAGTGAAACAAAATAACAAGTTACATCGAGCTGGTCTTTTATTCTTTACTATTACAATGATGCACGGTCCAAAAAACATACGCAATATATTTGTTTCATTTGCAGTCTCTAGTAATAAGGATAAGGCACTTTAGCCCCTAAACGAAATTTAATTGTTTGTAAAGAAAATTTAATTGTTTGTAAAGAAAGTTTTACTTTCACAATAAAGTTTCCAATATATTCGAGACTAAACAAATGTGTTATTCTGTAATAATTTATAATTACTGCGCCTGTGTAAATCGAAGCCTTAATATAAATCAGCTCATTTAATTGCATAATTAAAGCCCAGGCTAAATAAAAAAGATCTCATTATTCTACATGTCATTATACATCCTGTTAAATTTAACATTGAACGGTGTTTTTCAAGATGGCCGAAAAGAATGTAACATGCAGGATAATTAAAATATTTAATTGATAACGATACATGAATATACGCCTCGTTAGTTGTATTTTTTGGTACAATTAATGTACACGGTAAAAATACATTACGAAATACACTGCTTTTTGTGAGGATCTTCAAGTTTTTATAAGTATTTCCGGCGTATCAGTGTTTATATCTTCATATCTTGTGTGTCTGTACATGTACTTTTGACAGTAATGGCATTGTGCTTATTCTTGAATGTAAGTTTCATGTAAATGAGCAAAATATCCTGCCCTCATTCTGTCCCGCGCAACAAGTCGTCCTGAAGTTTACGGAAATGTAAAATAGTTGGCAGGGATTGCCGACAGCAATCTGTCATTAAACAACTGAGACATTGTTGTGCTTCTGCCGATACTGTAGTTTGTATCTTTGCTAGTAAGAATACATCTGAGTATTAGCATTGTTTAATGCACTAATTTATGTCAAGAACGATGAAACTTCCACAAAACACAGGAATGAAGTAGAAAGAATTGAAGTGGTAAAGGTAAAGGTAAAGCAGTCCCGTTACAGGCCTGGAGTGGCCCAGAGGATTCCAGGAAGTTAATGTTCCCAGATTTCGTGGGTGGTGGTAAGGTTGTCATCCTTACGCACCGGCGACCTTTACCCCCAGGAAATACTCGTGGTACTCGTTTCTGTTAGAGGCTGAGTCGACCCCAGGGCCATAGTGCGATCGGAAGGATTTTATGTCAATACAAAATCCACTGACACCAGCTGGGATCGAATCAGCGGCCTTCCGATTTGTAGCACTGCACCTTAACCACTGTGCCACCTCGGTCCCCACTTAAAGTGGTAAGGATTGTAATATATTCATGTGAGCACCATGCGTTAGAGCGCCGAGGTTAAAGAAAGTGTAGAGTTATACGTCTACTCCCCCTATGGGCTTCCATGGCCTATTCTAGAGTGAACTTACTGCGCATTATGTTACGTATGTTGCTGTTCGTCAAGGTCATTGTGAATTCTTCCTATTTTCATTTTTCTTTGTGGCTCAGCGATCCAACGCGGGGTACGGGCACCTCATTCTTGAGGTATGTAGATGAAACACATCGACGCACCACAGTCGGTAGGACTCATCTGGATGAGTGATCAGCTAGTAGCATGGACCTCTGCCTGACAACACAACAATCACAACAGACAGACATCCATGCTCCCGGCAGAATCGAACCCCCAAAACCAGCAGACGAGCGGCCGCAGATCCACGTTTTAGACAGCGAGGCTACTGGGAACGGCGTCTTCGTATCTCCAAACCAAATTTCTTCCTTCCGTCCTAGTCATATACTGGCCATTACATCAGAAATCTCTACAGCACCTGTACATTCCGTCCATACACAAATTCATTCCACGCATTGGTGCATAGTCCCACGATGCTTTAGAATGGCAGGTTCCGTCGGAGGGGAAGACCCTGGATCTACACCAATAACAGCGGAAAAGAAACTCGCGGCGCGATACGAACACACTGCAAGTTACGTAATCAACATCAGAATGTGTGTCGCATCCTCTCCTTCCGACAAGCAACAAACAATCATGTGAACCACGTGTTCCAATAAGACCAATCATCTCAAGTGGTTGTCACAAAATATACACTTCACTGATCTCACTTCGTTTTGTAAGAAACAGCATCAAACGAGGGTGATCCGTTTCTTGACAACTTCAATGTGCGCAGGATAAAGAAGATTTTAATAATTTAACGTTTCAAAGAAACAAGAATCAATTCCACATATATACATTTTCTTTCGTAATGTCTACAGATTAAATTACAAACGTCGGTATTACTTATACTAACCTGAATGGTGATATCGACGAAACAGGTCTGTACATGTAACACACTACTTAAAAATGGGCTATGGCTATATTCTTAAGTTCTGGTATAAACAGTTCCAATATGGCCACTGTGTATACTTCTAAATTTATAGCAACTCTAATGGTTTTAACCATGCGATTCGAATTCTTTTAAGAGGTTAGTATAGGTATTTTATATTGTGTGATTTTTTAATGTATTTTAAAACAACGCGGAAGATTAGAACATGAAGCCTGGACGAACTATTCTGATGATGTTTTGGCAAGCAACATTTCATTATTACGTGATCTGCAGGCCAAGTGGCGCCAAATTACAAAAATGTTGTCTGGCAACCGGAGTGGTTTTATAACTGTGAATTTAAATGTATGTAGATGAGATGATGATGATGATGATGATGATGATGATAATGGTGACGAAGATGTTAATAACTCTGTTTTATTAATTTCAATCCAGTTTACCAGGCGTAGGCTTAAAAGCGATGGGTACATTAAAAATGAGCTCGGTCACGTAAATACGCAAATACACAGGAACGACACAATTAAACAAAGAAAAACAAACAAGAAGGCTAAGTGTAAGCGGAGACTCAACACACTGTGTTACACCATGTTAACTGTGTGTAAATGTGGCTAAGTTGGTTTGTGCTGCATTGCTGTGGTGTGGTATTGAGATCATTATGTCTTGCGGATCGTAACGTGTAGGATGATATTCTAATATAAATAAAGGAAATAGTTGAAGAATAAGAGACCAACTTGTTATCACTAATTATTAAGTTTTATTTCACTTCTTCTATGCTCAACATGTTTCGGACATTAATACATCCATCATCAGGAGCCTGCGACTTTTCTATTTTATTACCACATTGGTCGTGTGTTCTTGTTTCGATGTGTATTGGAGTCTTGGTTTGGCTGAACTGGGGTGATATCCGTGTAGCAGGCTTCAGCATGCTACACACGACCAATGTGGTGATATAATAGAAAAGTCGCAGGCTCCTGACGATGGATATATTAATGTCCGAAACATGTTGAGCATAGAAGAAGTGAAATAAAAGTTAATAACTAGTGACATCAAGTTGGCCTATTATTCTTCAACTATCACAATGATTCACGGTCCAATATACATAAGATCTAAGGAAATATTTAAAGCATTTTGTCGGTTGAATGTTGCGAATTAACTTTTGCAATATTACTCCCGAATTTTATGTGTTCTCAGCCCCATAATGAATGCAAATTCGATGTATTAGCCTTTGTGTCACACATTACTGTACCGCAGCGAAACACCTCTTTGTATCTGTCGCAGACCTGACCGCCAGTGAAGGAATTTCCACTTTGGAATCACTCAACCGGTTACAATAAATACGGACAGAGGCGTATTTTCTGTCCTGTAGATCGTCGTGCTAAAAGCGAATTGGACCTCTCAATATGCCTGAAAATGATATTCCGCAAGACTGGTACCAAGAATTGGCAAAATGCAGAACTTCCGAAACAATGAGACCATAGTTTTAATAGACAACCTAGTCCACGCCAGTTGGTTAGATTAATTTTTCGAATAACAGCCGGTCACGCGCGTTTAAGCCTGTGGTGTAGCAATCGTACGCGAAACACTTTCAGACGAAAGCGTTCTCAAGTTGAAACATCCTGGTGCGTTTAGAAACAGACGAAACAAACAACACACTGTCAATCACTACTATTACTTTTAGACAACGACCTTTCACGAATACGGCATGTCATATTGTGCAGATATAATTTATTCCTACAGCCATTGTCAGACAGGAATATCAGACTTTGTACAGTACATCATGTCAGGCATTTATACTGTATAGGCTTACAGAATCATTACTAGTTAACAAGGACTGACAACCCAATATTAACTTTTTCTTGTAAAATTTCCTTCTTTATCTGAATGAATGAAATCATCTGAGGAACCAAAATTGGCTTCCCTATTATGTTCAAATAAGTATGGCAATATATACATAAACGTAACGTTGAGACACGTTCGCTTAACAAATTTGTCGCGGAGTATCAACAAGTATTACAAATTCTCATTGTGTGCTTTTTTACATTTTATCCAACAAGGAAAGTACATGGGTCATGTTATATTGTTATCCATGTCCCACACTATATCACAAAAGACACGATTTTCATAAAAGCTTACTGAAGAGAAAATGTGTTTTGTCTGGAACATTGTCCATTCTAAGAAGAATTCGGCGAGATATTATAAAAAATGTACACTCAGTCGAACAAAAATCCATCGGCCTGAAGTTTTCTGAGTCCCGAACTGGAAGTCACATGACGTACAATTGCCTTCATAATTCGAGTCGTTTTACTTTCCCCATATTTGTGCATTCGTGGCGTTTCTCTGTCTTCCATTCATTTCAATCAATCACACCGCGTATATATTAACTGAAGACAACAATACATTTGCTTAATTTGAAATTAAAACATTAATTCAGCTACATTAACTTTCCCAGGCGTGAGTCTAGCTAGCTGTGCTGCTAGGGATGGATGAGTCGACCGGACCGTTCCGTTCTTACTGTCAGCAGATGTAGCCCAGACAGTTGAACGCGTGCTAGCAGTAGCCTTCGGAAACAAACTATGTTGGTTCGAGTCCCACTGTCGGCATATTTCTTTATGTAGCCCAGACAGTTGAACACGTGCTAGCAGTAGCCTTCGGAAACAAACTATGTTGGTTCGAGTCCCACTGTCGGCATATTTCTTTATGTAGCCCAGACAGTTGAACGCGTGCTAGCAGTAGCCTTCGGAAACAAACTATGTTGGTTCGAGTCCCACTGTCGGCATATTTCTTTATATAGCCCAGACAGTTGAACGCGTGCTAGCAGTAGACTTCGGAAACAAACTATGTTGGTTCGAGTCCCACTGTCGGCATATTTCTTTATGTAGCCCAGACAGTTGAACGCGTGCTAGCAGTAGTCTTCGGAAACAAACTATGTTGGTTCGAGTCCCACTATCGGCATATTTCTTTATGTAGCACAGAGAGTTGAACGCGTGCTAGCAGTAGTCTTCGGAAACAAACTATGTTGGTTCGAGTCCCACTATCGGCATATTTCTTTATGTAGCCCAGACAGTTGAACGCGTGCTAGCAGTGGCCTTCGGAAACAAACTATGTTGGTTCGAGTCCCACTATCGGCATATTTCTTTATGTAGCCCAGACAGTTGAACGCGTGCTAGCAGTAGCCTTCGGAAACAATCTATGTTGGTTCGAGTCCCACTATTGGCATATTTCTTTATTTAGCCCAGACAGTTGAACGCGTGCTAGAAGTGGCCTTCGGAAACAAGTCCTTACGTAAAGTACCTGTTATTCTTGTCGGAATTTAATGAAACTTGAATTTTCTTGTCAAAGTTTCTACAAACACTCAAATATAAAATTTCATGAAAATCCTCTTCATGGGAACCGATTTCCAAGCATAAGGATGGAAGGAAGGATAGGCACTTATGACGAAGCTAAACAATAGCTTTTTGTAATTTTACGAACGCGCTTAAAATCTAATACCAAGGTAACACAAAACACTGTGGATTGCGGTACGCTGGCTCATGACTTGATCTCGTAGGCTGCGAAGAGGCTTAATGACATAACCGAATATGAAGATTTTACTGCTGCCGATACAGCATACCTCATGAATAAATGCGGCTTATTATGTACTTAAACATTTTGTACAGGCAATCCTCAATTAACATTGCCGAAAATAGCGCTGTTTCGCTTGAAATTCGGTACATTTTTAGTGACCGAACATTCTTTGAAGTTTGCCTTGAATCGGATTAATTTTTTGACGACGGCAACTGGCAGACTTCGGTGGCTTTTAACGGCTGCTCATTTTTTATTTTTCTCGCCTTCTTGAGCTGCACTGCCATTGGCTTCATTCCTGCATCATGCCTTCTACAGGCAATTCGTCTCCACTAGTAACGTTGTCAAAGCAAGGGAAAGGGTTATGGATATAAAAGGGACGGAGCCTAAAGTAAGCTTGCGTTATCTATGATGCTTTTGTTTGGATTCTGTAAACTTTGCATTTTAGCCTGCTTCTTTTGTTATATAAACCTAAACATTCTTCATCCAACCATGGATTATGCTGCTTCAATTCTTACAGATCTAGATTCTCTTTAGCTGAGATTTTTATATTCTCTTTAATGTTCTCCCAAGCCCTATTTATGTCCACCTTGTCACTGTCCAAAGCTGCAAACGTGTTTGAGATCTTAATACGAAAATTTTTCCTAACCTCCAATTCATTTAGCTTCCTGAGATTAATTTTTTCCACATAAAAAGTCTTTGCTGCTTTTGTACTTAATACCAATCTGTCCCTAACTTTTGCAACCACCAGGTTGTGATCAGTATCGCAGTCAGCTCCCCCTGAAAGATCGTTTATCGAATACACTCCATTCAATACGTGATCAATCTGGCTGTGATTGTTTCTATCAGGAGAGGACCAGGTGTGTATTTATGAATGTTTCGTTGCGTGGACATCGTGCTCTTAAAAATTAAATTTATTATTGGCAAATTTACAATTCTAACATAATTGTCATTACTATCCTGATGTAGACTTTCATTCCTAATTTTCGGTTTCAAAATGTTCTCTCTCCCCACTTTGCATTAAAATTTCCTAGCAAACTTTTCATATGGTACTTAACGTAATGATTGAAACCTACTTTAATTCCCCATAAAAACTGTCTTCTGAGCCATCACTTTTCCCCTCGTGCATGCACAAATAAGAACAATGATATTACACCAACGGCCTCTCAGATCTATATATGATACCTATCACTAACAAATTCTACTCTCTTACCTGCTGATACTGTTCTGTGATGTACAAAAAATCCTGTTCCCAATGGTTATTTTCGTTTCTTTTTCCATAGAAAAAAATATATTCCCCTGCTTTTACTGTGCCCCCTTGGTCCCACCTACACTCTTGTACACTCACTAAATCTAATTCATATCTTGCTAATTCCATGGCTGCTCCTGTCAGTGAACCTGCCCTATACACGTTCGTAGCATCCCAAGTAAAAAATCTCATGTCAATTTTTCGTTGCTTAGTTCCTGCCAAACTGTCAGTCCAGGTCCGTGGCTTTCTGTATCAACATTTCATAGCAAGATACTTTTTAGAGTGAGGCGTTGTTAGCACCTCGCCCAATCCCCAAGCTGTAGGTCCAACCCTTCGCCGTTGTCCGTGACGACTTATTAAATATACTCGCAGCTACTCTCAATATTGGAGGCCGTCCCTCCACCCGCAAGCTGAGGACGCGCCATGCTGTGGTGACAAGGACCCACTTATCACGAGATTAGTAGTAAAGGTAAAGCCCGTCACAGGCCTGGAGTGGTCCAGAGGGTTCCAGGAAGTTAAGGTTCCCAGATTACATGACAAGGCACAGGATGGTGGTAAGGTTGTCAGCCTTACGCATCGGCCGCCTTTACCCCCAGGAAATGCTACTGGTACTCATTTCTGTTAAGAGTCTGAGTCGACTCCAGGGCGTTAGTGCGATCGGAAGGATTTTATGTCAATGAAAAATTCCAATGACACCAGCTGAGATCGAACCAGCGAACATAGAGGATTATTAGTAACATACCAAATTAAATTCAGCGCTGTGTTAACATCAAAGAAGAACGAAGACCACTGTGTCTACACATGTATTTGCTGGTTTATACCAGGTCCATTCTTTTTAATCACATAGGCACGCATTATCTTCCCGACTCAAAAACACTTACATTTACGACCACGATGCAGCCGGTAAGTCTCGACATGAGCTGAAGCAATGCTCATGCACCAAGGGAATGTGTCAAGTCCTTTGGTGTTGTCATCTTCAGTTCACAACACAGCTGAACACAGTGCCCTGTTTAGGAATCTGATCTGTGTGACATATCACGAGGTAAAGTTAAAGCAGTCCCATTACAGGCCTGGACAGGCCCAGAGGTTTCTTAGGAATTTACGGTTTCCAGATTTCGTGACAACGGTACAGGATGGTGGTAGGTTGTCAGCCTTACGCACCGGCCGCCTTTACTCCCAGGAAATACTCCTGGTACTCATTTCTGTTAGAGGCTGAGTCGACCCCAGGGCCATAGTGCGATCGGAAGGATT
>Ga0123352_10014699_pt1 | contig 12466 bp, 6 predicted proteins | sample TergutLab28metaG_FD_89700 | JGI IMG/M metagenome (GOLD analysis project Ga0123352, IMG submission 89700) | Labiotermes labralis P1 segment gut microbial communities from Petit-Saut dam, French Guiana - Lab288 P1 | ecosystem: Host-associated > Arthropoda: Insects > Digestive system > Gut ... | reverse complement strand
TGGCAGTTCAACAACATAGTCGCAAACTCCTGAAGATGGACATATTAATGCCCGAAACATGTTGAGTATCTAAGAAGTAAAGTAAATATAACAAGTGACATCTAGTTGGTTTTTTATTCTTCAACTGTCACAATGATCCATGGTCCAATAAACATCAGATTATTGCTTGCATAGAATCTTGTCACAATGTATACAATATGTGTGTGTGTGTGTGTATATGAGCATAGTAGGATTACTCACACCATTTGGGTATTTAACAAACAACAAGAGTTGCATGATTCAGTTTGTCAACATCTGTGTCTCTTCCCCCTTCAGTATCCACTGCATCAATCTTTGTTTCTCTATGCCATCAGGGTTCCATTCCTATTATTGCCAACTCCTCTCTGTATCAGCAGTGCCAATATAAAGTAATATATGTACTATGTCAGTCTGTGGCTTCAACCTAGATCAGAAACATTGTCATACGTGACTGTGTACAGATAACAGCCTGAGCAGCAAGGAGATCTATTTGGAGAGTGGGAGAAAATTTCAAAACAGATTTAGTTACTTCTGGCGATTTTTGTTATTGGTGAAATTTAGAGACTTTAAATGTATACCATTACAGAACATCACAGAAGGAAGTTTCAGAATTAAAAGCACAACTGAAAATGTACGTGGCTAATGAAGAATTTGTTAGATTGCTGACGGGGAAACTGGAAGAAAAATCGCAGAAATTTGATAAGCTGGAAAATGAAAATGAATCTCTGAAGAGGTCCTTGGAAATTAAGGTATGGATACACATGTATCTGTTGTATTCTTACATTTTTTTTTTTTCAGTGAATCATCTGCTACTGTGTATAACATGAAGTCCACATAGTGAGCATTTACTTAATGCAGTGTCATTTTACTAATGTCAGATATAAGGAAAATTATTTCATAATAATGTGTAAACTATTCATATAATAAATGTGACTATTAACTCGGACATTGTCCATTACCTCACGTTTCTTGAAACTGGGCACATTTCCATCATCAGGTATGGTCATATTTATTTTAGTGCATAATCAGACACATTTTGACTTGGCATAAATATAAATTTATGCTGTTACCAGTGCTTAAAGCAAAAACTTCAATTTGCCAATAATTTTCTCCTATTCACATATTGTCAACTTATGTTTTTTAGGATTACAGCAGAATTTCATTCTCAAACGCAACTCGTAAAGCCAACTGTCCTATTGTCCTGCATATTATTTACTGCTATTTTCTTGTTTTATGTTGTGTAAAATTAATTAAATTCTGATTTATTTACATTAAGTTAGTGAGGTAGAGTCTCAGAGCTTTGCTTTATCACTTTCTAATTGTTGACTCACAAAAAATATTTTGTATGTAATGTGTAGCTATGTTTATAATCTACTACATTTACCCCAGTATAAGACAGGAACATTTTTTCCATTTCGTCATCTGAAAAATTTGCAGGCCATCCAAATTTCAGGTACCCGAGTTTGGATTGTATTTGGTACAGTATGTCCGATGATATCCTAAAATTACTGGTTGAATTTTAAGCTTCTGCATTTATTCTCTGATTGGTTACGCCTGCCTTAGGCACACAGACACCTTTTGTTTTGCATAGGGGTATTCTGAAATTATGATTATTAGTGCAGTGAATATGAAGAGTTCTTGAAGAGACAGGTACACATTATCAGCAAAGTGTGTTACTGCAGTGCCAACCTAAGTGTAGTTACACGTAGTTTGATTCTATTTTGCATGGCACATCCCATAATTCTAAACTACTGCCCAAGTTTCAAATTTAATACCTGTATTTTATTTATTTATTTATTATTTTGTGTGAGTTAATGGTGGCCACAGACAAACACATTGTTTTTAGTGACACTGTCACCATCTTAGCTTATGTAGTGCCAAATGAGTGGATAACTAGTGAATGATGAGTGGAAATAGGTGTAGAAGGAAGCAATCTTGGCCTAAATTGAAGTCGTAACCCATTATTTCTCACGGAGGGATTGAGAAAGACAGTGAAACCCACAGCCACAGCTTTTCTCCAGGCTGGGATTTGAACCTTGAACCTCCCAACTGTGCTTCGTGATTGATACCTTCTTGACCACAACCTTCATTGTTATGGCTATTCAGTTTAGTTGAATCCATAAGGTGGAAAATAATTTTTATATTCACTACTATGTTTGTCAACTGATTGAAAGTATGAAGATTCAAGTTTGCTAGAATATGTCATTGTGTTTGGTAAATAATTATAGTCATTTTAGTGGAGCTTGCTCCTAGCTGCGTGGTCCAAGAATTGTCTTCTTGGCCTCAGCAACTAGAGAGAGAAATGTTCTCCAAAACTTCAGTAAGTATTTCCTATCAACACAGTCACAATCCAGAAGACTTTATTTTCTATCAACACTGCTGTGACAAATCCAAATATAGAATGGCTATTAGTCATTCTGTCCTGATGTCTCCCCATATTTTGCTGCCAAAAGGTGGTAGTGTGATGTAGCCATTTGCTTGCTCATTCATTTATTATGGTCTATTTTTGACAGTACCAGTAACTTAGAGTGTATAGTACCAAATGACTGGATGATTCAGGAATTATGAATTTGGAATCTGCCAGAGTGCTGCTTGCTCAACCTTGGCATTTGGTGATGTGGTTAAGTGAACATTTTCCTTTCCACTCTCTTCTCCCCATTTCTCAACAAGGATTCTACTTATGCTGCCAAAAGTTTTGCAGTATATTATATTACTCTTGTCCCCTGGCATAACAAAGCTAACTTCAGATGACAGATACTTCCCAATCTTGTGTCACCACCACCACCTGACTAAACATGTGACAGTGTTTTATTTATTACTCCATTTCCGTAGACATAAGACTCTACAGATACTGCTGTCTCACAGTTACCAGAATTATCAGTGATTATCGAATGGTAAAATTATGTGACTGAGATGTGATTTTGAGATAGGCAGTGAAATGACTAGGCATGACATTTATGAGTAACCACAATAGCAAGGCCATTTGAAAGTCTGTTTATAGTACTAGGCATAATTGTGGTACCTTACTAAAGATTGTCTTGAATTAAAAAGAATTTTAGGGCAATGTTACTGCACCACCATTACCATGGTAAGCTTGGCCACAGTAAAGGTGCTTTACTAATCCACTGCACATGCAATAAAGCTTGAATTCTGTGCTTTTCAGGAAATTGAACAGACACGTTTCAAGGAGAATAGAGACCAGTTACTGAAGACTTATGAAAACAGGATGAAAATGAGAAAGGAAGAGATAGAGAGATTGAAGGTTGAAATTGAGGGTTACAAGCAGAAGTTCCTCAAGAATATACCTACTCCTCATAGAAGCCAATGTGAAGTACGTGCAACTCTTGTAGTACAGCACCATTATTTTAAGTGCCCACAATAATTAATTACTGTTTAATGTTGTGCACTGGGCATGTGGTGGTGCAGTTGATTGAGGCGCTGCAATATGAGCCAGGTCGTGGGTTCAATTCCCAATGGTGTCATTGGAATTTTTCATTGACATAATTCTTCTGGCTGCACTGTGGCACTGGGGTTGACTCAGCCTATACCAGAAATGAGTACCAGGAATATTTCCTGGGGGGTAAAGGCAGTCAGTGCGTTGGGCTGACAATCTTACTGCCTTTATGTGCCGATTGTTTTGAAATGTGGGAGCCTCAGCCTCCTGGAAACCTCAGGGCCTGTCCAGGCCTGTAATGGGATTGCTCTGCTTTTTATGTTACACACTACTTGCACTCACCAGTCATTTCCCCACACTTCATATATGACATGTTACAGGATGTCTGTAAATTCTGTGCAGTCATTATGCAGATACTAATGGAACATGACATGTTTTTATATGATACGTAGCTAAATACAGTTCCTATTAGAAGTGTAGTCATAAATTCAGATTCTTGATGCACTTTTTATGGAGATGGGAGGGTCTACACTTTTTTTGAGTCCATAAATTCACGCCTTCCTGTAGCACACATTTGGACACCATTTTGTGACTACGTATTCAGTCACAAGGGAACTTGTCACTTTTTCACCAAGACAGTGGAACACTCATACTGCAAAAAAAAATTCTGTGTGCTGTTTGGGCCAAATAAATGTTTTTGGTGACAGAACAATGGGCAGGGGATTATGTCTTGCTCATTAGCCAGATGGGGACACATGCAATTGATTTTTACTGTTGGGGCACATTAAAGGAAAAACTGTGTACAGTAGTAATTATCCTGAGTCTGAAGGAAAGCTTTCAGAATATAGTGTTCAGTTTCAACAAAATAACTTTGACCTGCAGTGAACAACATGCTTGTCTGTTAGCCAAAGGATACCATTTGCATTACGTCAGGTTTTGTGAGTACTAAATCTACTAGCAACTGCAATGCACAGAACTAAAATTTGTGTGACCTCCACTCATGGGAAACTGGTACAGCTGCAATCACAAAATGGTTTGAGCATAAAGTAACGTGTTTTACTTGTGACGAGTAAAGCTGTTTAATTGGTGCTTTCATGGTCATCAAGAGAACTTCAGATTTCATATTTACTCTTCTAGGGTCTTGACTGCTGAACAAGACACATCTGCAGAATTTATTTTCTTCTAGAGATTTTAGCATTGCGATCAAATTAATTGAAGTTTAATGTACTTTGCAAGTTTGATGTAAAGATGGAAACATCCTGCTTTGTTTTCTGGCCTTTTGCTTCTTTCTTTGCATGTTTTGAAATATGTAAATTTAACAGTTGTACTGTACACAAGCTCTTTATCTTAATGAAGTAAATATTTTGTCATGTACTGGTTTGTTACTTGGTGCACCATTTTTTGGGGACATGCATAATGTTTGATTTGATCTTCATATATAGAAGAGGAGCACATTATACTGATATTAATTGATAAAGTCACCTGACAACATACAGACCTCCCTATATGAAACTTCATCAAAACCATTCTATAGTTTGGAAGTGACCTCTTGTACATACTTTCCCATTTTACAAAAAGGATATTAAATTTTACTGAATCCCACAAAATCAGTATCACCTTTAAACCCATCTGAACATTATATATGTGAATCTTATGTTTATTGGACTGTGCATCATCTTGATAGTTGAATAAAGATAGACCAATTTGACGTCACTTGCTTTATTATTTCATTATTTAATGCTCAACATGTTTTGAATGTTGGTACATCCATCCTCAGGAGCTTGTGACTTATTTGTTGAGTTATTTCATGGGTTGTATTGCTCTGTCTCAATGTGTGTTGGTGTTACGGTGAGGTTCGGCTGGGGTGGTGTGGTATCCTTATGCAGGCTGAAGCACTTTATTCAACTATTATATATGTGGTTTTTGTGTTGCAGCATTTTAGTGTTTGAAAATATGTTACTGTTTTGTTTTAATTTTACTTGTGTCTAATTCCCATCCTAGGAAAAACAATGGAACTTAAATGAAGAAGACCTGGCTAAGGAGGTGAAACCTTGTTGTGTCATGGTAATTACTGAAATCTGCAGTTAGTATAGTTAAAAGAGATTAGTAGATTGTTATATCTGTGGAAGTATACCAGATATGTAGTGTCTCTTGGCATTGATTGTGGGTTCTTAGCGGTGATACTGTTTGTTCTCATGGAAACTTAACATTATTCTGGGGGAATCTTCAGCCTATATCTTTGTGGAAGAAGAGTGTACCACGGAGGATTATGTTGGTTTGTACGTATGCGCAGAGGGGGATCTGGAGTTAAATATTCTGTTCCAGTGTTATGAAACTGCAGGTTTGCTTCCACACTGTGCCATTGTTATGGTTAACATTCATACATCTCACTGTAAGGTGCTGCATGCCAATACACATTACTAAGGAAAATACAATCTCTTAGTAGAGGACTGTAGGCTAGCACAGAGTGATACAGCTGGAGCATGAGGGAAGCAGGATGAGGGTCTACTGTACCTGATATGTGGAAACATAAATGTGATAGGAGTGTTGGTGCTGAAAGTGCAGAGCCTAAACTGTGTCAGATCTGGTTCATGAGATGTGTATATGAATTGCACATATTCTGAAAGGGAAAGATAATTTTGTAAATTTTGACTTAATGTTGATCAATTTTTCATTTCTGATGAAGATTCATCATATGCTTAGTACCTTAGATATTATTCATGTCACAGTTTTGTTCTCGGATTGTTACTTTTTGTAATCTGTCTCTCCCTCCAGGTATGGGTGAATTTTTGTCCATGTGTTGTGCCCTTTTCTACTTTGAATAGGGAGCTTGGTTTAAAATGCTGCTTTCCAAAATTGCAGTAGTTCTTTTCTAGTGGTGTGCTCATATTGAATACCCCTCCTTTCCTGAAAACAGCATGAGACCCAGTTTCTGAAACATCACATTTTGAGAATAAGTCTAGATGGCAGGTTGACAGCCAGGATATTGAAACTGTTTGCTAATGTGTTGAATGTGACAAGTTCTTATTACATGTAATTAGGAAATTGGTTTAAAAATCATTATCACATACTAATATGTTACTTGAAATGCATGTAAAGTGTGTGTGTGTGTAACTTGAAAGTGTTTCATAACTGTTGCAGTTGCATAAAGTAGGAGATGTGCAAAAAAAATATGACAATCAACTTGACAAGACACGTGCGACATTATTCAGTGAGTCGTCACAGACCAGAAGGCAGTCCCTTAAGAGGCACAGCTGCATGAAGACTGCTGATGAAAATATCAATCCTGCACCTGGAAGCTTGGACATAAAGTAAGAATGCCTGGCTCATTCCCAGCATCTGTGCATTTGCATCTCATAAGTTAATGGGTGTTACTATCTTCAACTTCTTTGTTCGCTCCATAAACTACAAATTTTAATTACAAGTCAAAATCTATTGTTGCAACAGTTTGAATTCATTTCAATCATTGTTGGGTTTATTCCATGTGAACAGGGGCATTGTTAAACCTTAACGCTGTATATGTTAAATTGTATGATATTAAGTATATAATTATAAACTGTTACTATTTTTGTTACAGGCATACTTTAAACACACAATCCAAAAGTTCAGGTATGTGTAATTTTCTGTCAGTGACCTGTTGGTAATTCATTTTTCAGTATTTTTTGCTGTTATGAGGTGAATCTGAAATTTGTTGGGGAATGTGAGACGTTCGTGCTGTTTATAATGCTTTTACACTGTACTACATGTCTGTAAGGTGGAGCACTTATTCTAGATGGAATATACAGTGTGTCCCACTCGCTACCAAACCCGGCATTTCTTTAATAATTCTAACACCAATGAAGATATTGCAACGAATTTTGAACAGGAGTACGTTCGTTGTGTGAGAAATGAAGAGGAATGTGTCTGTAGTGTGCCTAATTGTTGCGACATGGAGCAGCGGTCTGCCAACCAGCCAGCCTGTTTCCTGCCTGATGTGCCTCTCTGCTGATCTCTCTGTCATTTGGCTGAGGGTGCCTACACAGTACGGTTGTTGTTTGTGAGTGTTAGTGTATGGTACGTGTGAGTTCACGCAGGATAGTTGGAAAATGTATTGGTATATTCTGGAGGAGCGAGTGTGTATTGTTCGCAATTATTGGAAAACAGAATCGATAAGTCACGTCAACAGCAATTCCTGGAGAAGTTTGGAGGCCGACATCCACCGAGCGAGTCCAGCATTTGGGCCTTGTCGAAGAAACTGGAAACCAAGGGGACTTTATTGGACGGATGTACATGAAGTTGTACAAAAATTTCAGAGGAAGCGATCCAAAATGTGAAGGACCAACTGCTGGCGTCTCAAGTCACTGCGCCGACTTTCACAGGAATCAGGGTTGTCCATAAGCACTTGTCAACGTGCTGCGAAAAAAGCGAAGCTTCGTGCATACTGTTTCTCTGTGGTCCATGAATTAAAAGAGCCTGACCAAGTGAAAAGAGTGGCATAATGTCGATGGTTTCAGACACTTATTAAGGAAAATCCGGGCATTCTGGACTACACTTGGTTCCTGGACGAGGCGTTGTTTCACCTGTTGGGATACGTTAAATCTCAAAATTCCCGTATTTGGGCAAGTGAAAATCCCAACGCGATACATGAAGAACCCCTTAATTCAGAGAAGATTGGTGTTGGTGTGGAATGTCCCGGCAGCGCATAATTGGTCCCATCTTCAATGCAACCATCACCATGCATATATGGAAATCTTCAACGCCTTTGTAAATCACTTGGAAGATGAGGAACTCTCAACTGGATATTTCCAGCAGGATGTAGCGACATCCCACACTTCACACGCCAATGTGGCCGAAATTCAGTCCTTTTTTGGCGACCGCGTCATTTCAAACAGACTTTGGTCACCGCACTCGCCCAATCTGACACCACCTGATTATTTCTTATGGGGATATCTGAAAGGGAGAGTTTACCAAAACAAACCACGAACCATAGATGCCTTGAAAGCAAACATCACCAAAGAAATTCAGGCAGTGACAGCAGACGTACTGGCAAGGACTCTCCAAAATATGGCGCGCCAGGTTCAATCCTGTCTGGACGCAAATTGTGGCCACTTCCAGCACGTGTTTTGATATCGTCACATTTCTTACACAATGAGGTAAGTCAGCTTCAAATTTCGTTGCAATATCCTCATTAGTGGTAAAATTATTAAAGAAATGCCGTGTTTGGTAGCAAGTGGGACACACTGTATTTTAATGTATCTCTGAGCATCACAGTTGCTGTGGAACTACTATGGCAAAGGAAGGTTGCAGACTCCAAGGATAAGGAGTAGCACTGAACAAAGCACAACCCTCCTATTTTTGCAGTGTGGCCAACAATCTAAATTCAGAAACAGGAAACAAAAAAGATATGACATTGGATGTGTAATCATTTTGTTCACATTCATACAAAAATATTATTCAGTTATATAGTGTACGATTGGCAATACAACATAATTTCATACCAGAGTGTAAATACAACATTCATCTCATGTAACAGTAATTATCGTGCTACTTGGTGTTGTTTCACGTACTTATAGGTTTGGAAACTAAGAAGTAAAGTGGTGGCTAAGTGTAGGTACTTGACAGCACATCATTTGTCTTGAACTGCTTTTGTCATAGAAGTCTCAGAGCCTCTTTCATTCCTATTGTTTTCTCAATTAGAGTGTGAGACTTTCAAGTTTTATACGATTGATTCAAATTTTCTAAGACTTGGTTCAAGGAAGTTTTACCATCCCAATATTTGAACTACGAGTATCAATGACAGGGTATTATCATTAATGATATATTAGTCAAAAAAAATGTGTGTGCTGTTTATAATGAGATCCACGAAACATTGTTCCTCTTGATTTGTCCCTTGTGCCCAAAATGTTGCTCACCACTGACTTACAGTCTTGTCTTTCAGTGCCTGTCACAAATTATAATTGCATGGTTTCTAGTCTGGAAGTCACAATCTGCGCGTGTATAGCCATTCACTGAATTTAGTAACTTCTGCACTGTGTTCTTAAAATTATAAATTGATATTGCCTCTTAGGCATTTACAGTTTTGATATTATGCATCTTCCATGCAATAGATATCCATGAATAAGTTATTTCCAACACACTGTACCACAAAGTCACTTATCCACATACATTGGAGACTAGATGCTGGAGTAGACTGCTATATATGTGGACAAGTGAAATTTGTTGTGCCACTTGTCGGTAATAAAAAACTTGTTTACATACAGCTATTGCACGGAAGATGAATAATATCAGGATCGTAAATGCCCAACAAACAGAAGCTATAGATCACTCACTGAATATTTCTTATAGTGCAGTCACTGAGAAGTTTGTTGTGTGGATTCTGGCAGTATTCTGCATGAAGTCGCTGCACACTTTTCTCGTCAATTAATTTTCTGAAGAATTGTGTCAAAGTTTGTCCAGTATAATGGTTAGAATTTACCAACCTTTGTGTTAAAGAAAGAAAGAACTTGGGTCCTTTGATACTGAGTGCTCTCTGTCTTCACTAGACCAATCTCTGCCATACTGTAAACCACTGCCTTATTCAACAATAACACAAGTTGTGGATCAAGAAAATTGTCAGCTACCATTTCTTGAAACTGCTTTTAGTGCTCACTCTTGCTTTCCCCTCTATAGGAAAGAGTTACTGCAAAACTTCTACTTTGTAGGCTCATTTTTATGAGTTTTGTTGCCACTTGGGCTGAGGATTTTCTCGCTCAACTTTGAAGAGCTAACACACACAGACAGTTTTGGGGCCATTGTTGTTCAATTTATCTTTTATTAAAACAAGAAGTTCTTGTATTTTCCTTTCGTCCAATGCGGAATCTATCATTTTAAATTATGCCACTGCTCTGTATGTGTATTCTTATACTTGGTAGTGTTGATGTGGGATTATAGCTTACAAAACCTGCAGTGTTATTTTTATCATGACACATATTTTGCAAAAGTGTATCAAATGAACCCTCTTTGTTCCACTGAATACATTTCCCCAGCACATTAAGACCTCCTCCACCCTAAAACTAATGAGATATGACAAAGTGCTTGCATCTTGCCTCAGACTATAGTGATGATGACACACCAAGCGTGTTGGCTGAGTGTGCGTGCACTAGCGAAAACGATATGTATCGGAGCTCACAGACACAATAAGTATACCACTCTGCAGTATAGTACATTTACAGTCTGTATGTGTTGGAAATTCACCTGTTGTTGAGTGAGACCTAATGTCAAATTGCAGTCATTATCCTAGTCACACCAGACTGTTTCAGCATTTTCACACCCGTAAGTTGTTAGATTCGTATTATAGAACAGAATTTATCATTTCAATTTATTCTCTTGTACTTACAGTGCAGTGTCACCTCTATAAATAAACATTTTTTATGTTCTTTTTATGGTTTGAAATTGTTATTGTGTGTCATCCTTAGGCAAGAGCGGAGGTTATAACAAGAGATCTAAATCCAGGAGTCGGCGCAAGAACCTCTTCGCGTGCAATCTGGATATATCATCAGAAATTACACCTGTTGAGGTGAGTGAAAAATTTAATATTGGTATCCAAATTGCATTGTTCATAAAAAAACGCAGGGGGCAGGAGGGTTGGACGTGTAAGAATTAAGTAAATCGGCTTTTAAATAAAGGCGGCATTGTCTGTGCTATGGACAGTTTTGGATTGCCTAAGTTGGTTCAAATAAAACTCAGGACATAGATGTGAATCTGTGGTTTGTTGTATTGATGGAGTCTTGTCACATTTTATCAGCCCAACATACGGTTGCCAAATTAGAAAATCTATAACAGAGCCTTCATTGTGCAGTGTTTCACACTTAGCAAGCCCCGTGTGGCTAACAAAGCATGTGCCTCTAAGACACCATCAGTTCTCTACCATTTTATCCCTGTACTAATGATTATTGCATACAGTCTATGGGAATAGGGTTATATTTGCAAAGTAAAAAAATTGTAATCAAATCAAAATGTATTCTGACTGCAATCTTATGTAAAATTCTGCATCCTAAACATGGAACTGAGATTCTAAGAGGTTTTGTTATTTTCACAGACAGAAGAGATCACAAATCGCCTGTCACCAGCGAGAATTCTGAGGTGTAGGCGCACAATGTTGGAAGACAGGCATGCAAATAAGTAGTTGTTATGTGACATGTTGCATTTAAGTTACTGTTGTGAGTGAATTCCGATGTACAATTTTATGTTTATACATTATAGTATTAGTTCCAGAAAGTCATTGTGCCTAAAATGGAGAGATTTTTTCAATTTTTATAAAGTTTTAAATTTTTTAATACATTATTGATCATTGCTGGAGATAAAAGGTGTAATTTCAGTGTTATCCTAAGGCCCATCCAACCAACTATCGGTTAATTTCTATGTGGTTCCAGCAATTAAGATTGTAATGTAGGGACTGTAAATTTTACTTCAATTGTGGTCTTGTATGTTGTGACACCCTGCAGTCTTACAGCTCTTCAGGAACATTGGTTTCCACTTGCAAGACTGCATGGTGCCAGACTACAAGAGACCACAATTTGAGAACTTACCACCATGAAAACCTGAAGAGTTATGTGAAGTTGTACTTTATACATTCAGTCATGAGATTAAATCACACATTACATAGATAAATCAGTGCTTTCGATCTTTAGTTGAGGCATCACCATTGTATGTGTAACAGTGAAGTAAAAGGGTAAAGTAAGTCAAATCACAACTAGTTTATTGGTTAGGTGTTAATGAAACGGCGTGTTTCGGCCTACTTGGAGTCCATCATCAGGTTTACAAATTTCTAAGAGACTAAATGTTGCTATTGTGTGGCGGATGTTGAGATCTCATCATCGGGCCAATAAACTATATATGAGACATAAACTGTGTGTGAGCAGCTAAGGCGGCAGATGTGCGTATGTGGTATCCTGGACAACAGTCAATCCCCTTGGGCACTGCCGTTGTTGGCATTGGGGGGGGGGGGGGGCCCGGGGGGCGAGGGGAAGGCTTACAGCCCCCCCGTATGCCGGGTGGAAAACCAAAGAAAACCATACACTGTTTTTGGTCCAAGTG